>ENA-OQHY01000780-OQHY01000780.1-human-gut-metagenome-genome-assembly--contig:-NODE-780-length-16437-cov-5.976211_pt1 | contig 16437 bp, 16 predicted proteins | sample MGYA00242570_ERZ504733 | MGnify/ENA primary metagenome ERZ504733 (study PRJEB26092, sample SAMD00036219) | human gut metagenome | host: Homo sapiens | study: EMG produced TPA metagenomics assembly of...
CAGAGCGCACCACGCAGGTTTCAATGGTGCAGGGGAATATCCCTCAGTCAATGAAATGGGACGAGAAAGAGCTGCTGAACACGCTGAAGATCTACGCTAACGCCACCGAGGCGGCATACCCGGACTCCATCTGTATGAAATACAGGCAACTCTATTGTACCAAACGTGATATGCTAAGGACAAGCCCCATTTCCAAAAGCAGAAAAACAACTGACGTTCCACCATAACTGATAAACGGAAGTGTAATTCCTGTATTCGGTATAGAATTTGTGACGACAGCAATATTCAATATTACCTGAATCATCATATGTGCCATGGCTCCCACTGCAATCAACGCGCCAAAAAGATCCGGTGCGTGTGTTGCAATCACAAAAAATCTCCAGATTAAAATCAGAAACAGTACAATGATAGTCCCCGCACCAACAAGCCCTAATTCTTCACAGACAATAGAAAAAATCATATCATTCTGTGCTTCCGGCAGGAATCCCAGTTTTTGTACACTGTTTCCCAGCCCCGGCCAAACATTCCTCCACTTCCAATTGCATAAAGTCCTTGCAATGTCTGATATCCTTTTTCATACTTCTCCGGATTGCGCCAGATTGCAAGTCGCTCCAGCCGATAGCTTTCCAAGGCGAGGAAAATTCCCAAAAATCCAACTCCTGATACGGCCATCCATATAAACTGTGCATATCTTGGACTTGCAACAAAAATCAATGTAACTGCGATTCCGAGGATAATGATTGCTGTACTCAGATTACTTGCCCCTACCAGACCGACAACCGGCAGGATTGAAAGCATCATTCCGGACATTATCCGAAGTTTTGATATTTTTTCACATTTCGGTTGATCAGCCAGGCCAGAAACAAGATCACTGCTACTTTAGAAAATTCTGAAGGCTGAAAAGAAAACGGACCCAAAGACAACCATCTTTTGGATCCGTTATATTCTTTTCCGAATGCCATGACAGCAATGGATAAACCGATTGCAGCCAAATATCCTGGCACAGCAAGTGGAATCCATCTGTGATAATCAATTCCTGCGATCCATAGCATTCCTGCCATTCCAAGAACTGTAGCCAGTCCCTGCTTTTTCAGATAATAATAAGAATCATGAAACTTCACCCTGCCGTTATATGCACTTGTACTGGTCAGAAGGATCAGACCAACCAGTACGAGAATCAGCACCGTCACAAGCAGTGTATCATCATACGTGTGCTTCTTTGCAGGACGCTTCAATACAGTTCACCCTTTACAAATTATTTACAAGCTCTTTAAACTTATCCCCACGTTCTTCATAATTCTTAAACATTCCCCAACTTGCACATGCAGGAGAAAGGAGTACTGCATCTCCCGGTTTTGCATTCTCTACACATTTTGCAAATGCTTCCTCAAATGTATCCGCCATCACAATTTCTTCAAATCCATGTGCTCTGGCTGTCTCTGCGATCTTGTCGCGTGTCGCACCAAGAAGTACTAATTTCTTTACTTTTCCATCAAAGGAATCGATCCATTCATCATAAGCAGAATCCTTATCATAACCTCCACCAATCAGAACTGTCGGACGATTCATCGCCTGAATCCCCTTAATAGCTGCATCTGGGTTTGTTCCCTTGGAATCATTGTAATATACAACTCCATTCTTTTCTGCCACATATTCAATACGATGTTCGACCCCCTGGAACTCTTTCAGCGTTCTGCGGATCACATCTACCGGAACCCCATATGCTGCTGCCATTCCGGTTGCTGCCATCGCATTCTCATGATTGTGCGTTCCAAGAATATTCAATTCATCTACATGGCATACCGGTGTCTTCTCTCCGTTCATTGCAAGAACGATCTGACCGTTTTCCAGATAGATTCCTTCTTCTAATATACGCTGACTGCTGAAATATAGAACCTTTGACTTTACATTTTCTCCAAATACCCTTGTCACATCATCTTCGTAATTCAGAACACAAGTATCTTTCTCTGTCTGATTCTTCGCAATATTTTCCTTTGCCTCTATGTATGCTTCCATCGTATGATGACGATTCAGATGATCCGGAGTAATATTCAGGATCGCGCTGACTCTCGGACGGAATGTCTGAATTGTTTCTAGCTGAAAGCTGCTCATCTCAGCAACAATTACAGAATCCTCTCTTGTCTGGAGTGCAATACTTGTATATGGATTACCGATATTTCCTACCACAAAACTGCTCTGCGCATAGTTTTTCATAATTTCTCCAAGCAGAGAAGTGGTCGTTGTCTTTCCGTTCGTTCCAGTAATTGCAAGAACATCACCTTTTCCGAAGACATACGCAAGCTCGATCTCGCCCCAGATTGGAAGTCCTTTCTCACGCATCTCATTTACGATTGGAAGATCTGTCGGAACCCCCGGACTCATTACAACAAGAGAAAGTTTATCAAGAAGTTCTTCTTTCCTGTCTCCCTCAAGTGTTCCAAGGATGATTTCCAGTGACTCACTGTCCCCGCCTTCAATCTTTGCACGGATCTCTTCCGGATTCAGCTTATCGTTACCATCATACAATACGACCTTTGCTTCTTCTTTCAAAAGGAGCGCACATGCTGCCTCTCCACTGATTCCAGAACCAAATACTAATACGTTTTTATCTTTTACAATCATTCTTCTATACCCCCATAAGAGCGATCAGGCAAAGAATTGCCGTCACGATAGAAAATACTGCTACTACCCGTGTCTCTGACCATCCACAAAGCTCGAAATGGTGATGGATCGGTGCCATCTTAAAGAGACGCTTTCCTCCCGTCTTTTTGAAATATGTTACCTGCAGAATAACTGAAATAACTTCTACAAGATAAATAAATCCAACAATAATGATATAAAGTGGCATCTGCATCATATATGCTGTTCCTGCAACAAACCCACCTAATGCAAGAGAACCTGTATCTCCCATGAACACACTGGCCGGATACACATTAAAAAGAAGGAATCCCATCAATGCACCGACAACTGCGCAAGTGATCGGCTCAATCCCACTCTTCGTTCCTATTGCTACAACTGTGAAAAAAGTTGCCACCAAAACGGTTACGCTTGATGCAAGACCATCCAGTCCGTCCGTAAAGTTTGTTCCATTAACTGTACCAATCACTGCAAAGAAAAGAACCGGAATTGCAAGCCATCCAAGATTCAATTCATAACCGCCGGAGAATGGAACGATCATTGTAAGCGGAATCTTCGCTACTTTTACGATATAAAATGCAAAAATTGCTGTCACTACAATCTGGAGTGCCATCTTCTGCATTGGAAAAAGTCCGTCTGAACGTTTCATGACAACCTTAAGATAATCATCCAGAAATCCAATCAGTCCGAATCCTACTGTAAGGAAAAGTACCGGGATGATCTTTGGATAGTCCTTCACATAAAACAGGGACGTAATCACGACAGCTGCCAGAATGATAATACCTCCCATTGTCGGTGTTCCTGCCTTCTTCAAATGAGACTGTACACCCTCCACACGCTCCGTCTGTCCCATCTTTAACCTTCTCAGGAAAGGAATGACTACCGGTCCAAGCACAAGGCTTATAACAAATGCAATCAATACCGGAATTACTACATGACTGTTCATATATACACCTCTTCATTTCTTTTGTTTTACACAGAGAATCCTTCTGATGATGTGAGTGTCAAAAATAAATTTTGCCACTCACTGATGTAACCGGATTGCTCCATTGCTATGCAATTCCCGCAATCTCGAACACCTCAAACTCCCATAAAGTGGCGTATTCACACCATTTTATTCCGTTTTCGGTGTTCGGCGTGTCAATAAGTATAAATTGCTTATTTGTGCGAGCACAAACGCAATTTATGCTTTTGACACTTACATCATCAGATTCTCAAAATGCACTTTACAGTATACTCCATTGGTCAGTTTTTTTCAATCCCGAGATACGGAAGCACATTGTCATAGATGCTGCGCAAAACCGGAGCTGCAATCGTTCCTCCGTAATAAATCCCCTGTGGGTTACGGATCACTACAATTCCAAGAACCTGCGGATCTTCCGCCGGTGCAAACCCTATAAATGATGAAATATACTTGTTTGCGCTTCTTGGAAGAGTCTGTGATGTTGCAGTCTTGCCTCCGATCGAATATCCTTCAATGTATCCATTTTTACCAGATCCTTCTTCTACCACACTCTTCAAAAGTATTCTCATCGTCTCCGATGTTTTTTCAGATACAATCCCATTCTTCTTTTTGTATTTCAGCTTTCGTATCTCTGTTCCGTCTTTTTCAAGAACTGCCACTCCAAAATGCGGTGTCACCCGGTATCCCCCATTAACCAGCGAACTTACTGTTGTTGCCATTTGAACCGGTGTTACCTGAAATGACTGTCCAAATGAAATCGTTGCCAATTCCACAAGACCAATATCTTCTACGTTATGCATAATTGTTCCCGCTTCACCCGGAAGATCAATATTCGTCAGACTAAGTAATCCAAACTGTTTAAAATAAGCATAAAATTTCTCTGCTCCAAGCCGAAGACCAATATCAATAAATACCGGATTACAGGAATTCTGTATTCCCTGGATAAACGTTTCCTGTCCATGTCCACCAACCTTATGACACCGGATTTTTCTGTCTTCTACAATCCGGTATCCCGGACAGGAAAATGTATCCGACAAAGAAACGACACCTTCTTCAAGACATGCTGATGCTGTAATGATTTTAAACGTTGATCCCGGCTCATATGTGTCATTAATACAGGAATTTCGCCACATCTGATTTAACATCTCCTGAGCCTGTTCATCCGTCTGTTCTGTATTTTCATCCACATCAATCAATTCAAAAGGGGTATTCAGATTAAATTCCGGTGTATTTACCATTGCAAATATCTCTCCGTCCTGCGGATTCATAAGCAATACAGATACACTATCCGCCTGTTTTTCCTCCTGAACCTTTTTTGCTGCCTGTTCACAGTACTTCTGAATATTATGATCCAGACTAATCTGAAGCGTGTTCCCGGCCACAGTTCAATCCTGTCTTCTGCTACTTTCTCAAGTTCGACTCCTCTCGCATCCGTCACTGTAAGAATGGTTCCATCGGTTCCTTTTAATACCTCTTCATATTTTACTTCAAGTCCGATGATTCCCTGGTTGTCCCCACCTGTAAATCCAAGAACTCTGGATGCAAATGTATCATAAGGATAATATCTTTTAAAATCCTCATCTACTTTTACTCCTGCAAGATCCAGATTACGGATTCTATCCCCCGTTTCTTTTTCCACATTTGTTTTAATTTTTTCCATCGAAGACACTTTTTCTACTTTTTTCCGGATGTTTTCTTCCTCTTCTCCAAGTTCCTGACAGAGAGCTGCGATCACCTGCTCCGGATCTTTTATCTGATTATGGATCACAGAAATTGTGCATACCGTCTTGTTCGTTGCCAGGACAACTCCATTTCTGTCAATAATCTCTCCTCTTGCCGCTTTGATTTTTCTTTCTCGCTCATGAAGATCTTTCGCCAGCTTCTGATAATGTGCAGCATCAAAAATCATCAGATAAACAAGTCTTCCGAAAAGAGCCGAAATCAAAAGAACTGCGCAGAAAAAAACAACTATTGTTTTTTTCGGTTATATGTTTTATTTTTCACAAAAAATAACTCCGAGAAAGACATTTCTACAATGTATTATGTCTTTTTCGGAGTTATTCCTGTTTGCCTGTCTGCTATAACACTTAATCTATATTGGATGATGTTGCCCAGCTGTCCAAATCCGGCTTATAATTTTCATCAACATATGAGCCGTCTTCATTACTGTAATCATCTGTATAGTCCTGATCATAATCAGAATACTCTGTATCTTCAAAGCTCTGACCGCTCTGCTGTGTCTGACTTTCCCCTGTCTCTTCTATGGTTGTGATACCAAGATACGGAAATGCTTCTGACATGATATTCTTCGCAAGTTCAAGAACCAATGAACTATTATCCTGTGCATCCACATTTGCTTCATCAATTACCACATAGATAACAACTTCCGGATTCTCCTGTGGAGCATATCCGATATAAGAAAGAAGATATTTCCCATCTTTACGTGGAAGTTTCTGCGCCGTACCGGTCTTCGCTCCGATATCATATCCTTCCACCTGGGCTCTCTTACCTGTACCATACTGCATTACCGCCTGTAAATATGTTTTTACTAATTCAGATGTTTCTGTCGAAACTGTCTTACGGAGCAATACGGGATTCTTCGTTTCAATCACATTTCCATTCTCATCCTGGATCTGCTTTACAACATGCGGTTCATAATAATACCCACCGTTGATCAGAGAACTGAACCCTGCTGCCAGCTGAGTCATTGTCACATTAAAGTTCTGTCCGAAAGCATTCGTTGCAAGATCAACCGGTGTCATCGTATCAGTTGTATACAGAAGACTTGCTGTTGATGCTTCTGCCGGAAGGTCAATTCCCGTATATTCTCCAAATCCGAAGATATGCTGATATCTGATAAAATTATCAATTCCGATTTTTTCCGCCATTTCCATCAATGCAACGTTACAGGAATTGGCAATCGCATCCATTGTGCTTTCTGTTCCATGTCCAGAACGAAGATGACATCCGATATCATTATCTCCCACATGAAGATAACCACCACAATAATAAGATTCCTCTCCGGTAAGAGTTCCTGTCTCCAATCCGGCTGCAACAGTGAATGGTTTCATCGTAGACCCCGGTTCAAATGCATCACTGACACAGAAATTTCTCCAGATACTACTCAATATGTTCAATTGATCCTTCTCATCTATCGCATTCCATTTTTCTTCGGAATAAATACTGGACAGATCTCTTGGTTTATTCAAATCAAAATTAGGGTAAGAGGCCTCAGCCAGAATCTCTCCGGTATTCGGATTCATGATCATAACCGCTGTATTCTTGCTACCGGTCACTCCACTTCCTTCTTCTCCGGCATGTTCTTCATTGAACTGTTGAATGTATTTTTCCACAATACTCTGTAAGGTAATATCAATTGTTGTAACAACATTATTCCCATTCTTTGCTGCTTTTACATTCTGTTCGACTGTATCATCTTCATCCAGATAACCATACTCTCTGCCATCTGTCCCCGTCATAACATCATTATAAGCACTCTCAATTCCAATTGCTCCTATATTTCCGGAATACGTAAAACCTATCACATCACTTGCCAGCGTATTATATGGGTATGTTCTGTTATAATCATCCTCCAGCCAGATTCCCTTTACATTTGGATAATTCTCAGTATCATTCTTTATCTCATTATATTTCTGAGCCGTCTCGTAATCGATTCCTTTTTTCAATATAACATATCTGCTATTAGGTTTTTCTTCTACAATCTCTCGTACTGTCTTTTCACTGATTCCGAAACATTTATTCAATACTTTAATCGTAGAATCTATATATTCTTCTTTATCTGTCATTACAGCAACATCAAGAATCACATTATAAACCCTTTCACTTGTCGCTATTTTTGTACCGTTTCTATCCAGAATATCTCCACGTTTATATGGAATTGTCTTACTGTCATAAATTTTCTGATTCAGTACAAGCTTTGTATACTTGCTTCCCTTCGTAACATTAATGTATGTAATTCTTCCTACAAGAACAAGAAAAGCCAGTATAACTGCTATAAACAGCAGTACCAGCTTTCTCTGCATTTTTACCGGGAATTTTTTAGTCAGAAATTGAAATCTGTTCTTCCTTCTTTTTCTTCCTGCCATCTTCCATTATTCCTTATTTTTCACATCCTTGGATTGCGCCAAAACGCCATCTTCCGGGATGTTATCATACTGTTTTACATAGTCACTTGTCGGGCTTTGATAATGAATCACTTTGCCCTGAGACTCATAAACCATTCCCATCTCGTTCATTGCCTTTTCACGAACACTCTCAAGATTAACAGAATCTTCTGCTGCCTGATGTGCAGTATCATTTGATTCCTTCAGATCCGTCAGTTCCTGCTGCAGCGCTGTGATCTGATCTGCACGATTCAAAACATCTGCCTGTAAGCGTAAATACATAACACATATAAAAACCGCACAGACTGCCGCCACAATTAGAAAAGTCGCATATGCCGGACTGATCCGCTGCGCACGATGCCGGTTTTTAATCACCTGACGGCTTATTCTTTTTTTCTTTGGCTTACGAACTGTCCCATTTCCAGACGGTAAAGCTTCTGGCTGACGCACGGCACTACCGTACACATAGAAGTGGTTCCAGTCTGCTGCTGGTCTATTCTGCTGTCTGCGACCTGTGTTTCTCGCCATCGCTTTCCTGTCCTTTCTCTGGATTCTTGTTCCGCCGGGCTCTCCCCTTCCCGGAGGAACGTTTCGTTTATACTCTAAATACTCCCTGTGATATCAAATTATGCACGTTCAAAGATTCTAAGCTTTGCACTCTTTGATCTGCTGTTTACCGTCAACTCCTCTTCTGACGGAAGGATTGGCTTCCTGGTGATCACTTTCCCTTTGGATACATTTCCACATACACAAACCGGAAAATGACTTGGACAAATGCACGGATTCTCATTCTTACGGAAAGAACTCTTCACAATTCTGTCTTCAAGCGAATGAAATGTAATAATGCAAAGTCTTCCTCCTGGATTCAACAGATCGATCATATCATCTAATGTATCCCGTAAAACATCAAGCTCATGATTCAATTCAATTCGAAGAGCCTGAAATGTACGTTTTGACGGATGTCCTGACGTCTTCTGAATCTTCATTGGTATTGCATGACTGATAATCTCATTCAATTGTCCTGTTGTCTCAATCGGACCTTTTGCTCGTTCTGCAACAATGTGCTTCGCGATATTTTTAGCAAATCTGTCCTCGCCATAATCACGAATCACACGATAAAGTTCCGATTCACTATAGTCGTTGACAATGTCTCTGGCTGTCATCTTCTGACGCTGATCCATACGCATATCAAGAGGTGCGTCAACCCGATATGAAAATCCCCTCTCAGCTGTATCCAACTGATAAGAAGAAACTCCAAGATCTACTGTGATTCCATCTACTTTGTCAATTCCTATTTCATGAAGCCGCGGTTTCATATCACAATAATTGCTCCTGATTATTGTGACCTTCTCCCCGAAACCTTCCAGGCGTTTTCCTGCTGCTTTAATTGCATCAGCGTCCTGGTCTATACCTATTAATCTCCCCTGCTCGCCAAGCTTTGTACAGACTTCATATGCATGTCCGCCTCCACCTAACGTGGCATCTACATAGATGCCATCCGGTTTTACGTTCAAACCGTCTACTGTCTCATGCAACAGCACTGAAACGTGCTCGAATGCCATAGACTCCTCCTTCTGACTGCCTCACTTGGCGGTCTTTGTTGTCATCAGATGCGAATTCCGATCGCTTCCATACGTTCTGCAATCGCATCCAGATCTTCCTCGCTGATCTGGTTTTTCTCTTCCCAGAGTGCCTTGTCCCAGATCTCAACACGATCCTGGACTCCGACCAGAACTACTTCCTTCTCCAGATGTGCATTCTTTCTAAGTGACGGTGGGACAAGAACTCTCCCCTGCTTGTCGAAACTGCCCTCAGATGCACTTCCAAAAAAGTAGCGTTTAAAGATTCTGGCATCCTTGTTCATTCGTGGTAAGCTTTCGAGTTCGGCTACGAATTTATTCCATTCTTCCTGGGAATAGACAAATAGACAGCCTCTAATCCATTACAGATCACGAAGCTGTCACCAAGATCTTCCCTTAACTTTGCCGGATGATCAGTCTGCCTTTTTCGTCTATGTTATGGTTAAACTCTCCTAATAACATACGAAACCCTTTCTCTGGAATCTATGGAAATCTTCATGTCCACTAAAGGTATCACTACCGTAATCCCTTTGCTTCCACTCTTTCTCCATATCGCACCACATTCTACCACTTCTCACCACTTAGCTCCATTGTAAACCACACTTCCACCTTTTTCAAGTCCTTTTTATGAACTTTTTCGTTTCTTTTCAGAGTTCACGTTACTGTTCACTTCCTGTTTTGGTTGCAAGAAACGCAAAAAGAGGTTGCCGCTTTAACAATGATATGCCACCTTCCTATAGGATAACGAAATATAAAAATCCTATAACCGGAGGACGTATCACATAATACGACAACCTCTTTTTATTGCACTATATGTAATTATAACAACCTTATTCTGCTGAAAGTGTACTCAGATAATCCTTAACAGAGTCATAATTCACTTCTGCAACTGCACGTTCCTGATTGGAAGAATGCAGATCATATGCTGAATATCCGAACCAGCCAACAATTGCAAGTGCAATTACTCCCGCTACACATCTTTTTACATTGCGCATGATCTTCTCTTTACGCATTGTCTTCTTTCGGTCCGCCTTTTCCTTCTTATAACGATCCACCTTCGCCTGACTCATCTCTTGCCTGCTCCCTTCCTATTAGGTCTTTAGCAATTATTTTACCACAGCACATCTTAAAGTACAACAATAATTCCACCATCATTCGCATACATACTACTAATTCCTGCTGTATCTACAATAAAGGTATCTTTCACCTTTACTTTCTCCAAAATCAATTTTCTGACGACCTCTGCACGTTCCGGACAGTTGCAATGTGCAATTGCAAGAATCTTCTCCTCCGGTTTTACAGCGTCCTTCGCGACATGCTCTGCCATCTTCGCCAAAGCTTTCTTCATTCCTCTGCTCTTATCCAACTGACAGATTGTTCCCTCTGGGGTAGAACCCATAACAGGCTTGATATTCAATGCGCTGACTACCAGAGATTTCAGTCCTGTCAGTCGTCCATTCTTACGAAGTGTATCAAGATTCTCAAGAACAAAATACGTATGCTGTTCTTCAATATAAGCTTCTACCGTTTCAACTACCTGTTCAAAATCCATTCCGGCTTCTTCACATTCCTGAATCTTTCGTCCGATCAACGTCTCTCCGACAGATGCTGAACGAGAGTTAAATACATGGATCTTTTCTTCTCCGCCTTCTTCCTTATAAAGTTTCTCTCCAAGAAGTGCACTGTTATAAGATCCGCTCAATTCCCCTGACAAAGTAACTGCATAGACTCTGTCAACATCACACTTGTATAATTCCATATAACGCTCCGGGGATGGGCAGGATGACTTCGGACATTCCTCGCTTGCAGCCACTCTTCTTAAAAAATCAGCCTGATCAAATGTCTCGTCATCCGGAATGTGAAAGCCATCCACTTCCATGCTAAGAGAAGCCGTCTTAAAAATTCCACTCTCCTTCATCTGTAGGGTCAGCTCTCCGCAACTATCTACGATCACTCTGTAACTCATAACTTATATCCTCCCATGCTCTATCACATATTTTTTCATCCTACTTTACGTGGTTTTTAATACTACATATTAATATAGCATACTTTCAATAAGTTGAAAAGAGCTGTTTTTAAAAAGCTCACTTATGTTTTCCAATTAAAAATGGAAGATATCGATTATATACATACATGATTGGTAAATTAGCGGCAATTGTCAAAATAAATATTAAAATTTCCCCATATAGATTTGCTGTCAGCAACGGCATGATATTGAAAAATGTTATTGAACACAAATTCCATACGATTCCAAATACAATCATGTGTGTCCCCATCATTGTCATTGTATTTTGTCCTATAAACACAAGTAATTTAGATTTTATATTCTTCGATAAGCCAATAACCCAATAGGCTCCAATCAGACCTCCAATCAAACACAAAATTGGATTTCCCACTCTACTGTCCCAAAAATCAATTTGCCCATTAAGCATCGCTATTATATAGGTCAGGGTACCTGAAAGAATAATCACATCCCATCGCTTATTTACATCACTTTTATAGTAATCTTTTAAGTAATACCCCACTAGCATAAAAGTAAATGCAATCACACCACGCACAAAAACATTTATCCAATGTGTTGAAAATGGATAATACCGAGGTATAATAAGAAATGGAATCCACACAAAATATCTATACATACTTCGATAATATTTTAAGAAAAAGTATAAAAATATTTCTCCTATAAATAGTGCCGATATAAACCAATTCGCACTAACATTGCAATGAATCGTTAACGTATTTTTCACAACTTCCACAATAGAAGAAATCTTTATTTCCGAAGAAACAACCACCCCATATAAACCTGCTGTAATATCAAGAAACAAATATGGGACTACCAATCCCTTCACCTTTTTAATCAAAAAATCAAAAAACGAAAGATTACGAAATGTTTTTTCTGAAAATAAGATTCCTGAAAGAATAAAAAACAGTGGCATATGAAACGCATAAATAAAGATTAATATTTGAGAGTATTCTATTCCTTGAGAATCTCTATAAAATTGATTTATATGTCCAAGCACAACAAAAAGGATTCCTATTGCTCTGGCAATATCTATATACGTTAGTCGCTGCTTAATATTTGTTTTCCTCCATAATTACGATCTTTCCTCTTATTTCAACCGGATCTTCGAAGATATTCCAAGCGCAATTCCCATCTCGCCAGCAAGATCACAATCGCCGTACCGCCATAACTAATAAACGGAAGCGTAACTCCGGTAGTAGGCATCAATCCGGTTACAACCGCAATATTTAAAGTAACCTGCAGCGCGATATGCGCGAAAATTCCTGTTGCAATCAAAGAGCCATAAAGATCCGGTGCATTTCTCGCTATGAACAATAATCTATAAAGCATAAAGGCAAACAGACACAAAACGAGAATTGCACCAAACACTCCAAGCTCTTCACAGATAACCGCGAGGATCATATCATTCTGTGCCTCCGGAATCGCATGCAGCTTCTGTGTACTGTTTCCAAGTCCCTTTCCAAAGAAACCTCCCGAACCGATTGCATATAATCCCTGTAAAAACTGATAGCTGTCCGTATCTGCATTTGCCTCCGGATTCAGCCATGCAATGATTCGACGCATACGGAAGTTATCACTTTCCGCAAGTGTATATTTCAAAAAAATAATTCCAATGATTCCCACAATTCCTACTGCAATTACTCCAGTAACAAATGGTTTTGTCTTTGGATGCACAACAAAAATCAAAACAACTGTGATTGAAAGAATAATAACAGCTGTACTTAGGTTATCTGTTAATTTATAAGCGCCAAAGAAAGCAATAATACCATAAAATAGCAAAATTTTAATTCCATCCCATTTCTTCGCCTTTTGCCCCAAGAGACAGATTGCATATGCTATAAATAGAATCACTGCAATCTTCGTAAACTCTGCCGGCTGCAGCGACAGTCCACCCGGAAGCCTGATCCACCTTCTTGCTCCATTTACTGTCTTGCCAAGTGGTGTCTGCACCAATGCCATCAAAAACATTGAAAACCAAAAAAATTCTTTTGCATACGCACCATACAGATGATAGTCAATCTTAGAAACGATAAACATTGCAATAAATCCGATAATACCGATAATCGCCTGCCTTGTAAAGAAAAACATATCATTATTATAATCATTCTGTGCACTGTAGGCACTACTGCTGTAAAGCATTACAAGTCCAAAGCACATCAGAAAAATAATTACAAGAAGCAGATCATAATCATAATAAGGTTTTCCCTTTTCTCTTGTCCTTTTACGTTTTGTACTCGCAGACCTTTCCACTATTTGCCGTTTTCCCTGTACCGCAGTCTGCTGAGAATATGGAGAACCTGACGTTCTCACAACCTTCTGTCTCTGCTCCATTGAGCTTCGATATTTCCTATAAGCATCACTCTCATAGTTTCTCATACATACTCCTATCTAAAATCTGTATCCATTCTATTTTTTAACATTCCCAATTAATAAACAGCAGATACATTTTTTATTATTGAACACTCATCGCCGGATGAACCGGTTTTCCATGCTCAAAGAATCTGTCATACCATACGAGGAAGATATAAACTGTCCAGATCTTACGGCTGTTATCTGTCTTCTCATTCGTATTCTTTCCATTCTTATGATCATCAAGCATCTTAAGCAGGAGCTTCGTATCAAAGAACTTCTTCGCTGCATCAGACTCAAACATCTCTTTTACAATATTATAATACTTCTCTTCCTTCAACCATACACGAATCGGAATTGGGAATCCCAGTTTCTTCTTCTCCGCTGTCTTACTTCTGATATGTCGCTCTGCCGCAGCACGCAATGCAACCTTCGTCTTTGGCGCACGTACTTTGTATTTTAACGGAAGTGTCTCGGCAAGTTCAAGTACTTCTCTGTCAAGGAACGGAACTCTGACTTCAAGAGAATTCGCCATTCCCATCTTGTCACCCTTCATCAGAATATCATGCACCAGCCATAAATGAAGATCCACATACTGCATCTTTGTCACAGGATCTTTTCCTTTTACACGTGCATACAATGGTTTTGTCACTTTTTGGATTCCCGGCTTACATCCTTTTTTCAAAATACGATTTGCCTCACGCTCTGTAAAAATATTCGTCGCATTTGCGAAATATCTCTCTTCCAGTGTCTTTCCGTGACGCATAAGGAAACCTCTTCCCTTCATACCACGTGGCAGACAGCGTTCTGCAAACGCACCCAGGAAACGGCGTACCGGCATCGGTATTTTATTAAAAGAAGTATGTTCCAAAGGTTCACAATAAATATTATATCCTCCAAACAATTCATCAGATCCCTCTCCTGAAAGAACTACCTTAACCTTCTTGGAAGCCTCTGCACTCAGGAAATAAAGTGCGATTGCAGCCGGATCTGCAACCGGCTCATCCATATAATACTGAATATCTGAAAGCTTGTCCCAATATTCTTCCGGTGAAATCACCTTCGCATCGTTCTTCATATTAATGCTTGCTGCAAATTCCTTTGCATCTTGGATCTCACTGTACTTACCTTCATCAAAACCGACTGTAAAGGTACGATCCACCTGTCCCAGATAAGTCAGATAACTGGAGTCCACACCACTGGAAAGGTAAGAAGCAACCTCTACATCACTGATTTTATGCTTCTCAACGGAATCCTTCATCACACGTTCTACATCATCCACAACTTCCTCAAACGGTTTCTTACAATCACCTGTAAAATGAGGTTCAAAATAACGTGTAATGTTCATTTTTCCATTTTCATATGTAAAATAATGTCCTGGCTGTACACAGAACACCCCTTTAAAAAATGTCTCATTCGTAGGAACAAACTGGAAAGAAAGATAGTTTCCAAGTGCCTCTTCATTGAACACCTTATCAAACTTCGGATGCTCCATAAATGCTTTGATTTCAGAAGCAAACATCAATGTACCATTCATATTCGCATAATACAGCGGTTTGATTCCGAAAATATCTCTCGCTGCAAACAATCTTTTCTTCTTTGTATCCCAGATTGCAAAAGCATACATTCCGCGAAGACGGTCTACCAGTTTCTCGCCCCACTCTTCGTATCCATGAATCAGTGTCTCTGAATCTGTATTCGATACAAACTCATGACCTGCCGCTTTCAGTTCTTCTCTCAGGTCCTGATAATTATAAATCTCTCCATTAAATACAAGAACCATGCTGCGATCCTCATTGTACAACGGCTGATCACCAACGGAAGAAAGATCTATGATACTCAGACGGCGAAATCCGAGTGCTGCATCTTCATCCACATACTTTCCCGCACTATCCGGTCCCCTGTGTACGATTGTATTCATCATATTAACAAGTACCTGTTCTCTGTCATCAACTTCTCCGACAAATCCTGCAAATCCACACATATGCCTTCTCCTTTTTTAATTACTGTCAACTGTATAATTGTTACTGTTCACACGTTGTGCGACCAGCAACGCATCTCGCCATTTTAAATCGCCTTTGGCGATGGGGCGAGATGCATTCAAGCCAAAACATGCATTCTCCGTGTCAATCAGCGGAGTGATTGACAGGGAGTGAACAGTAACGTATATTTACACCCGACAATAAATCTCTTTTATTATAGCCTCTTTTACTCAGGGAAAAAAGTCCCTTTCATCAGAAAAACAGAAAAATACTGTGAGTATAACATCACAGTATCCCCATTGATCGTATATTTAATTGTTATGGTTTCCCCATCAACGCGTATATTATATCTGATTTATAGGAAAAAGTAAAGGGGGATTTTTGAGCAGTGTATACATAAAACGCAAAACGCAAATCAGGGATTGCCGTCTGACAATCCCTTTCACAAAATAAACACTTCATCTTCATTCAAATTCTGGGTTGATCGCATAGAAATTCTTACTGTCAAGATGTTCCTGTACAATTCTTAGACTTTCACCAAATCTCTGATAATGCACAATCTCTCTTTCTCTCAGAAAACGGATCGGATCACAGATTTCAGGATCCTTAATCAGCCGCAGGATATTATCATACGTAGTCCGTGCTTTTTGCTCTGGGGCGACTTCGTAAGAACAACATTACACAATATAATATGAAGATAAAACAAGCTATCCTACATAGTTCCAGTGTTTTCGATATTTAGGCGTTCAGAAATGAGCGTCTTTTTTCATACCCAAAA
>ENA-OQHY01000781-OQHY01000781.1-human-gut-metagenome-genome-assembly--contig:-NODE-781-length-16430-cov-7.379930_pt1 | contig 16430 bp, 24 predicted proteins | sample MGYA00242570_ERZ504733 | MGnify/ENA primary metagenome ERZ504733 (study PRJEB26092, sample SAMD00036219) | human gut metagenome | host: Homo sapiens | study: EMG produced TPA metagenomics assembly of...
AGTACAGGCATCTTTGATTGCCTGTTTGGTTACATTATTTGAAATATTTAATAACCATGCGTATTCATCAGAATGTCTAAGCTTTGTAAATTCTTTTCTGAGTTCTGAATCTGAAATGAATTTGCCATCTTTTTCGTAGCTTTCTTTTTCCCTGGCCAAAGCCAGTTATAAGCAAATCTTGAAGTTCCTGCGTACTGAAACATCTTAGTTTTCTGTACATTGTTTGGTATCAACATTACTTTTATGGCTTTTACCATCTGTTTCCTCCTGTATCAATTCTCTGATAAAATTGTAATGCGATTTTTAGGCTTTACATTTATTACTTGGCTGAGTTACTCATCGGAATAATATCTATAGCCACTTACTGTAGTATGATGCGGATGAAGTTTTCCATTGGCATCCCAATTTCGTAATGTCTGAGCAGATACGCCTATAATTTTTGAGAATTCATGTATAGAATAATATTTACTCAAAGTATCAACTCCTTTCAATAATATTCCACTCTAATATCTTATAAAACTCACCACCGACTTATATGATTTTATGATTTATATTTAACTGTTAACAGCCTCCTTCTGCCTACTTTACCTGGTACGTCTTTCATATTTAGAAAAGCTTTCATTGCCTGACTCGTTTCATAATCAACATGTTGAAAGAATTCTTTATTCTGATTAATGTAATCCGTCAATTCTTCTCTACTATTTCTATATCTTAGCATAGCCAGTATCACCTGTAAATCCTCTGAAAATTCTTCAACATTTGTGAGTCGCTCTGCATCCACAAAATTAATCTTATAATTTTGGAAGGTATTTTTCTAAATCTTCTGGCAATGTCAACATGAAAAATGAGAGCCAGAACAGCTCCCACATATAGTAACTATTCCAGCTCTCATTTTTTATACTTTCAAACAGAATCCGAAGTCTAACGCTCACAAATTCCTCTGTAAATCTTCTCCGCTGTCATCGGCAGTTCTCTAATGATCACTCCTGTTGCATTTTGGATCGCATTGCTGATTGCCGGTGATGGTGTATTGATTACGATTTCTCCGATAGACTTCGCTCCGAACGGTCCTGTCGGTTCGTAGCTGCTCTCAAACTCAACACGGATTGTTCCGACATCGAGACGCGTCGGGATCTTATACTGCATCAGGGAATTGCTGAAGTTCTTTCCCTTTTCGCTATATACGATATCTTCATACAGTGCCATACCGATTCCCTGTGCGATTCCACCTTCTACCTGTACACGCGCAAGACTTGGATTAATAACTGTTCCACAGTCTACAACTGCTACGTAATCGATCAGTTCGAGTACACCTGTCTCTTTGTCGATCTCAACTTCTGCCATACCAACCATGAATGGCGGTGGAGATACCGGTGAGGAAAATGCTTCACTTGCGGATAGTGGTGCGTTGCTGAAGCACATTACGTTATTTCCGATCTGGCTTCTTGAGATCTGCTTTCCTGTTGCCAGCTCTGTTACATATTCTCCGTCGAAATCTACATCTTCCGGCTTACATCCGAGATACTCTGCTCCGCGTTCACAGATTTTCTTACGAAGGGACTCACAAGTCTTAACAACAGCCTGTCCTGTTACATAAGTTGTACTGGATGCGTAAGAACCACAGTCGTATGGAGAGATGTCTGTATCCACTCCGAATACAACAACTTCTTCCGGTTTACATTCAAGACACTCTGCTGCCATCTGGGCAAGGATTGTATCGCATCCTGTTCCCATATCAGTAGCTCCGATGATCAGACTGTAGAATCCATCATCATTTACTTTAATCTCAACCGCACCTGTATCTACTGCTGAGATTCCTGATCCCTGCATGGACATTGCAACTCCGACACTACGGACTTTTCCATTTCCCATATCACGGTATGGATACTTTTCATCCCAGTTGATCATTTCTTTTGCTCTTGCAAGACATCTGTCGAGTGTACAGCTGTTTGTAACTTCGCCATAATAAGCCGGCATCTTATCGCCCTGACGTACCATGTTCTTCTCACGAAGCACTGTCGGATCCATTCCAAGAACTTCTGCAAGTTCATTTACAGCTGATTCTACAGCGAACTGTCCCTGTGTTGCTCCGTATCCACGATAAGCTCCTGCTGACATTACATTTGTATAAACTACATCATATGTGAAGCGGAATGCTTCTGCCTTTCCATAAAGCGGAATAGATTTGTGACCGGAAAGACCTACTGTTGTCGGTCCGTGCTCACCAAATGCTCCAGTGTTGGAAAGTGTATAGAGATCAATTGCTTTGATATTTCCTTCTTTATCTGCTCCCAGACGTACATGAAGTTCCATCTCATGACGCGGTGAAGAAGCGATCAAAGACTCTTCTCGTGTATAAATGATCTTCGCCGGTTTTCCTGTCTTCCAGGTAACAAGTGCCGGATAAACTTCTGCAACTACTGTCTGCTTCGCACCAAATCCTCCGCCGATTCTTGGCTTGATCACGCGTACTTTGCTCTTCGGGATATCAAGCGCATGCGCAAGGATTCTTCTTGCATGGAATGGAACCTGTGTAGATGCAACAACATTCAGTCTTCCATATGCATCTAAATATGTATAAGTACGGAATGTTCCATCATCGCCTGTTGGTTTGCCTTTGTATGGTAAACACGATCGATCACGTGATCGCATTTTGCAAGAACTGCCTCTACGTCTCCATCCTCACTCACATCATGTGCACAGAGATTTCTCTTGTTGTCTGCTCCAACCGGACAGAGACTTCTCCAGTTGTCTTCCGGATGAACAAGGATCGGATTGTCCTTCGCTGTACGGAAATCAAGTACCGGTTCAAGAACCTCATACTGAATCTTAACAAGCTTCATTGCTTTCTTAACAGCTTCTTCAGATGTTCCAGCTACGATAGCAGCTGCATCTCCAACAAAACGCATTCTCTGGTCAAGGATCAGACGATCATACGGACTTGGTTCCGGATATGTCTGACCAGCCATTGTAAATCTCTTATTCGGGCAATCTTTATATGTAAGAACACATTCGATTCCAGGTACTGCCTCGGCACGAGCTGTATTAATATCCTTGATTAATGCATGTGCATATGGACTTCTTACAACTTTAACGATCAGACAGTCTGACGGTGCAAGGTCATTCGTATAAACAGCTTTTCCTGTTACAAGTGCAGCCGCATCTTTCTTAACAACAGGACGGTTTACAATCTTCAGGGATTCTACATCTTCTCCTTTTTCCTGATTGCTGTGGACAAATTCCGGTTTCTCAGGAATCAGATTCTGAACTTTATCTATTCTTTCCATTCTTACTCCTCCCCGCCCATTTTCTTTACTGTAATATTAACTGCTGTATTTCTTACTTCCATATATTTCTGGATTGCACGAAGCTGTCCCATGTATCCTGTACAACGGCACAGATTACCTGCAAGATATTCTTTAATCTCTTCTATCGAAGGGTTCTTCAATTCACGGAACATTGCAAGTACGTTCATAATGAATCCCGGTGAACAGAATCCGCACTGTTCTGCACCTTCCTGTGCAAGAAATGAGCCGAATTCCGCAGCTTCTTTCTCTACACCCTCAAGTGTTGTCACTTCATGTCCGTCAATGCTTGCTGCAAGAACAGAACATGACAAACGGGATTTTCCGTCGATCCATACTGTACACAAACCACAGTTTGTTGTCTCGCATCCACATTTTACACTCTTACATCCAAGATCACGCAGAAGGTTCAAAAGGACTGTATCTGCTGCGATCTCTGTGCTTACTTTCTTTCCATTCAGAGTAAACTGTACTTCCATCCTATTTCTCCTCCGCATTATATTCATCTAAAATTGAGCGCATCTCTCTGCGAAGCAGAACCTCTGCAAGGTGCTTTCTATACTCCGCACTTCCGCGCATATTGCTTCCATAAGTAAATTCTGCTGCCACACGTTTTGCATACTCTGTAAGCTGCTCGTCTGTAGCATCTTTTGGGATCTCCCACTGCTTTTCAAGCAATGCCGCTTTCATCGGTCTTGCTCCTACTGAAAAGAACCAGGACTCCTGACCTCTGTAAATTCCTGTTACGACAGAACATGTCAGCACCGGGAAATCTGTCTTTGTCTGACGAATTGATTCGTAACGGAATTTTCTCTTACTCTTTCTGACAATTACAGATACAAGAATATCCTTATCTGCTTTTCTGTTTACAAACTCAGAAAGTCGAACAGTTCCGCCATTATATAATTCCACAAATGTATCCAATGCCAGTAATGCAGTCAGCACATCAGAAAATCCGTATCTTCCATAGATACTGCCTCCAACTGTTGCCTGATTTCTAAACTGAACTCCAACAATATGACGAAGGCTTTCTGCAATTCCGTCCCCATAGAATTTTCTCAGCCCCTCATGCTCTTCCAGCTGGCTCAGTGTACACATTGCTCCAATGCGGAAGACATGGTCTGTCTCCTCAATCTCATTCAAACCAAGATCCGACATATCAATGATCGTCTTCACTCTCGCATTTCCTAATCTCATCCACATCATGCCGCCCATGATACGACTGTTTCTTGCCTGATTCAGCTCGTAAGCTTCCTCCAGTGTCTTAACTTTCACGTAATTACCGATTGTTAACACAGTAGGTCTCCTTCCTATCCACATACCTTTTCCGAGGATCGCGGTTCTCATCCTCGCAATTCTCTCTTGTTATCTTATGTCGTTTCTTGCGATTGTTTTTCAAAAGACAAACATGCAAGCATAAAAAAAGTGCAAATGAAACAGCTTTGTCATTCACACATCTAGCAGATTAATGATATCATATGTATAAGAAAAAAAGTCAAAAAATCGGTTATACTTTATTATAATCAATTCTTATAAGATGTGCTTATAAACAGGGTATTATAAATAAGAAAGAAATCCCGAAACTATGTTGACATCATTGTACCCTCGGTGTTATTATTTGCTTAAACACGGAAACGTATAGTAACGTTAGATACATGATGTAATTTGGGGACGGCGCATCTTGCCGTTTCTTTTATGTTTATTTACAGTTTACGCTTTCTTGCATAGATGTATATTAAACAGTTACCGTTCATGGCTATTATGATTATCGTTCGCAGGGAACTTATGAACAGTAACCAATAACCTGCTATGACCAGTAATACTTTGTTTCACCATGTTTAAGGAGGATAAAAAGAATGGCAATTTTTAAAGGCGCAGGTGTAGCGATTGCTACTCCGATGAAAGAGAATCTTGAGGTCAATTATGACAAATTAGATGAGATGTTAGAGGAGCAGATCGCAGGCGGTACAGATGCGATCATCATCTGTGGAACAACAGGTGAATCTGCTACTATGACAGAAGAAGAACACGCTGCAACAATCCGTTTTGCAATTGAGCGTGTGAACCACCGTATCCCGGTTATCGCCGGAACTGGTTCTAATTGTACAAGAACAGCAATTCAGCTGTCCAAAGAAGCGCAGGAAGATGGAGCCGACGGACTTCTGCTCGTAACACCATATTATAATAAAGCAACACAGAACGGACTGATCGCTCATTACACAGCTATTTGTAATGAAGTAAATATTCCGGCTATTCTGTACAATGTACCAAGCCGTACAGGATGTGGACTTCAGCCACAGACAGTTGCAACACTTGTGAAAGATGTTGAGAATATCGTTGGTATTAAAGAAGCTTCTGGAAATATCAGCACAGTCGCACAGATTATGCATCTTTGTGATGGTAATGTAGATCTTTACTCAGGAAATGATGATCAGGTTGTACCACTTCTCGCACTTGGCGGAATCGGTGTTATCTCCGTTCTTTCCAACGTAGCTCCGACCTATGTACATGATATGTGCTATAAATTTTTCTCAGGAGATATCGCAGGTAGCCGCAAGATGCAGTTAGATGCACTTCCGCTGATTGACGCACTCTTCTGCGAGGTAAACCCAATCCCGGTTAAGGCTGCTCTTAACATGATGGGGAAAGAAGTCGGAACTCTTAGAGCTCCTCTGACAGAGATGGAAGATGCACATAAAGAAGTTCTGAAAAAAGCAATGATCGATCTTGGAATTCTGTAAGAGAATTTTTTCAACCTATAAAAAAACGATTCTACTTCTTAAAAATAAGACCATCGGCTGAACATAAAGCCGATGGTCTTATTTTTATTCACTTATTAATACTCTCTTTCCGACATCAGTTCCTGGATCAAATTCAGGTTCGAATCCGAATGCTCCAGTTCTCTCGAATAACGATACACAATTTCTATCACATCTTTTATGCTCAATGCTTTTTCATTCATTTTCCATTGCGCCATCAGAAGTTCATGGATCAGAAGTGTACTGACAACAGCCATCTGAGCTTTTGCAAATGCTTCTCCATCATATACTGCACCGCAGAAGTAAGTACTGATGAAATATACCAGGAGCTGTTCATATTGTATTTCATACTCCGGCATTTCTTTCTGAAGCCAGGTATGAAACTCTCCTAGCATCTCCATATAGTGCTTTTCGCACAGATTATCATTTGCATTTCCATATAATAGTTTCTCCGCTTTTTTAAGATAAGACTCCCAATCGCCTCTTAAATGTTCCATCTGATACTGATTTTGGAACATCTTTCTAATATACGTCAGATGATCTGCTTCTGCAAAATCAGTTTCAACTTCGTGAATCCCTTCTTCCGTCCGATAATAATCAAATACATCATCCATAGAAAATATATCTTCTTCATCAATACATTCCTGCACATCACGTGCAATTTCCAGAATAAGTGCTGCCCGTAAATTCAGCTTTTTCTCTCTGTCTTGTAAAATATCAATCAACACTTCTCTGGCATCCACAAGCTTTGAATATAAAAATGGATCAAAGTCACCATATTCTTCTTCCTCGTCTGTTTCATAAGAAAGAAAATGCATCGGCTCTTTTTTGTTCATCAGGATTCGTGCCACTTCCGGGCAAGATACAGAAAGCGTTACTTCCCGCACATCTTCAAATTCTTCGATATGTCTGGGATATAATTTACAGGTTCTGCACAAACTTTCTTCTCCTAATGCAGTATACATATCACATAGATTCGATCTATTAAGAAACACACACCTTTTGTCTTTATCCTGTTTAAATGTTCCTTCCTCCCAGTTAATAGATTCTTTCAGATGCTCCGCAAATACACCTGTCTCATTTTTATACTTTTCCAGCGCGGCTTCATCCGCAACGATCTGCCATCCTGCACAACAAGTGTCCTCGCACTTTCCTGCAACACAACGAAATTCATGATAATAATCAGGTATTGTATACAACATTGATTTACTTTATCCATTCCCTTTCCACTTTAGTTATTTTTTAACTGACATCATTATAGCACGCACTTCCGGGCAGAACAACGATGTGATTGACACGGGAGTGAACAGTAACGAAATTTTTCAATGTGAAATTTTCTTTATTTTTTTCTTGACATTCCGCACGCCATAGGGTATACTTAACAAGTCGCTTGAGTTAAGCGACAACTGAATAGGGGATTGGTCAAATGGTATGATAGGGGTCTCCAAAACCTTTGGTGGGAGTTCGATTCTCTCATCCCCTGTTGACTAAGAGGTCAGAAACCTTGAATATTCAAGGCTTCTGGCTTTTTTCATTTCTGAATAATTCCAATGTAGTCAATTATGTAGTCAAACAGTAATCATTCCTAAAATGAGATAGCATTTTCAATCTGTTTTTCCTTATTTTTCGTTGTTTTATTGCTGAAATAATATAATTTTTTGGTTGTACTATCATTGTGTCCCATTTGTTCTGTAATTTTTGCCAGTATTCATATGACACTTGCCACTTCTCAGATATATTACTATGGAATCAATGAAAAAACACTGGAAATGGAAATCTCTTCGTTTGCCTATTCGTCTGAAAAAAATTGTTATATAGCAAGTGATTGTCAACCTGTTTTTTGTGATGAATTTGTTCGTGAAGTCAAAAAGGAAGTGCTTTATCTCCGGAAAGTTTCCAGATAACAGACAAGAAGACTTGCAAGGTTTGTGACCTTTCAAGTCCCCTATATAGCATGGTTGGATTTAATACCGTCCGTTCTGTCAAGGACTGCCCTACGGCGTATCGGCTTCTCCTTGTTCCTTGACATCACTATGTGATGAAGAGTATTACAAACCAAAATTTATCTTTTCACAATCATATCAAGAAATTCTGTAAAATTATTTGATATGATATATACATTATTTTCATCGTTAGACTCATCAAAATAATATGAATCATCGTAATAATAAACACCATCATTATTTCCATCACAAATCATAACAATAAATCCATTTTGTAAACTATCTCCTATAATAACAGTTTTTTCAAATAAATCATCAATATATTTCTTTGTCCAGTATTCAATATCAAAGCATGAATTGTCAGTATTAACTCCATAGAGAATATCTATATTTATAATTTTCCCTATATTCTTTAAAACTATTTCATTGGTATTATCATTAGGAATACTGCCACCATTGTTTTCAACAAGAAATCTTTGTAATCATTAGGAAATTTGATGTTTAATACTTTTTCTAAACTTTTAATATCATTCTCAACTGTTTTACCAAATGATTTTATTGCATTTGTTTTTAAAGATAATTTCACTTTACATTCCCCACTAAATTTAGATCTAGTAACTCTTTATATTTTTATCAGCATATGAGTATACTCTATTCCAAAATGATTCATAGTCATTATTTAAGGCAAGTTTTAAATAACAAATATCTGCATTTTCTTGGGAATAATCACTTTCATAAGCAGTTAGTATGTCCGCTTCTTTAATCAATCCCATATCAGTTAAGGCATCAATAACATTCCTATATGATTTAAAATCTAACCATTCATAGATAATTCAGTGTCATAATCAATAACGGTTATGATATTTCTAATCCAAGCTGGAAATTTGTCTAACTTTTCTCGTACTTCTGTATGCTCATAAATCTCTGCCATTGCTTGAACAAAATCTTCACCATTCGTAATCTCTTCTAAAGCTTTATCTATAAAATTCATCTATATTCTCCCATTTTAGTAAAATACTGAATTGTCATTTATCCTAAAAGTTCCAATTATTTAGAAATCATTTCTATTCCTCGTTATGTGATTTTTTCAAAAGATGATGATATATTTTCATATTCTCTTCTGTTTGTTCTTTGCTTCGCATACAATAAGTATCTAAATTAGTTGTATCTACACTTAAGCCAAGCATTTCACATATAACATCGACCTGCCACACTTCAAGTGGAATTTCCAGTTTTCTGCCGTCATATGCGTCAATTACTAATGTTACAGATTTAATACCATCTTTTCTTTCTGTGTATTTTTTTGACATGAGTACTCCTTTTCAGATTTTGCTTTGGTCAGTTCTTCAAGTAAATCTTGATTTTTCACAATTCTACAAGCTGGAATTTCTATTTATCTTTACATCTTACATCCAATCGCTTGTAGCGTTTTCTGCTTCCGCATATTCACCATAACCCAGTTACATCCGCTATTGTTTTCATTAATGCTTAAAATGGATGTTAACGAAACTACTCTTGCTTCTTCTTTCTGATTTTCAAATTATTATAAGTTATCAATCTCAATGTCACAATGCATTTCCTTGGCGTCTTCCAATGCCTCGTTTAAAACGGAAATCAAATCTCTTCCATCACTGGTAACAAAATAATTAGACAAATCCGTAATATCTGAACTAATATTATTTCCCCAAGGCGGTGTTAAACTTAAGTCTTCAGCATCCCATATTACATAAGATGGAGAAAAGTTTTTCAGTTCTTTTTTTACTTTACACAATTCCTCTAGTCCTTCGTTTAAATCCTGATTTTTTAAACATCCTTGATATAATTCTTCCATTAATTTGGGATAAACACTTCCCCATTTTCCATGTTCGAGCCGAATACATATCGTTGAAAAAAAGGAATGCAAAAAATCACTTGTTCCAACTTGAAACCAATAACAGCCTACTTTAAATCCTACCGCCATATAATCCCTCCACTATTTACTATAAGCATTTTTAATATCATATATCCATTAATAGTTGTAGAAACATGTCTTTTCATAATTCTTCTTAAATCACTAAAGATTTCTTTGCTAATTATTTATTCCCTATATGACTTCCATTGAGAGAAATACCAAGTAATTAGTTTTAATAATATCAGCAATTTTATCAGTATTTCTACCACATTTATAATATTTAACTAAATTAACTTCTTGAACTCATTTGTTTTTTCTCATTAATACTGATTCTTATCTATCCCTTAGAATCACTATAGGAACTTTCTATTCCCAGTCAAATTCGTCAATACAGTTTTTAATTTCTAAAGAAATTGAACTGTCGTTTTTCAAAACTTTTATCAATTCAGCAAATTTTTTACGTTCCGGATTTTCTATATCATTATAGCAGCGATGCACCATCCAAATATTATGCGGTGTTGGATTTTTTCTTACTGAAGAAATCAGTAATTCTTCATATCCTTTTTTATAAAATTGTTCAACAAAATGAACTAAATCACCCGGCATTCCAAAATCGACTTGTGGATTCGAGGATATAACTGCCAAAATCGGTTCTACTAATTCAAAAGGCTCTGGATATTGATTAATAGCATTAATTAAATCTTCATCTATATAATATTCTTCATATGGTTTGGCTGCATTTTGTAATTTCTCAATTATTTGTTTTTTCGTCATATGCTTTAGTGCTCCTCTAAAAACTATTTATTTTTGTGTTTCTTTTAGCCATTGGTATTTTTCTTCAAATTTTGTTTTAATCTGTTCTTCGGATAAATCCTTTTCTTCGAAACTAATCCTTAAACTTGATTTGGATGTGTCATAGACAATGTCACACAACACTGTTCCCATACAAGGGCGGCTGTAATAATTAACTTCTCCTGTTGAAAATTCCGTATCAGGATCAATAATCGTTGGTGTATCTGCTAAATTCAGAATGTCATATACCATTTTTGCGTAATATGAAAAATCATCTGTTTGCTGAATATCTTTCGCACATTGAATAGATACTATTTCATTTTTGTTGTCATAATTTAAAACATATCCATACTTTATGGCTATATCGGAAGCTTTCTCAATGTAATTTTGACTGTTTAAAATTGTTGCCAAATAGTCATCTTCACAGCCAAAATGATAAGTATTATTGTAAGTAAGATTATGTACTCGGAATTTTATTCCGCTTTCATCAGAAAAAATCCTTCTCCTTTTTCATTATCAAATGAGTCAATAACTGAAAAAGTATGTTCCGGATATGTCTCTTCTAAAGACATAATAATTCTTTCATCTGTATTTTTCCCACTCAAGGGATTATCATTATCGGTAATATAATCCATAATATTAGAAAAGAGTCTAATTGACGAACAGGCAGTCGCAGATAAACAAATCCCGATAATCAATAGCACAGAACTTATTCTTTTTCTCATTTGGGTAACCTTTCTATTCCTCAAATATTCTCGGAGTTGCATTTATTTCTTTTCAAATTAAAAATTTCTACTCTATAAACTGATATTTGGCGATTGCTTACTTCCTTATTGTATTAAGAACATTTAAAGCTTGTTCACCTTCATCTTTGTTGGTACTCCATACGCTGATAGACAATAATTCACCTGCAGAATAATACGCCACATAAACAACATAAATAGTGTTGCTATCTTTTGTCAATACATCTTCGTATATCTTTGCTTCAAATCCGCTCGGAATGCAGAAATCTAAATTTCGCTGTCTTGCAGATACTGGTACTGTTCTGATATATGCATCTTCCATTACTTCTCTTGGTGCAAGCATGCCTTCCCTTTCTGCGTGAAACGGTGTTATACGAATTGTCAAATCACTATTGTTAGGATAAAAAATATACTGACCACTCTCTTTATCGTATTCGCCTTGCCAGTTATCTGGCATAGAAATTTGCCAATCAAAGAGTAATTTATAAGAATTCATGTTGCTCCTCCAAATTCCGATTGAGATTTCACCTGTTTTAGGAAATTTAATAACTGTTATATTTTGTTATTAAATTCACTGTAAACCTTTGAAAACGCTGGATTTGTCGCAGGTGAGCTTTCCCTTATTGTTTCCCTTGTGTTATATCTTCCCATATAAGTTTACGAACTCTGATAAGGGAAAATACAAGGGCAAAAAAAATCTGATAACACATTATAACATAAAATGAAAATGACATGGTGAACTGATTGAAATGCTTCTATATTTTTATTGATTTGAAGGAGACACAACATGAATACCATTTACGCAAAATACAACATGTATCACAACAGCATTGACATTTATACATCTGCCGGATATATGTTACGCATTGACTGTAATAAGGCAGAGGATGGACTAAAAGCCACTCCCCGCTCACAGTATTCGTTATATGCACTTGCTGCTTTCCAATGGGGCAGTGGAATCAATAATCTGTCTTCCGATTACTTTTTCAATCTCTAAATAGTTCATAGCGATATCTCCTCATATTTACTCAAGAACCAATAACAGTGCCATTTTGAACTGCTTTGTTGCACTTACTGAGTGCTTTCCAAACTTATCAAACTTAAAAGTTTCTCCTGCGTGGATCACCTGCTCCTGTCCCTCATATCCAATCACAGCCTCTCCATCAAGTGCCATCACAAGGGCTTCTCCCGGAGCTGCATGCTCTGAAAGACCTGTTCCTGCATCAAAACTCATAACAACAAATTTCATCTTGTCATTATGCGCCAAATCCATATTTACAATCTTTCCTTCCTGATATGGAAGTAACTCTGCTAACTTAAATACTTCTCCCGCCTTGATTACCTCGTTCATAATAGTCTCCTTTCGAAATTCAATCTCTTTATATATAGAATCTTTTATTGCACTAACTCCAACCGACCGTTGAATAGGTGTTAGAATACTTTCTCCAGGCAAAAAATTGATATCCCTGTGCCATTCTCATGATAGATTTGCTTCGAGATGGTACACCCTGGCACTGTTCTGTTTTCTCTTACAAAATCTATAATTTTTCCAGCTTGTTCTTTCATCGTTACCACCTCTCTTTCTCTTCTTTACATCTATTATTTTATCCATAGACCTCTTGTTTTTCTGTTGCTGTAGCAACAATATCGATGATATGATAAAATTTCATTTGAAAGGATGGTAATAAGCATATGAAGAAACTAGATGATTATCAGAAGTATCTTCCGATACTATCGAAAGCAAAGCTATTTGAAGGAATTCCTCTTGAACACTATCCGCAAATTTTCAACTTCCTCCAGGCCTCAATTCTCTCTTTTGAAAAAGACGAATTAATTCAACACCTAGGAGAACCTTTGTTATATTCCGGAATTGTGCTTGATGGAACAGTTGAAGGATCATTTATCAATGAAAACTACAGCAAAATCAATATGAATCATTTTGAACGTGGTCGATCATTTGCAGAAGCCCTGGCATGCGTGCAAACACCATACAGTCCAATACAGCTAAAAGCATTGACTAACTGCACCATTATGTTAATTAATCTTAAAGGTATTATAAGCGGTTCTTCCTGTCCATGCTCTTACCAACTGAATTTAACCACTAACATGCTCAAAATACTTGCCTCACAAAATGTTTTTTCAAATCTAAAACTAAGAATTGCAAATCAGAAATCTTTAAGAGATCGAATTCTAATCTATTTGCATAGTTTAGCGCCAGACTCAGAAGGGTATCTCCATGTTCCCTTTACACAGACAGCACTTGCAGAATTCTTAGGTGTAAACCGAAGTGCACTGTCCAGAGAACTTGGTCGTATGCAAGATGAAAATCTTATAGAAGTTAACGATAAAAAAATGAAACTTTTACTATAGAAAAAAGGGGATGCGCCCATCCCCTTTGCCACATACGCTGTATGCGATTTCACAACAATTTTATTCCAATGCCTCTTCCAGCACTGATTTCAGTGTTTCAGCTGATTTGTGTAATGCCTTGATTTCATCTTCAGATAGTGAAATGGGAACCTTTGATATAAATCCTTCTGCACCTACAATACTTGGCATAGACAGAACTACATCCTTGATTCCGTATTCTCCATCCATCATTGTTGAAATTGGAAGTATCGAACGTTCATCTCTGATTATAGCTTCACATATTCTCTTTACCGACATTGCTATTCCATAATAAGTAGCACCCTTCCTTTGAATAATTTCATAGGCGCTGTTTTTTACTTTCTCCGCAATTTCTGACCTAGCTCCTTCATGGTCATGATGCCCTCTCATCTCGCAGAAATCATGGAGTGGAATACCTGACACGTTGGCACTTGACCAAGCGGCAATCTCACTGTCTCCATGTTCTCCAACAATAAACGCATGAACACTTCGACTATCTACTTCCAGATGCTCCCCGAGACGTTCTTTTAGTCTTGCTGTATCCAGAACCGTTCCTGATCTAATCACACGATTCGGTGCATATCCTTGCCCTCCTTATTGTTCAAAATGCTCTTTTGCAAACTGCATATCCTGTACTACTTCAACCGTTCCAAGATAATTGCCTTTCTTATCTCTTACTGCCATATATGTTACAAGGAATGGTTTTCCATTCTTCTCCATCCAAACTGGAACTCTGTCACGCTTATTATTTCTAAAATCATCTAAAATTGCTCGCACCATCGGTTCTATCTTAGGTGGATGGCAAGAAAATACTTCCCTGTCAATCGCCATCTGAGGGCGTTTGAACACCTTTGGTCCTTCGTTGAAGAAGCGATTGATATTATTATCATCCACAAATGTAATCTCGATAGGCAATGTATTGAGAAGTGCTTCCAGCTGTGGAACTGTCATATGACCACCACTTAATATGATTTCTCCATCGCTTAGAGCCGCCTCTGTTCTTGCTTTTTTATCAGCACTATATTTTTCTGCCTCATCCCAGATCATTTCTACTCCAAACACAGGTGCATAGTCCTTAGCATCCTCGTAAATGCCATACCACTCTTCCCTGCTGAAATTCACTGCGCAGATAGGGTATAAAATATTATTTTCTTTATAGATCATCTCATCTGCTCGTTTGAGAACTGTCTGAAGTCGGTTCATCCATTCTTCATCATAATCTGATATTTTATCAAGTGCAGCTAGCTCATCACGAATTTCATCATCCACTGTCCACATCACATCCGAAGGTCCTGAGATCTCATAGCGTACCTTTAATACCGGATAGACAAGATCTCCTTTTTCTGCATAATGAATAGAAATCTGTCGAAGCTCAGATAGCTTCTCTCCTACATCATTCCCAGACTCAATATCCCCTTGAATTTCATGAATCAATGCGGCTATCTTCTCGTTTTCAAGAGCCCATCGATACATCGGATGTCCAACAGTTTCTCTAAGAGTCTTTGCTGCAGCATGCTTCTGATTGTATGCATCCGGCATCAGTTTCTTAGATGTCTCCTCTTTCTTAAGTGACTCTTCTACTGCTTTTTCTGCATTTGCAATCTTTTCTTCCTTTGTTGCACCGTGAAATAAGGCACTGTGAACATCGCACAATTTCTGCACTTCTGTGATTGGTGTGCCTTCCTTAATTAGCTCCTGCTCAGCTTTCATAATTTCAGATGCCTCTACCTCTGAAAAATTCTCTACGAAGTCTTTGCGCACACTCTCTAAGTCTTCGCCTTCTCCAAGTCGCTTTAAATAGCTCTTTATCTTTTCTCTTGTATTTTCCTGAAAAGCCCCATCTTCACTGCTGGTCTCGTCTCCTGCATTATTCTTTCCAAGTGCAAAGATATTTGGCATCTTCCCAATAAGTTCAAACCCATTACTCATAAGTGCCGGCACAACCTTCATCATGGATATGTTTCTCATCTTAGCTCCCTTTGGAATTGTTGTGATGCGTCCCACAGAGTTAAGCATTGCAGGCTTTGTAATCTCTGAAAATCCTAAATCCTTTAAAACATCTACAAGCTCAGGATATTCCTGAACCAATTCAAATACTGGTTTGTTTAAGTCTAATTTCTTTGCCATATAAACATCCACACCTTTCTATCTTTCCTTGTTACAAAATAGAATAACCTAAATTCCCTAAAATAATCTGTTGCTCCAGCAACATTTCTCAATGTCTCTGTTGTGTGTCCAGCACCTCCGACAATAATATTTTTCTTTGCCACTTCGTTCTGAATGGCTTCAGCAAGAATATCACCACCGGCTATAATGCTTCCTCCAAATAAAACCATTACATCAGCCTGATTGATTCCAATTTTTTTCTAATACATTTTGTGTAAATTCTTCTATATCACGCTTGCCACAAAATTCTCCCAAAATATTAATTGCTTTTGCTTTTTACATAACTCACCTCATAAAATTCCGATTTTCATTTTCACCAATTGGAAGTTAGCTATTTTTTCATTCCTTGCTTTGTAAAATGCTTATGCAACAAAAATTCTGTCGGAATAATTGTAAGCACCATAATTCCTAATTGTAAAAACACCAAATAAACAGAAATCATT
>ENA-OQHY01000782-OQHY01000782.1-human-gut-metagenome-genome-assembly--contig:-NODE-782-length-16395-cov-4.877428_pt1 | contig 16395 bp, 19 predicted proteins | sample MGYA00242570_ERZ504733 | MGnify/ENA primary metagenome ERZ504733 (study PRJEB26092, sample SAMD00036219) | human gut metagenome | host: Homo sapiens | study: EMG produced TPA metagenomics assembly of...
CAGCCTGCGGCTGGCCGCTTACGATTCGTGGGGAGGCATTGAATTTACAGGAGTTTGCGCGGTTGACGGATGAATTGTGTAAATAGAGGGGACGCCTCGCCGTCGCCGTCCGCCCTTGCGTGATACGCATGGCAGCGGTGGAAAAGCGGGAAAAGGGCATGAAAAAAAGCACCGTTGGCGAAACAGTGCTTTCTTTCATTTTTATTTTTAAAGGAAGGAGAGCCGATTTTCTAATCGGCAATATGAAAAAGAAAATTGTGTAAATAATGTTGGCATTCATTATTTATGCTTTTAGTATACGGGTAAATTATGTTGAAAGCGTGTTCATGTTGTAAAAAAATCATGAACAAATTGTGACTATTCAGAGCCATGCGAATTCAGAACAAATTGCGAATCATGCTTGCATGAATGAGCACTTTTTTCTGAAATTTCATATGGCGAGAAGCCACATCAAGATGCAGCGCAGCGGAATCGAGATGGGGCTCTGAACAGGGACTTATTTCTGAGTTACAGGTCCAGCAGCTTAAAGGTGGAAATTCCGAGGAAGTTCCGGGAGCAGAGGCTGATTCCGCCCATGAGGACGGAGACATCCTGCAGGTGAGCCGGGAGGACGTGGAGGTACCAGCGGAGGCGGTTCTGGATTCCGGAGGTGATTTCGTCGATCAGACCTGGGATGTAGTTGGTGAAGGAGCTGTTGATGACGATGACGTCCGGGTTGAAGGTGTGGAGAACCGTGTTCAGGCTGATTCCGATGTAGTGGGTGAAATCCTGCATTACTTTGCGGGCGTTGGGGTTGCCTTCCTGGTAATACTGGATGAAGCGTTCGACGGAGACGTTTTCTAAGCCTTCGGCGGCGGCAAAATCGTTCAGGACGGCGGCTTCGGAGATGTACTGTTCGAGGCAGCCGTGGTTGCCGCAGGGCAGGGCCGGCCATCGGGGAAGAGGATGGTGTGGCCGAATTCGCCGGCGTAGCGTTCTGGCCGGTGTAGAGTTCGCCGTCAATGAGGATTCCCATGCCGACGCTTCGTGGATGTTCAGGAAGATCATATTTTTAAAGTGCTCTGCGCAGGCGGCTTCGCCGATGACGGAGAGGTTGGCTTCGTTTTCTACGATGACAGGGACCTGAAATTCTTCTTCGAGGTAGTTTTTCAGGTTGGAGTGTTTCAGATCGTAGTAGGGTGTGAATAAAACGAGGTCGTCGCAGACGACGCCGTAGATTCCGATGGAGATTCCGACGAGGCCGCACGGGGTCTTGGGGAGGTCGGATTTGGTTGTGTGGAGGAGGGAAATCAGGTATTCCTCCAGGGAGAGGGATGGATCAATCGGGTATTCTTTTACAGTACATGATTTTCCCTTCAGATCTCCGGTGAGAATGGTGATCTTTTTACGCCGAGATCGACGGCGATGATGGAACCGCAGCGATTATTAAAAGTAAGCAGAATCGGTTTTCGACCCATGGAAGTTTTTTCGGCGCTGCCGAGTTCTATGACGAGCTGGCGGTCGAGCAGTTCCTGGACGATGGTGGATACGGTTGCTTTTGTCAGATGCAGCATTTTCGCCAGATCTGCGCGGGAAAGCGGCGGATGGTTGGCGATTGCCTCGAGAACCAGGGCGCGGTTCATGTCTCGTATATATTCCTGATTTCCGGTACTCATAAAAAATCCTCCATTCTGCCGCATTGGCTGTACATCAATCTTAACATAAATGAGAGAGAAATGACAGGGAAAATCGGGGATGGGCAATACGAATAGAAAAATTAACGGAGAAAAACGATTTCTAGACAGAGTAGAGAGTAAGGGACAGAATTAGAAATAAAATATGTGATAAATACACAAAGAAAGTATAAAATAATTCTAAAAAATGTACAGATTCACAGAAGATTCACTGCACGTTCATAATCTGTTCATAATTAATTGGTATAGTTATCTCAGTTCCAAAGGAACAGCGTGTATGCAATCACTACACAATTAAGATTTTTTCATAATAATAGCCCAGGCGCCGAGAGGTTCCTGGGCACTCCTCGTTTTTGAGGAATTTTTGATCTTGGGACAGACGGAAATCTGTGTAGACAGGGTAGTGATCTTTTTCTTGACTTTTGCGAGAAGCAGCCTTATAGTATAAATATAATAACAATTACTGTTATCGAAAGATACGAAAGGAAAAAAACTATGTCAACACTCAAGTATAGCAGACAAAGAGAAAGCATCAAAGTCTGCCTTCAGGGCGAAAGGATCACCCGACCGCAGATATGCTCTATACCGATGTACGGAAAGAATTTCCCAATATCAGTCTTGGCACAGTATACCGGAACCTGTCTCTTCTTTCTGAATTAGGAGAGATCAAGCGTCTTACAACAGGAGATGGCCCGGACCGGTTCGATGGAGATACTTCCACGCATCACCATTTCATTTGCAGAAAATGTCACTGCGTGACAGACCTTACAATGCGTGACATCAGCGAAATCAAGAACGTAGCAGCGGAAAATTTCAGAGGTACGATCGAAGATTACTCTGTGAATTTTTACGGCATCTGCGAGAACTGCAAAAATCACCCGGGGAACGTATAGCATCCCCAGGAAGAAAGAAAAATTAAAAATAGGTATTGACAAAAAGGGAAGCTTATGCTAAAGTAATATCAGTAACAGTTACTAATATCAAAAATAAAAAACTGTTATAAAACCACAAAATTGGAAATGATAAAATTAAATACACAACAAAAAGAAAAGGAAAGAAAGACTATGAAAAAATTTGTATGCAGCGTATGTGGATATGTTTATGAAGGAGCAGAAGCACCGGAAGTCTGTCCGATCTGTAAAGCACCGAAAGAGAAATTTATCGAGCAGGGCGAGGATCTGACCTGGGCAGCAGAGCACGTAGTTGGCGTAGCATCCGACGTTCCGGAAGATATCAAAAAAGACCTGAGAGCCAATTTCGAGGGTGAGTGCTCCGAGGTTGGTATGTACCTGGCAATGTCCAGAGTAGCATTCCGCGAGGGATATCCGGAAGTAGGTCTGTACTATGAAAAAGCAGCTTACGAAGAAGACAGAGCACGCAGCAAAATTCGCAGAGCTTCTCGGCGAAGTCGTAACCGACAGCACCAAGAAAAATCTGCAGATGCGTGTAGAGGCAGAGAACGGAGCAACCGCTGGCAAAACAGATCTTGCAAAACGTGCCAAAGCCCTGAATCTCGATGCAATCCATGACACCGTGCATGAGATGGCAAGAGACGAAGCTAGACACGGAAAAGCATTCGCTGGTCTGCTGGCTAGATATTTTGGTAAATAATCAGGAAACCTTTTTGGGGGGCGGAATAAAATCTGCCCTCCTTTTTCCGTTGTTTACAATTTTTACTTGGGATTGCGAACTTGTTTCGAATTACCTGTTGTTTACAAATGAACATAGAAAGAAAAAGCGAGGTTTTCACCATGGAAAAACAGACAGGCTGTGTCCACATCTACTGTGGGGATGGAAAAGGAAAGACGACTTGTGGTATGGGACTCTGTACGCGTGCGGCAGGGTATGGATACCGTGTTTTGATTTATCAGTTTATGAAAGATAACAGCACGAGCGAGCGGAAGGTGCTCTTACTGTCGCCGAATGTGACGTTTGTGCCGGGGCAGGACAAGATAAAGTTTTCGTTTCTGATGACACCGGAGGAGAAGGCAGAGCAGAAACGGTATTATGAAGAGCAGTTTCAGAAAGTGACAGAAAAAGCAGTTCAGGAAGAATACGATGTACTGTTTCTGGACGAGCTGGTTTATACGATTGGAAGCAAACTGTTTGATGAGCAGCTCCTTCTGGATTTTCTGGATCACAAGCCGGAGAAGCTGGAAGTGATTCTGACAGGGCAGGGACCATCGGAGGCGCTGATTGAGCGGGCGGACTATGTTTCGGAGCTGAAAAAAATCAAGCATCCGTTTGACAAGGGTCTTGCGGCAAGAGATGGAATCGAGCGGTAACGCTGAAAAAACAAGAAAAAAGATACTGTTTTGCGGGGAAGATGATTCCATGCAGAACAGTATCTTTTTCTTGATTTTGCGGGCAATGAACCAAAATCTGTGATGGAACAAGTTTCTGGTGATTGCCGCGATAACCTGAGAAGTATCTGGAAGCCGCTGTAAGACAGAAAATAACGTTATTATTTCGCACCGCGATCCGCAATCATTTTCGTGGATTTCTTCACGCAGTACAGACATGTCGGTGCGATATAGCAGCAGGCGGCGAGCCACGCAGCCTGATCCGCAAAGCAGATTGCGGTGAAGCCAAACGCACCGACAAATCCCAGGCAGACAATCGTTCGTGCCAGCATCTCCATTACGCCGGAGAAAACGGCTCTTCCCGAGTAGCCAAGTCCCTGCGTTACCATACGGCAGACATTCAAAATACCAAGCATCCAGTAGAAAAATCCGAGGCAGCGCAGATATTTTGCCGAAGCGTTGATTGCTTCAAAAGCAGAGCTGACAATAAAGAGCTTTGTCAGCGGCCGTCCGAACAGAATCATGATGACACCCGCAAACGCACCATAGCCGACACCGACAAGCACACCCTGGCGGAGTCCTGATGGATTCGCTTTGACTGGCCGGCTCCGAGATTCTGACTGCAGAAGACGGAAGCCGCGGTACTGATCGCATCAAACGGGCACATCATAAACTGTTTGATTTTCATAGCAGCTGTGAACGCCGAAACATAAACACTGCCAAGTCCATTATTCGCTGACTGCATTACCATACTGCCGATCGCCGTGATCGAAAACTGCAGTCCCGTCGGAATGCCCATTGCGAGGAGTTCCTGCGCGGCATCCTTTCGCAGAGTGCGGTTTTCCTTTGTCGGAAGCAGGAGCTTTACCTTACGGGAAATAAAAAACAGACATAAAAGTCCGCTGATCGCCTGGGCGGAAATCGTCGCAATCGCCGCGCCTGCGCACCCCAGATGCAGAATGATAATACAGAACAGGTCGAGGAAAATATTCAGAATTGCCGAAAATGCCAGAAACAGAAACGGTGTGCGGCTGTCCCCGACGGCGCGCAGGATGCTGGAAAGATAATTGTACAGAATCGAAAACGGAATTCCGAGGAAAATCACAAGCTGATATGCGTAAGCATCCGCGAAAATATCGGACGGAACCGACAGCAGGTGCAGAATCGGTGCACAGAGTAAACTGCAGAGTGTGGTCAGAATGGCCGCAATCAGGACAGCAAGTGCAGCACCATTAAAAATATAATCGCGCATTTTATCAAGCTTTCCGGCGCCGAAATACTTGGCAACCGGGACACTGAATCCCGTGCAGCTTCCCATACAGAAGCCGAGCACCAGAAACTGTACACTGCTGCTTGCACCGACGCTGGCGAGTGCCTCCGGGCCAAGTGCCTGGCCGACAATCGCCGCATCAATGATGTTATACGTCTGCTGCAGCAGATTTCCGATGAGAAGCGGAAAGGCAAACGAGAGCATCAGCTTTACCGGATTTCCCTTTACCATAGATGTTGCCATAAAAAACGCCTCCCCTGCTTAATATGCACGTGAATTATAAACGAGCGCCGTCTTATTCAGGTTCTGGATCATGAAATAGTCGGCAACGAGCTGGCCAATTCCGCCGGTCAGGTAGCCGAGCAGCGTCCACAGAAGAATGGAGGAACCGTTTTCCTCAATCATCACACCGTAGCGGTCGTAGGATTCGCGGTACATGCGGTTCGCTTGTTTGTAACGCCAGTAAACGCCGTAAATTCCACAGGTAACCCAGGACAGAAGCAGCACGATAATGTAGTTTGGGCTGTCTTCGCCGTCACCGTAAAAGATGGTGTTCAGGTCTTCCACATAAACATACCAGAAGTAGATCGAGTAGAGTCCGCACGTCAGAAATGTGAGCAGAAGATAGAACCAGAAACTGCGGTTGTCTTTTACATTCATTTGTAAATACCCCCTTTAATTAAGATAGAACCATTGTAGCACGCGCCCGAGAGAAGGGTCAATAGAAAGGAGCGGGTCGTGGTAATAAATGCGCCAGGCATAAACGGCGAGAAGCAGCACGACAAGCACCGTAATGATCCCCTTTTTAAAACGCCGAAGTCCCGCCGTCTGTTCCGGCCCGAAGAAGAGCCATATCCCTGCGGGCAGTACGGCATAGACGAGCGGATGCATCCGAAATGCCGCCCGAAAATGACCGGAGAGCATTAACAGTACCGCGCGGCTCATTCCGCAGCCCGGGCAGGAAATGCCGGTGGAAAACCGGATCGGACAGCCGATGCCTGTGAGGGTGATGAAGGCGACGTAAACGCCGAGGAGCAGGCAGAAGAAAAAGAAATCGCGGCAGCGTTTCTTCAGAAAAGAAAGATACGCGCTGCCGCGGCCGGGATCACGTTTCATGGAGTTTGGTGACGGCGTATTCATATAAAGCCTCCTGCGCTCGCTGTCGGTCGTGAGAAAATGCGAGTACAGAACGTCGATCATAACGAGAATCGGGAACTGCGGAGAGATTGCGCCGCCGTTTTTCAGATGCTCTTTGACCGCAAGCAGCAGGACTTCATCGCAGAAGGCATCGTAATCGCTGGAGCTGCGGGAAGTAAAGAGAATGGTAGAGGCTCCCTTTTCCTTTGCGGCTCCGAGCGCACGCAGCACCTCCGGTGTCTGTCCGCTGACGGTAATGCCGATTGCAGCGCAGCTCTCATTGAGCAGAACGGCATTCATTTTCATGATGTGAATGTCGGTAATTGCTTCAATATCCACGCCTGCAAGCATAAAACGCAGCTTCATTTCCTGGGCGGAAAGTCCGGAGCTTCCAAGACCGTAGACATACACCCGACGCTTCGAAGTGAGAATATGGCAGATGCGGTCAATCTGCGCGCGGTCGGCGAGCGAGTAGCTTTTATTCAGCAGCTCCTGATACGTATTCAGCACCTGTTTGATGTGATCGTCCGTGCCAGGCAGTGCGGCGTTCAGGCCTTCCTGGTAACGGTAGACAAATTCGCGGTAGCCCGTGTAGCCGCATTTTTTCGCAAAGCGGGAGAGCGAAGCCTCCGAAACATAGAGCAGTTCCGAAACGTGGCGCGCGGACAGATCCGACTCGTCGGTATTATGAATAAAAAATCTGCTACCGTCCGTTCCAGGGGAGTGAACGAGGGATAGACAGACTCAATGACAGGAATAATCGATTTTTCAAAGTGTTCCATGGAACGTAAGTCCTCCTGGTATCTGTAAATATCTGAAAAAAATTCAGATCAGTTCTTGCTTTATTGTATCACAGGCAGAGTGGTGAATCAACTTTCAATTGTGTGTGAATTGCACGGGAAAGCGGGCGGAAAAATGGAAAGAACTTTAATGACGTGAAAGTAATTTCTAAAATATAAAAATAGTTGAAAATAAAATCAACATAAATTATAATCAGAACAGATCAAAGAAAGAAGGCAAGACAATGATTATCAAAAACGGACGTGTATTTCAGGAAGACGGAACGTTTGCGGAAAAAGATCTTTATATAGAAGGAAAACGTTTCGTTTCCACAAAAGAAGAAGTGATCGATCAGGAAGTGATCGATGCGAAAGGCATGATGGTTCTGCCGGGACTGGTTGACGTACACAGCCACGGCGCTGCCGGACATGATTTTTCAGACGGAGACGTGGAAGGTTTAAAAGAGATCCTGCGCTACGAGAAAGCGCACGGCATCACCTCTTACTGCCCGACATCCATGACACTGCCAAAAGACGATCTGCTGAAAATCTTCGGAACCATCGAAGCAATCAAAGATGAGCCGGAAGCAGAAGTGATCGCCGGCGTCAACATGGAAGGACCGTTCATCGATCCGATCAAAAAAGGCGCACAGGCAGAGGAGAACATCGTGGCTCCGAACGCTGAGTTCTTCCGCGCATGCAATGCGGCGAGCGGCGGAAAAATCCGTCTCGTAACCCTGGCCCCGAATATGCCTGGCTCACTGGAATTTATCAAAGAGGTTTCCGATGAAGTCATGGTTTCCATCGGTCATACGACAGCAGATTATGACACCGCGCTGGCTGCCATGAAAGCAGGAGCACACCATGTCACCCATCTGTACAACGCCATGCCGCCGTTCGCACACCGTAACCCTGGTGTCATCGGCGCCGCATTCGACGATCCCAAGTGCCGCATGGAGCTGATCTGTGACGGCTATCACATTCACGGTGCGGTTGTCCGCGCGACCTTCTCCATGATGGGAAGTGAGCGCATGGTTCTCATCAGCGATTCCATGATGGCAACGGGAATGCCGAACGGAACGTATTCTCTCGGGGGACAGGCTGTCTGGATGAAAGACGGAAAAGCAACACTGACTGACGGCGAGACGATCGCGGGTTCCGCTACGAACCTGTACGACTGCATGAGAAAAGCAGTTTCGTTTGATATTCCGCTGGCAGATGCCATTTTTGCGGCAACAAGAAATCCGGCACAGAGCATCGGTATCTACGATGAAGTAGGATCCATTGCACCGGGCAAAAAAGCGCATGTACTTCTGGTGGACGACGAACTGAACCTGAAACAGGTTATTATGTAATTTATTATATAGAAGAAATTTGGAGGAAAAACAAATGTTATTAATTGAAGCAAAAGATTACAATGATATGAGCAGAAAAGCAGCAAATATCATCTCCGCGCAGGTGATCATGAAACCACACGCAGTGCTCGGCCTTGCAACCGGATCTACCCCGGTCGGCGCTTACAAACAGCTCGTTGAGTGGTACAACAAAGGCGACCTTGATTTCGCAAATGTCACCAGCGTAAACCTGGACGAGTACAAAGGACTCTCTCCGGAGAATGATCAGAGCTATCGTTACTTCATGAACACCAACCTGTTCAATCATGTCAACATCAACAAAGAGCGCACCTTCGTTCCGAACGGACTGGAGCCGGACAGCGAAAAAGCATGTGCAGCATACAACGAAACCATCCGCAGCGTCGGCGGCATTGACCTGCAGCTTCTTGGACTTGGAAACAACGGCCACATCGGATTCAACGAGCCGGGCGCAGCATTCGAGAAAGAGACACACTGCGTTGACCTGACCGAGAGCACCATTCAGGCAAATAAACGTTTCTTTGAAAAAGTAGAGGATGTTCCGACCCAGGCATACACCATGGGAATCAAGAACATCATGCAGGCAAGAAAAGTTCTGCTGATCGTCAGCGGCGAAGGAAAAGCAGAGATCCTCGACAAAGTTCTGTACGGACCGGTTACTCCGCAGGTTCCGGCTTCCATCCTGCAGCTTCACAACGATCTGACAGTTGTAGCAGATGAAGCAGCAATGTCTGTGATCAAAGCAAACCACAGATAATTGTTACGATGAATGAAAGGTCCGTCGAATGGGGAGAATATGAAAAAATCCCCGTACGGCGGGCTTTTTTGCGGTTTACAAATTGATGTAAATGTGTTAGCATAAAACCAGTGCATAAAAACAAAACACAGTGACGAAGAGAGTACATCTGCATGTGCGAATTTACAGAGAACACCCCCGAAAACTATTCCGGTTTTGCAGGCTGAGAGGGGAGGAGGAGCGGCAGATCGAACATGGCTTCCGAGAGGCGCACCGAACCGTGAGAACAACAATCTGAAACGGTAAGGCTGCGACAGGTTCCGCCTGTTACAGCGGAGAGGTATAGCACATGTACCTGCAGAGGTTTCTGCCGTGAGGCAGGGACGAAAAGAAGTGGTATCACGGGTAAACAAACCTGTCTTCTTCCGACTACAAGAGAGCGGAATAAGGCAGTTTTTTTATTTGAAAGGAGAAATGAAAGCAATGGAAAAAATCAGACCAAAATATTATATCACCACGGCGATTGCCTACACATCCGGCAAGCCGCACATCGGAAACACCTACGAGATCGTACTCGCGGACAGCATCGCCCGCTTCAAACGTCAGCAGGGCTACGATGTATTCTTCCAGACCGGAACCGATGAGCATGGCCAGAAGATCGAGCTGAAAGCAGAAGAGGCAGGTATCACGCCAAAAGAATTCGTAGACAACGTATCCACCGAGATCAAGAGAATCTGGGATCTGATGAATACGTCCTACGACAAATTCATCCGTACCACCGACGCCGATCACGAGGCACAGGTACAGAAAATCTTCAAAAAACTGTACGATCAGGGAGATATCTACAAAGGATATTATGAAGGTCTTTACTGTACACCGTGTGAATCCTTCTTCACCGAGTCCCAGCTTGTAGACGGAAAATGCCCGGACTGCGGACGCCCGGTTACCCCGCAAAAGAAGAGGCATATTTCTTCAAAATGAGCAAATATGCACCGAGACTGATCGATTATATCAACACCCATCCGGAGTTCATCCAGCCGGTTTCCAGAAAGAACGAGATGATGAACAACTTCCTTCTTCCGGGACTGCAGGATCTCTGTGTATCCAGAACCTCCTTCACCTGGGGAATCCCGGTATCCTTCGATCCGAAGCACGTTACCTACGTATGGCTGGACGCACTGACCAACTACATCACCGGAATCGGTTATGACTGTGACGGAAACAGCTCCGAGCAGTTCAACAAGCTGTGGCCGGCAGACCTGCATCTGATCGGAAAAGACATCATCCGTTTCCATACCATTTACTGGCCGATCTTCCTGATGGCACTCGATCTGCCGCTTCCGAAACAGGTATTTGGTCATCCGTGGCTGCTGCAGGGCGACGGCAAGATGAGTAAATCCAAAGGAAACGTGATCTACGCAGACGATCTGGTAGACCTGTTCGGCGTAGACGCTGTCCGCTACTTCGTTCTGCACGAGATGCCGTTTGAGAACGACGGTGTCATTACCTGGGAGCTGCTGGTTGAGCGTATGAATTCCGACCTTGCCAATACTCTTGGAAACCTGGTAAACCGTACCATCTCCATGAGCAACAAATACTTCGGCGGCGTTGTGACAAAGACCGGCGCAGCAGAAGAGGTGGATGATGATCTGAAAGCAGTCGTTACCGCAACAAAAGCAAAAGTTGCTGCAAAGATGGAAGAGCTGCGTGTGGCAGATGCGATGACCGAAATCTTTGGTCTGTTCAAACGCTGCAACAAATACATTGACGAGACGATGCGTGGGCATTGGCAAAAGACGAGGCAAAGAAAGACCGTCTGGAAGAGGTTCTGTACAACCTGGTAGAGAGCATCACCATCGGCGCATGCCTGCTCGAGTCTTTCATGCCGGAGACCACCGAGAAGATCCTGGCTCAGTTGAATGCAGAGAAACGCAGCTACGAAGAGCTGGATCAGTTCGGACTGTATACATCGGGCAATCAGGTAACCGATCAGCCGCAGATCCTGTTCCAGAGACTCGATGTCAAAGAGGTTATGGAAAAAGTAGAAGTGATCCAGGCAAAACAGAAAGCTGCCATGGCTGCCGCATCCAGAGAAGAAGAAAAAGAAGAGGAGGCAGTGATCGACCTTGAGCCGAAGGAGGAAATTACCTTCGAAGATTTCGGAAAAATGCAGTTCCAGGTAGGTGAAATCATCTCCTGCGAGCCAGTGAAGAAATCGAAAAAACTCCTCTGCTTCCAGGTTAAAGTCGGAAGCCAGACAAGACAGATCGTCTCCGGAATCAAAGCATATTACAAACCGGAAGACACCATCGGAATGAAGGTTATGGTCCTCACCAACCTCAAACCGGCCAAACTGGCAGGAATGATGTCCGAAGGAATGCTGCTCTGCGCAGAAGACGCCGAAGGCAACGTATGCCTCATGACCCCGGAAAAAGCAATGCCGGCGGGTGCAGAGATCTGCTAGAGCGGAAAATAGAATAGAATGAAAGTTGAAATCCCTTTCCATGCGTGACGTGTGGGGAGGGATTTTTGGTGTTTAAAAAAGTTAAGGAAAACGTCATGCAAAGATTCTGACTTTTGCTATATAATGAAGAAAAGTTGCAATGAATTTAAATTAAAAGTTGAAATATCTGCCGATTTGCAAAAAGGAGGATGCTTATCCAATGAGTCTTATATCCCCATAGCTAAAGCAAGGTTTTACGACGCATTGGATAAAATTTTCTATTTATTGTTTTTGTACGCCTTTAGGAGTATAATTTGAAGCAGAGGTGGTAAAATGAAAAAAACAGTTTATCATGGTTCGGATCATATTATTGAACGGCCGAAATATGGTTATGGAAAAATTTATAATGATTATGGTGTTGGATTTTACTGTACAGAAAACCAAAATATGGCCAAAGAATGGGGTGTCAGTGCGGATAAAAATGGTTACGCAAATAGATATGAGATTGAATGTGATGGATTGAAAGTTCTCAATTTGAATATGCGCGACTATACAATGCTCCATTGGCTTACGATTTTGTTGGAAAATCGAGAATTTGATGCATCCACACCGTTGGCGGCAGAAGCAAAAGAATATTTGCTACAAAATTTTCATCTTGATTATGAAAAGGCAGATATTATCATTGGATATCGTGCTGACGACAGCTATTTTTCTTTTGCAGCGGATTTTATTAATGGTGCAATTTCTTACCGTCAGTTGAGTAATGCAATGCGTCTGGGAAAACTGGGACAGCAGTTTGTTTTAAAAAGCAAAAGAGCATTTGAACGTTTGGAATTTACAGGGTATGAGATTGCAAGTGTGCAGGAATGGTATAAGAGGAAAGCATCCCGTGATCATATGGCGCGTCGGCAATATTTTGATCTGGAACGAAACCGCCGTCAGCGGGGTGATTTATATATCACCACAATTTTAGATGAGGAGATGAAACCAGATGATCCACGCTTACGATAAATTATATCTTTCTGTTGCACAAAAAAATCTTGCCTGCATGCTGGATTATATGGTCAATGATTTAAAACGGCCGTTGGAAACTGTATGGCAGTGGTTTTGTATGAGTAATACAGCGTCACGGTTTGAACGAGGTGACTGTTCTGTGGTAGCGGGAATGTCGGGAGTTGAAATTGCATATGAAGTATTACAGGAAGCAGGGGAACCAAAGCCGGAACAAGCCCCCTCTTATTCTTATGATCGCAGCCCTGAATATTGGACAGGCTGGGCGTTGGCCTATTATCAGTGGAGTACCAGTTTGTCTTTTGCGGAAATAAACCAGGCTATTCCTGTAACTGAAGTGCGAATGCTCTACACGCCATATCATGAAATGGATGTTCGTCAGTTTGTAGATAAAATGAATGAATTATATCGTGAAGCAAAACCGGAGACAAACTTGAAAGAATTGCGTACTTTTGCAAATCTAAGTCAGAGTGAACTGGCACAGCAGGCAGGTGTTTCGGTTCGGACCATTCAGCAGTATGAACAGCGAAGAAAGGATATTAACAAGGCGCAGACAGAGACCTTGTTGAAGATTGCGCGGGCATTAGTATGTACGGTAGAAGATCTGGTGGAGAAAGTTCCAACTTGATAAAATGAATAAAAAGTTTTTTGTTCAAAGTTTCAGAAAACGTCATAAACTATTTCAGGCGTTTACGCTATCATGAAAATATAAAAATGGTATCATGGAACATTCATACGAGACGGGGGTGAACAAAAAAATGGTCTTTTTTCGAATGCTGCATTCCGATTTCAGCAGAATGATAAAATCGTGGAAATTTTATCTCGCAATTGCCTTTATTGCCGTACTTACCTTCCTGAGCATTTACCCTGAAGCAGCAGGATCAGGAGGAAACTGCTCGGTTTATTATCTGGTGAATGCGCGCGGCGGTGTAAGTGCGTTTCTGGTGACGAATACAATTCTTGTCGTATTGCCGTTCGCGCTCAGTTACTGGGAGGATGTGCAGAAAAATTATATCAACTGTATTTTACCGCGGGTACATAGCAGCGTTTATAGTTTTTCCCATGTGTTAATGACGGCTTTCGGCGGCTTTCTGGCTGTGTTTTTGGGATATTCGCTCTGCTTTGGGCTGATGGCGCTGCGGCTTCCGCTCATAACATCCGATGAGTCAAAGCATTGACAGAAACGATGTCGTTGATGGGATATGACAGCCTGCTGCTGCATGCACCGATGCTTTACTTTGCTATGGGTAAAGAATGGGAGGGTTCCATACTAAAGATAAATTATAATGCATGGAATTGCCTTGATTTAGGGCAATTCCATATTTTATTTTAAAAGAAAAATATGAAAATAAATTCAAAGCATATTATACGTATGAAAAAGGGAAAAATTACACTTTTTTACCTATAAAAATAGAAAACGTGGATTTGTATAAAAATCAAATTAAAATATGGTGATAATTTCTCTTGGTGTAAATACAATTTTAAAATTATAATAAAAGTCACAAAAAATAACATAGAAAAAGGAATCAGTAAAGGGAAACAGATGCAAGGAATTGGTCAATTACTATGGAAATTACGAGAGAAAGAAGGAATACGACAAAAACAATTATGCCTGGGTATTTCTTCTGTGTCAAAATATGCAAGAATTGAAGCAGATCAGCAGGAAATTGATTTTTTTCTGATTGATCGAATTATGGGACGGTTGGGAAAATCGGTGGAGAGGCTCACTTATATATTGCCAAGGGACATTTACGATATCTATGAATTGCGTCAGGAGATACAACAGAAAATTTGTCAAAAAAAATGGGAAGAAGCAAAACAATGTCTGCTTGAATATGAGAAGAATAAAAGAGCAAAGGAGCCGCTGCATCAGCAGTTCATTGAGCAGGAATATGCGCAGATTGCATGGCTTCGTGGTAAATCAGTAGAGACAGTATGCGAACATTTGGAAAAGGCAATTGTACAGACAATGCCAGAAGCGGAAATACAGAGAAAGACAGGGATTTTAAGTGCAGAGGAATACAAACTTCTGCTATTTCGATGGGAAGTCTGTTTTGGTACAGATCGTGAACGAGGAGAGAAAGAACTTCAGGAGTTAGTAGAGGAGATCTTTCAGAAAAACTTGAGAGGACAGAACGAGTAAAAGTAATTCCATATGCTGCATTGTTAATAGAAAAAACAGCCCGAGATGGAAAAGCGGATACTTATTTAAAATTGATAACAGAAACGGCGTTAGAAAACTTGAGAGAAGAAGGGAAACTGCTTTATATGCCGGAAATTCTGGAGCAGTATGCGCAGATTCTGGAAAAAGAAAATAGTAACGCAGAATTTATTGGGTTGCTGCGACAGGAACGTGCAAGCCTTCTGGAATTGGAAAGTGATTATAAAGTTTCTTTTAAAAATTACCGTCTGTTTGACCATGTGGTTCGGAATTTCGAGATTGATGCAGAATTGATACGTCGAACAAGAAATGCGGCAAAACTTACACAGGAAGGACTGAGTGAAGACATTTGTGCGCAGGAAACATTGGCAAGAATCGAAAACGGAAATCAGAAACCACGAAGCGGAAATCTACGTCAGATGATGGAGAAGATGGGAAGGAGTGGGGATAGAATTGAGACGGGGATTCAAGTGGAAGAGTATGAGACGCTGGAGTTGAAGATTGAATTTTCGAAGTTTATTCATCGAAAAGAGTATGGAAATGCAGAAAAGGTACTTTCAAAAATTGAAGAAAAATTAGACTGTAATTTGATGAAAAATTACCAATATATTGAAACAGAAAGGGTAAAAGTAAAATATAAGGAAAATGCAGAATATACGGAACAATTTATAAAACAATTAAAAGAATTACTTGCTATGTCACTTAAAGTTGAAGAAGGACAAAAAATGGAATATGTTTTAAATACAGAGGAAGTTAGTATTTTGACAGAAATGGCATTGATTTATTGGGGTGAACAGAATTATAAAGTAGCATTGGAAATATATCAATTTTTAGTGGGACAATATGAAAAAAGTTTTATTAAACCTGTATTTCACATCTTAGATTGGGGTATGAGTATGGGAAATTATGGGATGGCGTTGGAAGAATTGGGATATTTTGAAAAAGCAATAGGTGTCTGTCGAAAAAGAATTCAACAGACATTATTTGCCGGAAAAGGAGGATCATTGCACACTTCATTAATGGTTGAGGCTTGTATTTTAGAAGCACAAAAAGATGTAAAGTGCAAGAAATATTTTAAACAGGATTTAGATCTTTTAAGATTATATAAGATGCAAACAAATTATAAATTAATGGAAAGTTATGTCAAGACAAATAAAATATTTGATTAACTTTGACCACCATCAGGATTTGTAGGAAGAGATGTTGTTGTAAATGGTGGGTAGGTGAAGAAGGATTTGGAAGCGAAATTGTAATCCAAAGTAAAAGCAGAAACAAATGCAGAATTAAAAAACAGAGTGTATGAAGAGGTTTTAAACAATCACATCACGAATGAAAGTGACGTAATTAAGGTTGCAATTGAACAATATCAGGAAAAACAGATGAGACCCGCGCCATTGATGCAAAGCCGGATGATTATTTGTCAATCACACAGGTAGTGGATGAAAATGGCAGCGAGCAGGATATTATTTCAACGGGTTTGTTGATTGTAGACGAGCATCAGCAAAGAGT
>ENA-OQHY01000783-OQHY01000783.1-human-gut-metagenome-genome-assembly--contig:-NODE-783-length-16372-cov-2.092213_pt1 | contig 16372 bp, 16 predicted proteins | sample MGYA00242570_ERZ504733 | MGnify/ENA primary metagenome ERZ504733 (study PRJEB26092, sample SAMD00036219) | human gut metagenome | host: Homo sapiens | study: EMG produced TPA metagenomics assembly of...
CTGGGATAAAGAGACCATGAATTCAGAAGAAATGGTTGTGCGTCAGATGATTAGCAAAAGAGATGAGTCTGCCGATTATTGTACACAGCAGAAATGCGGCAAAAGATACCATGGATTTGATGAAGGCAGAGAGGGCGGATTATTTAAGAGGAGTGATTCACTGTTATTCCTATTCTTTAGAACATGCAAAAGAATACATGAATATGGGATATTATCTTGGAATCGGCGGTGTTGTCACATTTAAAAATGCAAAGAAATTAAAAGAAGTAGTAGAATATGCACCGCTTGATTATTTATTGCTTGAGACGGACTCGCCTTATCTGGCACCGGAACCGTATCGTGGAAAACGTAACTGCTCGTTGTATTTAAATTATGTGGCAGAGGAAATTGCGAGAATTAAAAAAATTTCTTATGAAGAAGTTGTCGAGACAACGAAGAAAAATGCGCAGGAATTATTTGGCGTAAAATAAGAAAAAATAGAGAAAAATAAGCAAGAAGAAGGCTTGCTTTTTTATATACCGATTGGTATAATAGAGTACAACAAAGACATGCAGACAGCCGGAGGGCAGTTTATGGATAATAAAGAATTGATAAAAAAGTCAGCGTTGAACCTTTTTATGCAAGAGGATATGACGCAGTTGGGGTACAGGAAATTGTAAACACTGCAGGGATTACCAAACCAACGCTGTATTACTATTTTGGAAGCAAACGGGGACTGCTTGAAAATCTGCTACAGAGTGGATATCAGCAGTTAGAGGATGAAATCCTGGACGCAATTAATAAAAGCGGAGATTTAAAAGACGTGCTTTATCGTGTTGCGCGCACCTTTTTTGATTATTGTAGCAAGCATCAGAAATTCTATTTATTCATGCTGTCTCTTTTTTATCTGGGAAGAGAAAATGAAGCTTATCAGGTGGTTGCACCTCTGATTGAGCGGCATTATAGAATGATGGTTAAAATTTTTGAAGATGCGGCAGGACAGCTTGGAAATATGAGAGGACGTCAGGAATTATTTGCGGTTGGATTTACCGGTGTATTAAATCACCACATTCTGACTGTAAATTACAGTCTGAAAGAAGGCGAGACGTTTCACATTTCGAATGAGACAACGTATGAGATTGTGCATCAGTTTTTACATGGGATTTATACCTGAAATGGCTGCGGGGTTTGACAGAAAAAGAAAAAATAAAAATATAAATGATAGAAAATTATCAGTTAAAGAAGGGGAAAGCTTATGGCGAAGAATCAAACTTTAAAGATTACGGAAATGGATCGTTATCTGTTCGGTCAGGGAACACATTATGAGATTTATAAACTCATGGGAGCACATCCGACAAAACAGAAAGGAAAAGACGGCGTTTATTTCGCAGTATGGGCTCCTCGTGCACAGGAAGTAGCGGTAGTTGGAGATTTTAATGGATGGGACCCAAATGAAAACATTATGAAATGTGATAATGACATGGGAATTTATCAGCTTTTCATACCAGGAGTCAAATCTGGAGACTTATATAAATTCTGTATCACATCACCATCAGGAGAACTGCTTTATAAGGCTGACCCTTATGCAAATTATGCAGAAAAACGTCCGGGAAATGCTTCCCGCGTTTATGATATCACAAACTTTAAATGGAATGATTCTGTATGGATGAAAAATCGTCAGAACTATGATGTAAATAAAAATGCGATGTCCATTTATGAAGTACATCCGGGTTCATGGAGAAAACATCCTCAGAATGAACATGATGAAGATGGATTCTATAATTACAGAGAACTTGCACATTCTCTGGCAGAATATGTAAAAGATATGGGCTATACCCATGTAGAATTAATGGGAATTGCAGAACATCCATTTGATGGCTCCTGGGGTTATCAGGTAACCGGATATTATGCACCGACTTCCAGATATGGCACACCGGCTGATTTCCAGTATTTTGTCAATTACATGCATAAAAATAAAATCGGTGTTATCTTAGACTGGGTACCGGCGCATTTCCCGAAAGATGCTCATGGACTGGCTGATTTTGACGGCACACCGACTTATGAATATGCAGACCCGAGAAAGGGTGAACATCCGGATTGGGGTACAAAAGTATTTGATTATGAAAAAAATGAAGTAAAGAACTTTTTGATTGCAAATGCGCTGTTCTGGATGGAACAGTATCACATTGACGGACTTCGTGTAGATGCGGTGGCTTCCATGCTGTATCTGGATTACGGAAGAGAAAATGGACAGTGGGTTCCGAATAAATACGGAGAAAATAAAAACTTAGAAGCGATTGAATTTTTCAAACATTTAAATACAGTCGTGCTTGGAAGAAATAAAGGAACGGTCATGATTGCCGAAGAGTCTACTGCATGGCCGAAAGTAACCGCACATCCGGAAGAAGGCGGTTTAGGATTCAGCTTAAAATGGAATATGGGATGGATGCACGATTTCCTTGAATATATGAAGTTAGATCCGTATTTCCGTCAATACAATCATCATAAGATGACGTTCTCTCTGACTTACGCATACAGTGAAAATTATGTGCTGGTATTATCACATGATGAAGTGGTTCATTTAAAATGCTCCATGATTAATAAAATGCCGGGACTTGGACAGGATAAAATCGAAAACTTAAAAGTCGGTTATTCTTATATGCTTGGACATCCGGGTAAAAAACTGCTCTTTATGGGTCAGGAATTTGGACAGTATCGGGAGTGGAGCGAAGCAAGAGAACTCGACTGGTATTTAACAGCAGAGTCCAGCCATCGTGAATTAAGAGACTATGTAAAAGAATTGCTGAAAATGTATAAGAAATATCCGGCACTTTATGCAACAGACCACACAGATGGTGCATTTGAGTGGATTAATGCGGATGATGCCTGCAGAAGCATTTACAGTTTTATCAGAAAATCACCGACAGGAAGAAATAATCTGTTGTTTGTCATTAACTGTACACCGGTAGCGAGGATGATTATCGTGTCGGTGTTCCGAAAAAGAAACAGTACCGTCTGGTATTAAACAGCAAAGATCCGAAATTTGGTGGGGATGTGCCGGTAGAGAAAACCGTTTATATGGCACAGAAAAAAGAATGTGATGGAAGAGAATTTTCTTTCGCATATCCATTACCGGCTTATGGAGTTGCTGTATTTACATATTAATTAGAGGACGGAGTTTTTGACTTTTGGGGTCTGAAAACTCCGTAGAAAAAGATTTGTAAAGAAGCATTAAAACAGATAGACGAAAAGAGATATACACAAATGTTGGAGAAAGAAGGAATCGAACAGATTCTGAAATATGGAATTGCATTTCATACGAAGAAGTGTTGTGTAAGAAGAGGCGAGTTGTCATAATTTATACTGGATGTATACCCAAAATTGATGAAACAAAATATGATGAAGTCTGGTGGATTGTCCGTTCCCCGGATAAAATTCCCACAATAGAAAAGCTGGTGCAGGAACTGAGTCCTTCAAAGGAAGTATTTAAAGCATACAGAAAGGCATTCCACCTTGGAATCTTTGATGAAGAATATTTTCAAACCGTTTATGTACCTGATTTTTTAGATGACCTTGTAAAAAATCAAAGTGCGCTAGAGAAGCTTGGATGGTTGTGTGAAAAAAGCAGAGAAAAAAATATCATACTGGGATGTTACTGTGAGGAAGAAGCGCTTTGTCATAGAAGCATTATAGCGGGAATATTGCTTGGAATGGGAGCAAAAATAGAAACGAAAGCAGAGCATATCAAATATTTTGAAAAAATGGAGTTTTTGGTTTGAGCCAAAAACTCCATTTTTGTCATTTTATCAGTTGTAGTATCATTCATCGTAGATGTTTACAATTTCCCCATCTAAGATACGGTTCATATTTTTACACACAGAAGTTTCCACACATACTGCAGGTATCTTCTTTTTCCGGTTTGGCTTCGGCGCGGTAGCGTCTTGCTTTTTCCGGGTCAATACAGATATCAAACATTTCCTCCCAATCTAATTTCTTTCTTGCAAGGCTCATCTGGTGATCCCATTCGATGGCACCTTTTACGCCTTTTGCAATATCTGCGGCATGTGCTGCAATCCTGGAAGCGATGATGCCTTCTTTTACATCATCAAGGCTTGGCAGACGCAGATGCTCTGCAGGAGTTACATAGCAGAGGAAGGAAGCTCCGGATGCAGCAGCGATTGCACCACCGATTGCAGCTGTGATATGGTCATAGCCTGGAGCAATATCCGTTACTAAAGGTCCGAGTACATAGAAAGGTGCACCCTTGCAGATAGTTTTCTGGATTTCCATATTTGCGGCAATCTGGTTCATTGGCATATGGCCAGGACCTTCTACCATAACCTGTACGTCCTTTTCCCATGCACGTGCGGTCAGTTCGCCTAAAGTAACAAGTTCTTCAATCTGGGAGATATCAGAAGCGTCTTTTAAACATCCTGGACGGCAGGCATCTCCAAGACTCATAGTGATATCGTATTCACGACAAATGTCAAGAATTTCATCATAATGTTCATAGAATGGGTTTTCTTCACCGGTCATTTCCATCCATGCAAAAATGATAGAACCACCACGGGAAACGATGTTGGTAAGACGACGGTTTGCTTTGAAACGTCCTGCGGTGGCTTTATTGATACCACAGTGAATGGTCATAAAGTCAACTCCATCTTCCGCATGCATACGCACAATATCAATCCATTCTTTGGAAGTGATTTCTTTTAATGGTTTGTGGTAATAAACAACTGCGTCATAAATCGGAACAGTACCGATCATAGCCGGACATTCTTTGGTAAGACGTTTACGGAAGGTGCGGGTATCTCCGTAAGAGCTTAAATCCATGATAGATTCAGCCCCCATTTTGACTGCATTGTTTACTTTTTCGATTTCCATATCCATGTCTTTCCAGTCTCTGGAAATTCCAAGGTTTACATTGATCTTGGTTTTGAGCATAGAACCGATAGCGTTTGGTTCGATTGAAGTATGGAGTTTGTTACAAGGAATGATAACCTGGCCTTTTGCCATATATTCCATTAATTCTTTGACATCCATGTTTTCTTTTTTTGCTGCGATTTCCATTTCTTTTGTGATAATGCCTTTTCTTGCGGCATCCATCTGTGTTGTGTATTCCATAATTACGGTTGATTCTCCTTTCGCATTTGATTGATAAGCTTTTGTTTGAAGACGTTTAGCTAATAAAAAAGGTGCACCCCGACAGGTACACCTTAATCATTCACATAAAATATGCTTCCTACGCCGGCATTATCCGTATCAGGTTCATAGGGTCGAAATCCGTTCGTATTTCTTCTCAGCCGACGCGTCAGCTCCCCTTTTCTTTGTTTTTTATATCATATCGTCTATTCTGATATTTGTCAAGCATAGATATAAGACCACTGTTTTAAATCTTTGATAAAATCTTCAACAGCCTGTTCATTTGTTGCCCAGGAGGTGCAGAAACGAAGACAGGTATGGTTTTCATCCGGTTTGCACTGGAAAGTTGTGACATAATTCTCATTGATTTTTTTGGCGAATTCATTCGGGAAAATCGGGAAAAGCTGATTGGTAGGTGAATCGCATAAAAATGGAATCTTGCAGTCAATGAATCCCTGTTTTAAACGCTGTGCAAGTGCTACACTGCGTTTTCCGAGTTCGAGATATAAATTATCCTGAAAGAGTTCTTCAAACTGTACGCCAATCATCCAGCCTTTGGCGAGAATCGCACCACGCTGTTTCATATTAAAACGGAAATGGTCTTTTAAATCATCGTTTACTAAAATGAGTGCTTCACCAAACATTGCTCCGTTTTTTGTACCGCCAATATAAAAGGCATCGCATAAATCCGGCAGATCTTTTAAGGTCAGCTGTGTTTCTTCTACGGCAAGTGCCATGGCAAGACGTGCACCATCGATATAAAGATACAGATTATGGCGTTTGCAGAACTGATAAAGTTTCTCAAGTTCTTCTTTTGTGTAGACGGTTCCGAGTTCGGTTGGGAGAGAAATATAGACCAGACGAGGTTCTACCAATGCTCATTTTCGTGCTGTTTTAAGACCGGACGAATCAGGTCAGCAGTCAGTTTTCCATCGGTACAAGGAATAGAGAGCACTTTATGTCCGCTTGCTTCGATCGCTCCGGTTTCGTGTGTATTAATATGACCGGTATCCGCACTGATGACTGCCTCATAAGGGCGCAGAGCATGCGAAAGAAACGTAAGATTCGTCAGCGTTCCTCCGGTAATAAAATGAATATCAACTCCATAATTTTCCAGTGCTTCCTGGATTTTATCGCGGGCATTATCGCAATGCTCATCCAAGCCGTAAGAATTATTCTGGTGGTAGTTGATGGTTTCAAGTGCGCGAAGAATATTTGGATGTGCTCCTTCGCTGTAATCATTCTGAAAACTGTACATAATAAAAATCCCCTTTTTTCAACAACATCTTTCATCTCATTCTAACACACTTTTCGTAAAAAGAAAGTGAAAAAGATTTAGAAGAGAAAATTAATTGACGATGGACTGGACAATTTCGAGTTAGTTGTGGTAAAATCCTAAAATAGATGATAAACAGGGGCGGAAGTACTGAAAGTGGAACTTTCGTCCCCTTTTACCGTGCTATACAAAATGTACTCTTGGAGTCTTTAAACATTTGTTTTGGAAAGGAAGTAATTGAAGATGACAAAAATTGATATTTTTTCAGGATTTCTTGGAGCAGGTAAAACAACATTAATCAAAAAGTTATTAAAAGAGGCATATAAAGGCGAGCAGGTCGTTTTAATTGAAAATGAATTTGGTGAAATCGGTATCGACGGCGGTTTCTTAAAAGAAGCAGGAGTAGAAATTCGTGAAATGAACTCCGGATGTATCTGCTGCTCTTTAGTTGGTGACTTTGGAACTGCTTTAAAAGAAGTAATCGCAAAGTATGAACCACAGCGTATCGTAATCGAACCATCAGGAGTCGGAAAACTTTCTGATGTTATCAAGGCTGTTCAGAAAATCGAAAACGAAGTTGAAATCAAATTAAACAGCTTTACAACTGTAGTGGATGCAACAAAATGCAAAATGTATATGAAAAATTTCGGCGAATTTTTCAGCAACCAGATTGAATATGCCGGAACTGTTATCTTAAGCAGAACGGACAAAGCTTCCGAAGAAAAAATTGCAACTGCACTTGAGATTATCCGTGGACTGAATCAGACAGCAGCAGTTATCACAACTCCGATTGAAAAACTTTCCGGAGAAAAGATTTTGGATACCATGGAAAACAACCGCTCTTTGGAAAAAGAATTAATGGATGAAGAAGTTTGCCCGGTATGCGGTGGACATCATGGCCATGAGCACCATCACGACCATGACCATGAAGAATGTGGATGCGGACACGACCATGAGCATGAACATCATCATGACCACGACCATGAAGAATGTGGATGCGGACACGACCATGACCATGAACATCATCATCACCATCATGCAGATGAAGTGTTCACAAGCTGGGGGAAAGAGACAACAAAGAAATATACAAAAGAAGGAATTCATGAGATTCTGGAAGCACTCTCTAACCATAATGACGAGTACGGAATGGTACTGCGTGCAAAAGGTATGGTAGAGGGCGAAGATGGACAGTGGATTTACTTTGATATGGTTCCGGGTGAAGCAGATGTACGTGAAGGTGCACCGGAATACACCGGAAGAATCTGCGTCATCGGTTCTAAGATGAATGAAGCAAATCTGGCCAGATTATTTGGTCTTGCATAATCAAGATACGAGAGAAAAATAACAATACAAATAAGCTTAAGGTGTGAGTGTTGAACTGAAGTTTTGACACTCACATCATGATATTTAAGAAAGGTTATGAAAAATGGACGAATTTAAAGTACCGATTTACCTTATGACAGGTTTTCTTGAGAGTGGAAAAACATCATTTTTGAATTTTACACTCGCACAGGAGTATTTTCAGATTGATGAACCGACTCTTTTAATTCTCTGTGAGGAGGGTGAAGAAGAATACGATAAAAAAGTGCTGAAAAAAAGCCGTACTTCTGTAGAAGTAATCGACAGCATTGAGGAGCTGACCACAGAGCGTCTGGTTGCTTATGATGCATTTTATAATCCGGGTCGCGTTATCATTGAATACAACGGAATGTGGCAGGTAAGCAAATTAGAAGAACTGACATTTCCGTCTGGATGGGGAATCGAACAGCATATTGTGACAGTAGATGCAAGTACCTTTCAGGTATACCTTAACAATATGAAATCCCTGTTTATGGAAATGGTAAGAAATGCAGATTTAGTATTATTTAACCGTGCAGATACCGAACTTCCGCTTGCAAATTTCAGAAGAAGCATTAAAGTTGTAAATCCGGGTGCAGAACTGATTTTTGAAGATGAAGAGGGTGAAATCGAGGATATCTTTGACGGAGAAATGCCATTTGATGTCAAGGCCGAGACGATTGAAATTCCAAATGAGGATTATGGAATCTGGTATCTGGATGCGAGAGACCATGCGGATACTTATAACGGAAAGAAGTTTCTTTTACCGGAATGGTGTTAAAATCCAGAGAATTTGCTAAAAATGAATTTGTACCGGGACGTATGGCAATGACCTGCTGTGCAGATGACACCACATTTTTAGGATTTGTCTGCAAGAGCGATGAAGCACGTCATCTAAAAACCGGAAAATGGGTGAATGTCGTAGCCAAAGTGAAATATGAATTTGTACCGGCTTACGGTGAAACAGGTCCAGTACTCTATGCGATTTCTGTGGAAGAGACAGAACCGTTAAAAGATGAACTGGTATATTTTAGTTAAGGAGCTGATATGTATTTAATAGTAGGACTTGGAAATCCAGGAAAACAGTATGATAAAACCCGCCACAATATGGGATTTGATACCATTGATGAATTGATAGACCGTCATCGGATTGCCGGATCTGGAATCGACCGGAAAGCGATGTATGGCAAGGGAGTGATTGCCGGAGAAAAAGTCATTCTTGCAAAGCCGATGACCTATATGAATTTGAGCGGAGAAGCAGTTAGGGAATTAATCAATTATTATAAAATGGATGCAGAGACAGAACTGGTTGTCATCTATGATGATATTGATTTGGACCCGGGACAGATAAGAATCCGTAAAAAAGGCAGCGCCGGTGGACACAATGGAATCAAAAACATTATTGCCCAGCTTGGAACCCAAAATTTCTACCGAATTAAAGTAGGAGTCGGAGCAAAACCAAAAGGATGGGATTTGGCAGATTATGTACTGGGACGTTTTGATAAAGACGAACGTGTTCTGGTCGATGAAGCAATTAAAGAAGCTGCCGATGCGGTGGAATTAATTTTAGCAGAGGCATTGAAACTGCCATGAACCGTTATAACGCAAAAAAGAAATAGGAATGAAATAAATAAATTGAGGGAGAAAACATGCAGGCACTTTTGCAGCCACTTTCAAAACTTGGTGAATACGAAGAAATTAAAAACAGAATAGAGAAAAATCGTGGAATTTTACAGCTTGCCGGATGTATTGATTCGCAAAAAGCGCATGTCATTTACGGACTGGGTCAGGAAAAGAAGAACCGTCTTGTCATTGCGGAAAATGAATTAAAAGCAAAAGAGTTGTACGAAGATTTGAAATTTTACTATCCGGATGTTTTTTATTATCCGGCGAGGGATTTAATTTTCTTTGAAGCAGATATTCATGAAATCTGCTTACAAAACAGCGGATGCAGGTAATTGCAGCACTTTTGGAGAAAAAGAGTGTGACGGTGGTGACAAGCATCAGTGGCTGTATGGATTATCTTCTTCCGATTTCCGTACTTAAAAAGCATGTCCTGCATTTTAAAAATGACAGTGTGCTTGATACCGAAGCACTCAAAAAAGATTTGATTAATATGGGATTTGAGTACAATGCGCAGGCGGAGACCCCGGGACAGTTTGCCATGCGTGGTGGAATTGTGGACATCTTTCTTTTAACCGAGGAAAATCCGGTGAGAATCGAGATGTGGGGCGATGAGATTGATTCTATCCGCAGTTTTGATGCCGAAAGTCAGCGTTCCATTGAAAATCTGGACGAGATTACCATTTATCCGGCAGAAGAGATGATACTTGATGATTCGGTTTTGGAAAAAGGTCTGATATCCATTGAAAAAGAGCGGGATAAGACGATACAGGCATTTCGTGATGCCTTTTTGCCGGAAGAAGCCGGACGTATCAAAAATATGGTAAATGAAGCAGTCAGCGCAATGCGGGAATTTCATGATTTTTCATCAGCAGAACATTTTATCCGATATTTTTATAAAGAACCGGTCACTTTTTTAGACTATTTTGAGGAGGAGGATACACTCCTTTTTTAGACGAAACAAATCATCTTTTAGCAAGTGTGGAAGCAGTGGAAACGGAATTCCGTGAGAGCATGAAGCACCGCCTTGAAAAAGGTTATCTTCTGGCAGGACAGACAGATTTATTATGCGGGAAAAAACTGCTGATTCATAAAATTAATCAGAAAAACGGCATTGGAATCTGTACGATGGAACAGCAGAAAGAGGACTGGCAGATAAATGATTCCTTTTATCTGACAACCAAATCGGTAAATTCGTATAATAACAGTTTTGAACTTTTAATAAAAGATTTGAAAAACTGGAAAAAACGGGGATATCAGGTGTTGCTGTTGTCCGGTTCAAGAACAAGGGCGAAACGTCTGGCACAGGATTTATTAAATGAAGGCTTGACGGCGGTTTATACGGAGGATAGAAATCGTGAAATCCATGAGGGTGAGATTGTAACGACGTATGGATATGCCAGAAGCGGATTTGAGTATCCGATGGTGCGTTTTGTTTTGATTACTGAAAGCGATATCTTCGGAAAAGAGAAGAAAAAGAAGCGAAAGAAAACAGAATACAGCGGAAAGAAAATTCAAAGTTTTTCAGAACTTTCGATTGGAGATTATGTGGTTCATGAAAATCATGGATTGGGAATTTACCGTGGGATTGAAAAAGTTACCGTAGATAAAGTAGTGAAAGATTATATTAAAATTGAATATGCGGGTAACAGCAATTTATATATTCTGGCAACTCAGTTAGATTTACTGCAAAAATATGCCGGAGCGGATGCACGTGCGCCGAAGTTAAATAAATTAGGCGGTCAGGAATGGAACAAGACCAAAACAAAGGTGCGTGGAGCAGTAAAAAATATTGCAAAAGATTTGGTTGCTCTTTATGCTGCGAGACAGGAGAAGAATGGTTACTGCTATGAACCTGATACGGTCTGGCAAAAAGAGTTTGAAGAAATGTTTCCATTTGAGGAGACGGAAGACCAGTTAGCGGCGATCGAAGCGACTAAAAAAGATATGGAAAGTAACAAGATTATGGATCGTCTGGTCTGCGGGGACGTCGGATATGGAAAGACCGAAATTGCAATTCGTGCAGCATTTAAGGCGGTTCAGGAAGATAAACAGGTGGTCTATCTTGTTCCGACGACTATTCTTGCACAACAGCATTACAATACCTTTGTTCAGAGAATGAAAGATTTTCCGGTGCGGATTGATTTGCTTTGCCGGTTTAAGACTCCGGCAGAACAAAGAAAAACCATTGAGGATTTGAAAAAAGGGTTTGTGGATATCGTAATCGGAACGCATCGATTGTTGTCAAAAGATGTGGTCTATAAAGATTTGGGAATGTTGATTGTGGATGAGGAACAGCGGTTTGGCGTGACTCATAAAGAAAAAAATCAAAAAGCTCAAAGAAAATGTGGATGTATTGACGCTGACGGCAACACCGATTCCGAGAACCCTGCACATGAGTCTGATTGGAATCCGTGATATGAGTGTATTAGAAGAAGCACCGATGGACCGTATGCCGATTCAGACCTACGTAATGGAATACAACGAAGAGATGGTAAGAGAGGCGATTAACCGCGAGCTGGCAAGGGGCGGACAGGTTTATTATGTGTATAACCGTGTCAATGATATTGATGAAATCACAAATCGGATTGCAAAATTAGTGCCGGATGCAAATGTAGCCTTTGCACACGGTCAGATGCCGGAGCATCAGTTGGAAAAAATTATGTATGGATTTATCAACGGAGAAATTGATGTGCTGGTATCCACGACAATTATCGAGACTGGTCTGGATATTTCAAATGCCAATACCATGATTATTCATGATTCTGACCGGCTTGGTTTGTCCCAGCTTTATCAGCTTCGTGGTCGTGTAGGTCGTTCAAACAGGACTTCTTATGCCTTTTTAATGTATAAAAAAGATAAGATGCTAAAAGAAGTTGCTGAGAAAAGATTGCATGCCATCCGGGAATTTACGGATCTGGGAAGCGGATTTAAGATTGCGATGCGTGATTTGGAAATTCGCGGTGCGGGAAATCTTTTGGGTGCAGAACAGCACGGGCATCTTGAAGCGGTTGGATATGATTTGTACTGTAAAATGCTCAACGAAGCGGTTCAGGAAGAAAGAGGAATGGAACAGGCAGAAGAGTTTGAGACTACAATTGATTTGGAGATGGATGCCTACATTCCGCCAAAATATATTCCAAATGAATATCAGAAGCTGGATATTTATAAACGGATTGCCGGAATTGAAAATGAAGAAGAATATGAAGATATGTTAGAAGAACTGATGGATCGTTTTGGAGAACCGCCGAAGGCGGTACAGAATTTGCTTGCGATTGCAAATTTAAAGGCACTTGCACACAGGGTTTATGTAAGAGAAATTAAACAGATCAATCAGGAAGTAAAAGTAACGATGTTTGAACGTGGAAAGTTAAAAACGGAGGGGATTCCTGCAATTTTAGAAAAATATAAAGACCGGATGTCTGTGCGGACAGGAAAAGAATTTTATTTCCTGATTTCCCTGAAAGGAAGAAAAGCGAAAGAGTTCTATAAGGCGCTCGACTTGGTTTTGGAAATTCTCCATGAGTTTGAGGCATTATTACCAGAAAGTTCACAAAAAATCCCTTGCTCAAAGGAACAATAAAGATTATACTTAACAAGTACACCAAAAGTACATCAAATATCGAATGGAAATGAAAATACGGGAGGAATTATGAATAAATTAGGAAGGGTTCTTGCCTGCACGACTCTTGCGGCAACATTGACAATGACCAGTTTGACTGGATGTGGAAATACATTAGATGGAACGAAGACAGTAGCGACGGTTGGAAAGGAAGAAATTACAGCCGGAACAAGTGAATATGATGCTTCGTATGACCCAGGCTCAGATGATGTCTTACTATTCCATGTTTGGAACATCCACTACAGGAATGTGGGAAAATAAAGGCGATGATGGCAAAACTTATGCAGAAAGCACCAAAGACGACATTATGGATCAGCTTCATAATCTGGTATTGTTAGAACAGCATGCAAAAGATTATGATGTAACCATCACAGATGAAGAACAGAAAGAATTAAAAGCCGCAGCAGAAAAATTTATGACAGATAATGATGCAGAAACAATTGCAAAACTCGCAGTGACCCAGTCCGACATTGAAAAACTGCTTGAGTTATACAGCTATCAGACAAAGATGTATGATCTGATGACAGCTGATGTAGATACAAATGTAGAAGATAAAGAAGCACAGCAGAGTAAAATTACATACTGCAAAGTTTCTACAGAAGCGACTAAAGATGATGAGGGAAATTCTACAGAGTTGACAGATGAAGAAAAAGCTGCAAAGAAAGACCAGGCACAGCAGGTATTAGATAAAATAAAAGCGCAGGAAGATATTGCCGGCGCAGATGTGGACAGTCTTGCAAAAGAAGTGGATGAGTCGCTTAGTTCTTCTACAGCAACTTACAGCACAAATGAAGACGATGAAGATTCCTCTCTTGATGCTGAGGTAATGAAAGCAGCAAAAGAACTGACAGAAGATGGTCAACTTGCTTCTGATGTCATCGAAGGCAGTGACGGATACTATGTAGTCCGTATGGACAGTGTTTTTGATAAAGATTCTACTCAGACAAAAAAAGACAGCATTGTAAAAGAAAGAAAACAGAAAGCTTATGATAAACTGCTTAAAAAATGGGCAAAGAAAACGAAAATCTCAGTTAATAAAAAAGTATGGAAAACAGTAACATTAACAGATGAAGATGTTTACAGCTTCAAACAGGCTGATACATCAAGCGAAACAACAGACAGTACAGATTCTGCAGAAACAACAGAAGCAACTGAAAATACAGATAGTTCAGAAGCAGAAGAAAGCACTGAGACAACAGAAAATACAGAGGAATCCTCTGACAGCACACAGGCAGATGAAAGTTCAGATGCAGGTGAAAATGCTGATACAGAAGCAACCGAAACAGCTGAATAATAAAAAAGTCCGTTATCACTATTTATATTTAGGTGATAACGGACTTTTTAACTTATAAACGACTCTGGCGGAATTTTTTTCGATAATCCCTTGGGGTCATTTTTTGTGCTTTATAAAAAGCACGTGTAAAATAGTTCTGGTCATTATAACCACAGTGAAATGCAATTTCTCCGATACTCAAATCAGAAGATTCCAATAAGCGACGGCTGTTTTTCAGCGAACCTGACTGATATGAGTATGAATGGAAATTCCGTAAGTCTCTTTGAATTTTCTGGTGAGAGAGGAACGACTGCAGAAGAACTGGGAGCAGAGGTTATCAATGGTGATATGTTGTCCATAGCGTTCTTCAATGTAGCTGTGGACTTCTGAAACCAGCTCTTTTTTCGTTAACTGCATACGGTTTGTCAGAGTAATATACTGAGCACAGATTTCCATGATTGTAACAAGAGAGTCGATTGTCTGACGGTCACTGACCGGAATCTGGGCAATCGTATCCTGCAACAATTCATAGTCATCTTTTTCCATATAAGGAAGCGCTTTTTTGAATGTCTCTTTTGCGGCTTCTTTTCCTTTGTTGATGGTCTGACCCATCATCAGATATCCGGTTAAAGTACCGAAACTATAAAGCGGGGCAACTGCCTCATATAGCCCTAAGTGGCATTTATAAATGTGAAGTCGTTTTTCATCCTGTACTTTACGAAATGCCATGATATCCTGTTCTACGCAGTGTTTTCGACCTTCCGGATTTTCCTGTATTAGCGAACAGAGACAGCGAGTTCTTTCGGGAAAGCAGCAATTTCCTGAAAATAAGTATCGTAAACACTGATACGGAAGCCGGATATATGATAAAGTTCTTTTAAAATCTTCTCGATTGAAATTGTCTGCTCCATAAAGAATTCCTCCTTAAATTTCAGTTAAACAGAGAAAATTTAGATGTATTTTGTGACAATCTGTTTCATATCATTCATTTTACGTTCCATGTCAGCAACCAGAATCATCTGAGTGCGAGTGCGGTCAAGATTATGATGTTCTCTTTGGATTTTAAAGTAGGTATCTCCATTTAAATAATCAGTAAGGAAACGAAGTCCACATTCGAGAGTCATCAGTTTTGCAGAAAATGGAATCAGTTCAATTTCTTCTTTCGTTAAAGAATCGCCTGCTTCAGAAAGAAAACCGGCAGTGTAAGCTTCAAAGAGTTCTAAGCTCATGGAACTTTGGTTAAATCAATTTCATCTTCGGCAGCAGTGCTTGCGCCAAAACGGATGCTGTCACCAAAATCGTATAAAACAGAACCAGGCATTACAGTATCCAAATCAATGACGCAGATTCCCTCGTTTGTGGTATTGTCCATCATAATGTTGTTCAGCTTTGTATCATTATGGGTTACACGAAGTGGAAGTTTTCCGGCATTGATGGCATCAACTACTGTTTTTCCGTCGGTTTCACGTTCCAGATAAAATTCGATTTCCTGCTGTACATTTTTTGCACGACCTTTTTTATCTGCTTTTATGGCCGCTTTAAAATCTTCATAGCGGGATGGAGTGTTATGGAAATTCGGGATGATTTCATGCAGGGTGTCAGCTGGATAGTCGGCAAGCAGTTTCTGAAAATGTCCAAACGCTTTTGCGGCATTTTTGAAGATTTCAGGAGAAGAAACGGTCTGATAGCAGGTTGCATCTTCAATAAAAGTATAGCTTCTCCAGTAAACCCCTTCGCTGTCTTTAAAAAGGGAAGAGCCGGATTTTGTAGGAATAACAGTAAGAGTTCCACGGCTTGGGTTCTTTTCCCTGCTCAATTTAGTTTTTTCCTTAAGTGAGAAGTAACGCCTTCAATATTTTCCATCAATCCATAAGGGTCTTTAAAAATAGAAGTATTGATAGCCTGAAGGATGTAGCGGACAGGTGGTTTCGTTTCACGGCTGAAATAAACGGCAAACGTACTGTTGATGTGACCACAGCCAAATGGTTCTTCATAAATAAATGTACCGTTATACAGAAACTGAGGTACGATTTCATTTTTTTATTTTTTCAGAGATAGACATGGTTTTCCTCCTGAGCTTTAAATTAAATTCTTATTTCTTAATTATATAAAAAAGAAA
>ENA-OQHY01000784-OQHY01000784.1-human-gut-metagenome-genome-assembly--contig:-NODE-784-length-16371-cov-2.587725_pt1 | contig 16371 bp, 19 predicted proteins | sample MGYA00242570_ERZ504733 | MGnify/ENA primary metagenome ERZ504733 (study PRJEB26092, sample SAMD00036219) | human gut metagenome | host: Homo sapiens | study: EMG produced TPA metagenomics assembly of...
TGATCAAAATCTTATCACTTACCGATTTGTTCTTTTTTTCTTCCAGTCACTTATTGAACTCTCTGCAATTCCTGTTCTTCTGGGCAAATTCTTTCTGGCTCATTCCCTTTTCTTTTAACAATTCAAAAATCTTATCACTGATTGTTTCATTTTTTCACATCTTCTCTCTTACATTCTTTTCATCTACCAGCAACTACACATAATGTAGTTGCTGGACACTTAATTGCTTTTATTATTCTCATAAGTTTATCACTTTACGGATAGTTTGTAAATACGAATTTGTCTGTTTATAGAAATTTAATGGTGCCTGTCACCACTGTGGTCAACTTAAGAATTTTAGAAAAATTTTAGAATTCCTTCAGTCCTGATTTCATGGGCATTTGAAGGAATTCTTTTCTTTTTTTACAAAAAAGTACTTGACAAAACCTCCTAAAAGTGAGGTCGCTTCGCGACCTATTAATTAAGGAATTGTTCGTCTCGCCACGAACCTTAATTACACTTTAGGAGGTATATCATATGAATCGAATTGACATCTGCAAAAATATCATCCAATCCATTAAGGATTATATCACAACCCCAGAAAAACTGGAACCACATCGTGTAAAAAATCATTTTGTTCGCAAACGAAAACTTTCTCTTTTTCAGGTAATTATGTATCTGCTTTATACTTCAAAAGCCACCATGTTTCAAAATCTTTCCCGTATTCGGGAAGATCTTGAATGCCTTGATTTCTCTGACATTTCAAAGCAGGCTCTGTCAAAGCTCGCCAATTTATTAACCCTGCCTTATTCAAAGAGCTCTACTATTTATCGGTTGATTTATTCTATAAGCAGCTCCCATCTCGTAAACTTTGGAACGAATATCATTTATTTGCCATTGATGGTTCCAAAATAGAATTGCCTAATTCCAAATCGAATTTTGAATTCTTCGGTGAAATGTTTGGATATCCTGATCCAAGCCGTCGTTTTACTATGGGACTTGGTTCCATTGTTTATGATGTTCTTGATGATTATATCGTCCATGCTTCTTTTCAGCGATATCTTGCATCTGAACGTTCTGCTGCTTTAGAACATTTGCATAATTTAGAAGATTTAAATATCTATCAAAACAGCGTTGTAATCTTTGATCGTGGCTATTATTCTGAAGATTTGTTTCGTTACTGTGTCGAGCATCAGCACCTTTGTCTTATGCGCTTAAAACAGAATTATAACATTGCTAAGAAATGCTCTGGAGACATACTCACGGTTCTTCCAGGCAACGAAAAAGACGGGACTGAGGATATCAGGATAAGAGTCATCGAAGTTATTCTCAATGATGGAACGAAAGAGTATCTTGCCACCAATCTTTTTGATTCACATATTTCTCAACAGATGTTCCGCGAACTTTACTTCTATCGCTGGCCAGTCGAAACAAAATATAAGGAATTGAAAAGTCGTCTTACTATTGAAGAATTTTCCGGGGCAACAACCACTTCGGTACTTCAAGAATTTTATATCAACGTACTTCTCTCAAATCTGTCATCTCTTATTAAGAATCAAGTTGATGAAAAAATTCAGATTACCGCTAAAAGTACGAATAAGTATCGATACCAAGCAAACCGGGCATTTATCATCGGACGTATCAAAACAATAGTTCCTAAAATCTTGTCTAATCTTTTCGATTTATCTGCAATTGATAGATTATATAAGGACTCTCTCCGATGCAGATCTCAGATTATGCCTGGAAGAACATTTCGACGAAAAAAGAACAAAGCAATAGGCAGAACACATTTCAACAACAAAAAAGTCGCATTCTAATAATCAATAGTTTTTAACATGGCTTTTCCGTGAAGCTCTATTAAAGTGCGTCTTCTTTTCTAATCTACTTTCCTCTTTTCCCGATTTCACACCATTGGCCATTGCTCTGACCAGGCACTTGTCTTAAGTTGACACTAGGTTGACCACATTGGTGCCTGACACCAATGTTTTTTAGAGCAGACTTCCTCTCTTTCAGTGTATTCTTCTGCTCCTCGATTGCTTTCTGGATGGCTGTGATCTCAGCAGTCAGGGAAGTGATAGATTCCTGTTTCTCCGCGATCTAGGATGCGTAGTCTTTAGTGGTATTGGTTTTGGGACGGTTTTTGCTGCCTTCCGTTCTGGGCATGGTGATAACCTCTTTCCTTTTATAGTTGTTTAAGTATAGCACTGTGGAAGAATGAGAGCAATATACTATTATTGTTCACTATTATCTACCAACAGGGAAACCGCCTTATTGTAGACCTGTATTCCAATCTTACTTTCAACTAAACCGCATAAAACGCCAATTACAAGTGCAGGTTTGATATCTGTAAAAGCATTGGAAATATCTACATTTCCAATTTTTACATCTATAAGACCAACATTCATTAATAGTGCAAAAATCAACGAAGCAACTGCAATATAAATCAGACGGATAACTGGCGTCATTTTGTCTTTTTCCAATGAAGCAAGATCCTCAAATTCTATTTCAAATTTTCTTGCACCAAATGAAACCCATGTTCCTGTTAAGGCACCAATTATAATACATAATACTGAAATACATCCTATCCATCTTGTAAAATAGAAACATACTCCTAGCACTATACTTGCTATTGCGCCAATAATTAAGGCATCTATCCCTAAATATTTCATATAGTGGTTCTTGATACGTTTTCCTTCTACAAGAACTATTTCATCTTTCAACTTCATTAATGCAAATTCTGCTGTTTCTGTCTGTGCCGGATTTGCCACAAGTCCAACTTGAGACAAGGAAAGTAGCTTATCAAAATACTTTTTCTTAGTTTGTTTATCCGTGTTTTCTAATGCTTTAATGATATTGCAGGCAGATTCTGCTTTTACATACAGTTCTTGTTGATCCTTTGGAATAACACTATCCATAGTTGAATTAACTTGGAAACTGATATCAAATTCCTCTTCTGCATTTTCACATACAAGAAAGTGTCCTTCCATTATAACGGTCTCCCACAGGTTTTACATACATCTCCCGACATCTGTAAGGAAAATCCGATTGTATCAATTACTTTACTTAACGACTGAAGTTCCAATCAATAAATGAAGTTCGTTCCTTCTTGTTTTATTTTCTTTTTAACTTTCTTTTTCTCTTCTCTATTTGCCTCGGATAATCAGTTCTGTAATCAGATTTGCCTGATGTGCTGCACAGATTGCAACTCTCGGTGCCATAAGCCTCTTCCCTTTACCGGTTCGGTATGCGCATCCCCACATAAATAAAAATGCTCATTGATTTTTCTTGTCACAATCTCGTTGCTTCTTCCATAGCCTGCCATGCCGGAGCCGGCGACTAAAATCTTATCCGGATAATATTCTCCTACTCCGCTGACTAACATTGCTTTTGCTTCCGGACAGTCGAATGCTTCGCAGATAATGTCTTCATTGTGAAATAAAGTCCCTACATTTTCATCGGTCACTCTCACACAGTCTGTCTCTACCTCAAGGTATGGATTGATTTCCCGAAGTTCCTCCAAAAGTGCTTCCGTCTTGTATCTGCCAATATGTTCCATGCGATACTGCTGACGGTTTAAATTCGTAATATCTACTCTATCAAAATCAATCAGATGCAGATGTCCCACACCGATTCTGGTAAGAAAAAATGCAATATTAGAGCCAAGTCCGCCAAGTCCTGCAATCGCCACTTTTGCCTTATCTAATTTACTTTGAACTTCCTCCGAATGACGTTCAACAAGCGCCTCCCTGATTTCTTCTTTTGTTAACATCTCAGCCTCCTCCTACAAAACTTACAACTTCTAAAACATCTCCATCTGTTGTTAATGTTTCAGCTAAATGCTTCTTTGGAACAATCTTTCCATTACACTCTACCGCTACACGAGTCAGGTTGTAACCCATCTGCTCTAAGAGCTGTGCAATGGTGGTATTCGGAACAAAATCCCGCTCTCTTCCATTTACTTTAATCATTCTAAACTCCTCACTTTCTTGATGTACTTTCTTAATTTTCCTGTTTGGCATTTTGTAGAACATGTTTTTTATTTTTCATGACAAAACTTTTTAATGAAGTAAAAAAGAGTTCATGAAAGAAATACACCCGCGGTGGTGCACCCCTTCATGAACTCTCATTCAATCACTTGGTATTACTTATTCAATTGTCAAATAATTAAAAACATCGTACACTCAGAATCTTTCTGTGCTTGATTATGAGGATACATAAAAAAACGGGAAGTGCCAACTTCTGACATCTCCCGCAACATTTCATACGTCTGTCCCTACGTTGGCATTATCCAAATCAGGTTATGGGTCGAAGTTCTTAACTTCCTCTCAGCCTATCAAATAAGCTCCCCTTGTTTCTACCACTTTACTGTACGATATTCTTGCGTATTTGTCAAGTATATTTTCTCAGACTTTGAAACGATATCCAACACCCCAGATTGTCTCAATATACTGTGGTTTTGCTGTATTTAATTCAATCTTTTCACGAATCTTTTTAATGTGTACGGTTACTGTCGCAATATCACCGATGGATTCCATCGCCCAGATTTCTTTAAAGAGTTCGTCTTTTGTAAAGACACGGTTTGGATTCTGTGCAAGGAAGGTTAATAAATCAAATTCTTTGGTTGTAAAATTCTTCTCTTCTCCATTAATCCAGACACGTCTTGCTGTCTTATCAATCTTTAAGCCGCGGATCTCGATGATATCATTTTCCTGTACCCCGGTTCCAATCAGGCGTTCATAACGGGCCAGATGTGCTTTTACCCTTGCAACCAGCTCACTCGGACTGAACGGTTTTGTCATATAATCATCTGCGCCAAGTCCAAGACCACGGATTTTATCAATATCATCTTTCTTTGCAGAAACCATGATAATCGGTGTGTTTTTCACATTTCGGATTTCACGGCAGATTTCAAATCCATCTACTTCCGGAAGCATTAAATCAAGGATAAATAAATCATACTCTCCCTCTAATGCCTTTTTTAATCCGACATCTCCGCGGTTTTCGATTTCCACTTCAAATCCGCTCAACTCCAGATAATCCTTCTCTAAATCAGCAATTGCCTCTTCATCTTCAATAATTAAAATTTTACTCATTTACTGATAAACCTCCTGGTATTTTCTTAAAACAAAGTACATGACTGTACCAATATTTTCCTTGCTGGTTGCCCAGACTTTTCCTCCATGATCCTCCATAATTTTCTTTACAATTGAAAGACCGATTCCACTTCCGCCTTTAGAAGAATTTCTTGACGCATCTGTTCGGTAGAACCGTTCAAAGATATTTGGTAAATCTTTTGCTGAGATTCCTTTTCCGTTATCTTCGATTTCTACCTGAATAAATCTCCGACATCTTTTACTCTTAAATTAATTCGGCGTGCTCTGGTTGCTGTTCCATATATTTTCAAAGAATTACTGGTAATGTTATTAATCACTCGCTTAATCTGTTCTGCATCCGCAATAACCAGCACCTCTGGTCTACATAGTTTGAATAGTTAAACTCTACCCCTTTTGATTCAAGTTCCATTCCAATTTCTTCTGCACAGTCATTAAAAAATTCGGTTACGGAAATCTTGTTAAATGTATATGGAATTCGGTTAGTGTCCATCTTTGTATAAAATGTAAGCTGATTAATCAGACGATCCATATCGTTTGCCTTATTATAAATCGTATGGATATATTTATCCATTTTTTCCGGTGTATTGGCAACACCATCCATGATTCCCTCCACATAGCCTTTAATTGCTGTAATCGGCGTCTTCAGATCATGGGAAATGTTGCTGATTAACTCTTTGCTTTCTTTATCGAACTGAACTTTCTCTTCGGATGTCTCTTTTAAACGCTGACGCATTTCTTCAAAATCCTGACACAAGTCCGAAATTTCACTCACACCTTCCGGTGTAATCGAAAAATCAAGGTCTCCATCCTTAATCTTCTGTGTCGCTGTACGCAGTTTATCAAGCGGTGCAATGACTCCACGGTAAATCCACCAGGTCAGTCCAAGACCGGTAAGAATCAAAATCACCACTACAGAAATCATCATATTTTTTATCAGTGCCTTTAACTGCGGCAGAGTTTTTAAAATACTTGACACAATAAAGACACTGCCCTGTGTTCCATCTGGTTTTTCAAAATTAATCTGTTTCACCAGTGCCTGTACTGTTCCTCCCAGATAAAGTCCATCATTATCCTGTGCATCAATGGCTTCTTCGGAGTTCTCATCTTCAATTGAGGCATAAGGAGGCAGCCGTTTTACAAGTTCACTTGAATAATTTTCATTTCCATAATAGATAATTTGGTTTCCTTCTCTTACTAAGAGATAGGAATGTGCTTCCTTTAATTTGCCATTAATTTGATTTAAGTAATCTTCATTTTCTAATTCTTTCGTATCTTTTTTTGCCGTCTCCCTCAGCTCTTCTGCAATGTCATCGGTCATGCTGTTAATCACTTCTGCCGTATTAGAAAGTGAATCATAAGAGGCATTTTCAATTCCATATTGTTCTTCCATCACATTTAACTGATGCTGGCTGAATGCCCAAAATGCAACACTTGCGCAGATTAGCGGTTCGAGGATAATAACAAAAAAGGAGATAACGATTCTTGTTTTAAGTTTCATTGCTCCTTTTTCTCCTTTCCTGCCTGTTTTTTTAGTGTTTATCCCATTCCAAAACTTAAGATAAAATTTTTATAACGATAATTATAACATAAACCTCTTCTCTTTCTTGAAAATATTAATAAAACAAGTCTAAACTTCTATAAATTGCTTTTTGTGTAAGCACAACCGCAATTTATACTTTTGACACTTACATCATATTATATCATAAAAAACAGGAAATTTTTCATATTTCTACAAAAAACTCCCTGTTATTCTTATCTATTCTCCACTTTTTTTAGTGAATCTTAGAAATTCCTTTTATTAATCTTCCAGATATTTTTTCAGTTCTTCTACTTTATCCAGTGCTTCCCATGGCAGATTTAAGTCATTTCTTCCGAAATGTCCGTAAGCGGCTGTCTGTTTGTAAATCGGACGACGTAAGTTAAGCATTTTGATAATTCCTGCCGGTCTTAAGTCGAAGTTTTCACGAACGATTTCTGTCAGTCTCTGGTCGGAAAGTTTTCCTGTTCCAAAAGTGTCAACCTGGATAGAAGTTGGATGTGCAACACCGATCGCATAAGAAAGCTGAATTTCACATTTCTTTGCAAGACCTGCTGCTACCATATTTTTTGCAACGTAACGTGCTGCATAAGCTGCAGAACGGTCTACTTTTGTACAGTCTTTTCCGGAGAAAGCTCCACCGCCGTGACGAGCATATCCACCGTAAGTATCTACGATAATTTTACGTCCTGTCAGACCACTGTCTCCGTGAGGTCCACCGATTACGAAACGTCCTGTCGGGTTGATGAAGAATTTTGTATTTTCATCTACCATTCTGCCGGAAGAATCGGGTCAAATACATATTTTTTGATATCTTCATGAATCTGTTCCTGTGTTACTTCCGGGTCATGCTGTGTAGATAATACAACCGCATCGAGACGCATTGGCTTGTCATTTTCATCATATTCTACAGTAACCTGTGTTTTTCCATCCGGTCTTAAATAAGTTAAAGTTCCATCTTTACGAACTTTTGTAAGCTGACGAGACAGTTTGTGAGCCAGAGCAATTGGATATGGCATATATTCTTCTGTTTCATCACTTGCGAAACCGAACATCATACCCTGATCACCAGCACCGATTGCATCGATTTCTTCATCAGACATGGTGTTTTCTTTTGCTTCCAGTGCTTTATCAACACCCATCGCAATATCAGCAGACTGCTCATCAATTGTTGTAATAACACCGCAGGTATCTGCATCAAAACCATATTTTGCTCTTGTATATCCGATTTCACGAACCGTTTCTCTTACGATTTTCGGAATATCTACATAAGCTTTTGTTGTAATTTCACCCATAACCATAACAACACCTGTTGTTGTGCATGTTTCGCATGCAACACGGCTCATTGGGTCTTGTTCCATTAATGCATCCAGAATTGCATCGGAAATCGCATCACACATCTTGTCTGGATGTCCTTCTGTTACGGACTCGGAAGTAAATAATCTTTTTTCCATTCTTCTTGTTCTCCTTTGTTTGATTTTTTGTTTCTTATTCCCATTTACATGCAAGTAAAAAGGTCCGCAGACAAGCGGACCCATAAGTTTTTTAAATGAATCCTCTTATTGTTCGACTTACTCGCTCAGGCTGCACCTTCCTTTTTCAAGGGGTTGCCGTGACTTCACAGGTCCTATGTACCTCCATCACTCTGAATAAAAGGGATAACCACTATTTGATTTTTTTTATAGTTTCATGGTGTATTATTACACGTTATTTTTAAAAAAGCAAGGTATTTTTCCGATTTTCCTTATTTTTACTGAACTATCTCCTTATATTTTCTTACAAATACACTTTTCTACCTCCGGCATCTGCGATTCCCATCTGACCCCGATATTTCGCAACTGTTCTTCTTGAAATGCTGATTCCTTTTTTCTGCATCTTCTCTGCAATTTTCTGGTCACTGAGCGGATGTGACTGAATCATCTTTTCTGATAGTTTCTGCGTCTGCGTTAAATTAAGCTCTTGTCTCATACACCCTGTCCTATTCTCTTAAAAAACATATAGACTAAAAAACGAAACCACATCTCCGTTCCATTCCATATTCATATTACAATGCTTTGCCATCTTTCCTGCATCAATGCAGTAAGCAGAAAGACACGAAAAACGCATCGTTTCATTTACACATGGTTCTTTTGCGTTTGCTTTACATTCCTCACAGAAATTACATGGTCCGCACATAATAAACATTCCATTATCAGGCAGACCCTGCTCTTTCAATTCTTCTACGGCATGTAAGGTTTTGTTTGTATGCATCTTCTTAATGATTTTTGTTTCTGCATCATCAAAAATATTTTGAACCGGAGTTCTTGACTGAAAAACCAACGCATGTTCATATTTTTTTACCTTTTGCTCCATTTCCTCCGGTGTTCCGCAAAGCGGTGGACAGGCATAATTATTTCCATAATTCCCACAGTCATTCATCTCACAAAACTGTCGAAATTCATGTTCAAACTCCAGATCTTTTGTTTCCATAAATTTCATTGCTGCAAATCCAAATGCTTTTGCCTGTTTTTCCATTTCTATTTTTTCATCTTAAAATTTCCCCTTTCAAATACCTTTACTAACCTTTTTCTATTATACCAAAAAAGCCGTTATAGATAAGATACTTCTATCTATAACAGCTTTGTTTTTATTGTTTATTTTAACTTCTTGCAGGAGAAATTCCTCCACCTGTATTGACCAATCATACATATTTTTTGCGGAGGTTTTATGTACGAATACAGCTTTTGGAATTCTCCTGCCCTTTCAAAAGTAAAGGATGTATAAATTCCGTACACAGGTTCCTCTAAGTTTGTATCAGAATGTACCGTTCTTCTGACACGTGCTTTTTCAAGCATAAGGCGTTCCATATCAGATATCATGGATGGAAAACTTTCCTTCGGAAGTTTCAACCTTTCACTTACTTTAAGCAGGTTTCCTGACTTGCCTATCAACGCTTGGCGCTCCTTCTCGTACGCTCTAATACAATGGATTCTTGCGCTTCGCTCCTTGCTTACAGTGGCCGGACCGCTCAGGATTTTCACCCGATTCCCTTTTCACCACGGACAAAAAAAGAGGGGAAAATGTCTGTGATGCACTTAATAAGTTGATATGAAATCTATACACGCACTTACCATAGCACAGGTACTAAACATTGTCAAGGAAAAAACGATTTGGATTTTATTCCAAACCGTTTTTCTTATTTTTTATGCTATTTTACTGGTTTTTAGCCGATTCTAAGCTGAAATTTCTGAATTTCCTTTTCACTGGATACTCGTTCAATCTCAGCACCAAGGCTTCTTAATTTGTCTTCAAATCGCTCATATCCTCTCTGGATATAACAATATCATCTACGACTGTGAATCCTTCTGCCGCAAGACCGGCAATTACAAGTCGCTGCACCTGCACGAAGGTCTGGTGCGCTGACTCTTGCGCCTGTCAGTTTTTCCACGCCATCAATGATTGCTGTATTTCCTTCTACTTTGATATTGGCACCCATACGTGAAAGCTCGTCCGCATATTTAAAACGATTTTCAAAGATAGATTCTGTTACAATACTTGTTCCTTCTGCCAAAGTAAGTGCGACTGCAAACTGAGGCTGCATATCGGTTGGATAGCCCGGATATGGCATAGTCTTTACATGAGTACGAGTCAGACGTTTGTTTGCCACTACACGCACCGCATCATCAAATTCTTCTACCTGACATCCGATTTCTTCTAATTTTGCGGTTGTTGCTTCCAGATGTTTCGGAATTACATTTTTTACCATGATATCGCCTCTGGTCGCTGCGGCTGCACACATAAATGTTCCGGCTTCAATCTGATCCGGAATAATGGAATAAGTTGTTCCATGTAACTTTTCTACACCCTGAATACGGATTACATCAGTACCTGCACCCTTGATACTTGCTCCCATGCTGTTTAAGAAGTTCGCCACATCGACAACATGCGGCTCTCTTGCTGCATTTTCAATAATCGTATTTCCGGTTGCCATTGCAGCTGCCATCATGATATTAATTGTAGCACCTACAGATACCATATCCAGGAAAATATGTTTTCCTGTCAAGTTCTCTGCTTTTGCAACGACTGCACCGTGAAGAATATCTACAGATGCACCCAGTGCACGAAATCCTTTTAAATGCTGGTCAATCGGACGACTTCCGATATTGCATCCACCCGGAAGTGGAACTTCTGCGGATTTATATTTTCCGAGCAGTGCTCCTAATAAGTAATAAGATGCTCTGATTTTCTTGATGTATTCATACTCAACACTGATATCAGAAATAGTAGAACCTGTAATTTTTACTTCTGTCGGACTGACTCTTTCTACAACTGCTCCGATTTCTTTAATTGCTTCGAGTAATACATTGATATCTCTTACATCCGGAAGGTTTTCAATATAAACCATTTCGTCTGTCATAATTGCCGCTGCCAGAATCGCAAGTGCTGCATTTTTTGCTCCACCGATTTCAACTTCACCAACGAGCGGGTTACCGCCTTTGATTACATATTGTTCCATATACACACCTCTATATTTTTATTCATGTATCTGATGCCTGTTTTTGTCATTCTTATCATCAAATTCATAACCTGATTTTCAAAGTTTCATAATAGTCAACCCTTATCTTATAACATCTTACCGGGTTTGTAAACAAAAAATCGTCTTTTACCTAAATTTACTGCTTGCAATTCCTCATTTTGTCAGTTATAATGAAAGTCTGTCAACTATTTTCTGTAAAGTCTGTTCTACATCCAGATTTTTTTCATTAACTGTCAAATCCGCATATTTCTCATACAGCGGAATTCTTTCTTCATATAACCCTCTTAAATCCTGACCATCTTTTAATACCACACCACGACCTTTTAAATTTCCCAGTCTCTTTTTCAGCTGGTCATATTCCAACTCCAAGTATATAACTCGTCCTGTTTTTTTCAACTCCTGCATCGCTTTTTCACAATACACAACACTTCCACCTGTCGCAACAATTCGATTTTCTTCATTTTGCGCAATGTATACATTTGCATTTTCTTCTGCTTTTAAAAAGCCATCCAAACCTTCTTCTGAAATAATTTCATGCAACAGGCGGTTTTCTCTTTTCTGAATTACTAAATCCGCATCAATAAACTGATATCCCAATACTTTTGCCAAAATAACACCTACTGTACTTTTGCCAACTCCAGGCATGCCAATTAAAACGATATTTTCTTTACTCATTTCTTTTGTCTCTTCTTTCTCTGTTTTCTTATGCTGTATCCAAAAGTTCCCAGTTTTTTGCCCAGTCCATAATATTCCCCATGAGAATATACAATCGGATTGGCAAGTGCTAAATCAAATTTTCCTTTTTCATCCATATATTTATCATCTACATGGACTGCAAGCACATCGGCAACAAATGTGCTGTGGCTTCCCAGTTCTTTGATTTCCCTGACCCTGCATTCAATGCAGACCGGAGATTCCTTAATCATCGGAACACCCACATGAGATGCTTTTTCTCTGGTGAGTCCTGTTTCTTTAAATTTATCTACCTCTCTTCCTGATTTTACACCACAATAGTCCGTTGCGCGAACCAGTTTTTCGGTTGTCAGATTGATGACAAATTCCTTTGTGTCACATAGCATTGCATAAGAATACCGCTCCGGTCTTACCGAAATTGATACCATAGGAGGGTTGGTGCAGACCGTTCCCGCCCATGCTACCGTGATAATGTTATCATTCCCTGCTTCATCTGCCACCGTGACCATTACAACCGGCAGAGGATAAAGCATGTTTCCAGGCTTCCATTCAATTTTTCCCATGTGTTTCCCCTTCTTCTGTTTTTCATTTCTTCGAGATTTTCTCTTTTAGCTATTCTGCTGTAAGGCAGTGATAAATTCCGGAATTAACTGCTTCTTTCTTGATACGACTCCCGGAAGAATATATCCGCCATTTTCTTCTTTTACATTAAAGGCATCCTCAACCAATCTGCCACTTCCATCTCCATAACAGATAATTTCTGATGTTTCCTCCAAAATATTCGTAAGCATAATAAATACCATCGTAATTCCATTTTTTCCACATTCTTTTTTCATAAATGGAATCAGACGTTTCTTTAAGCTTAACAGTTCATCCTGATTCATAGAACTGATTTGTCCTACGCCAAAGTTTACCTGTTCGGTTGTAAAACGTTTGAAATCCTGATAGAAGATTCCCTCTGTTGTCTTTCCCTTTAAATTGCTTCCTGCCGTAAACATTTCTTTGGCAAATTCTTCTATATTAATACCGGCTACTAAAGCAAGTGCTCCTGCTGCCATCTTATCTCTGTGTGTACAGGTCGGCGAACGAAACATCAGCGTATCGGAAATAATCGCTGCGCATAAAAGTCCTGCGATTGCCGGAGAAACTTCGAGATTTCGTTCCACATACATCTGATGCATAATCGTCGCAGTACAGCCCACCGGCTGATTACGAAAGACAATCGGAGACATGGTTTCGATAGAGCCGATTCTGTGATGGTCAATAATTTCCAGAATCTCCGCTGCCTCAATGTTATCAACTGCCTGGGAACGTTCATTATGGTCTACTAAAATCACTTCTTTTTTCTTCATTCCCAGCAAATTTCGTCTGGAAACCGTTCCAATATATTTTCCATGTTTATTTACTACAGGGAAGGCTCTGTGACGGTTCTTTACCATCACCTCTTTAATCTGGTCTGTAAAATCATCGGTCTGGAAGGTAATCAGATTATCTTTTTTCATAATGTGTTTGACCGGAATACTCTGATTAATCAGACGCGCAATCGTAAAGGTATCAAGCGGAGAACGGATAATTACACAGTCATTTTTCGTTGCTGCTTCCTGAATATCCTCTGCAACTTCCGCATTGTTACACACAATAATACAGCTTACATTTTCTTCAATCGCACATAAATGGTCTTCGTATCTATCTCCTAAGATAACCAAATCATCTTCTTCTAAGTACTCTCCCAGTTTTTCCGGAAGTGTCGCACCGATTACAACTTTTCCTCTTAAGAAATATCCATGTCCGTTTCCGGTTACAATCTTTCCTTCTACTGTATTCGCAATACTTCGATACTGGGTTCTCGCATTGGAAAGGAAATAATTATCATGCGCATCCATATAAGATTTTGCAATATCTCCGGTTGTAATCAGTCCCTCTAACTGTCCGTCCTCTTTTGTAATAGGAAGTGTCACCGCATTGGTTTCTTTCATAATCGCCCATGCATCTTTAATGGAAATGCTGTGCGGAACTCCCGGAGTTTCCCTAATTTCCATATCTCTTACCTGAGTTCCGACATCCGGAAGATAGCCTGGTGCATCAACGCCAAAACGTTTTAAAACATACTCTGTTTCTTCATTTATCTGACCTGCACGTTTTGCAATATACTTCTTCCATCATTCGAACGATTTTTAATATCTGCATAAGCAATCGCTGAACAAATCGAATCGGTATCTGGATTTTTATGTCCTAAAATATAGATTTTTTCTTGTTTCACCATGTTGTGTGCTTCCCTTTCTTATATTTACATTCCAAATTCTTTTCTATTTCAAATTTTTCTTCTACTCTATATAATATCCCATTTTTCTTCTGCGTGCAATTATTTACCCACAAACTGATAGGCAATTCGTGCATTTCCATCTTCTTTTTTTCCAGCAAGATAAATCGTACCGCATTTTTCAAATCCATTTTTGACAAATACTTTCTGCATTACAATATTATCCTTATAAGTATCTCCACGAAGATTCGAAATCTGTGATTTGCAGAAATCCATACAGATTTTTGAGATTCCCGGAACTCTTCCGCGACTTGCTACGCGGTGGATTGTACCATAAGGAGCTTCATTTTTCCACTCTCCGTCATAAATATCCACATAATTTGGTTCTACTTTTCCCATAAAAAATACAAACGTTGCCTCGATTTCACCATTTTCGACACACACATAACACTCTTCTTTTTTGATATCTGCTTCTATGATTTCCTGCTCCGGATAAGTTGTTCCCCACTGGGATGCATTTCCGTTCTTCGCCATAAACTGACGTGCATGTTCAAAAATTTCCATAATTTCATCGAGTTCTTCTATTTTTGCTTTTCTGATTTCCATCGGTCTTTCTCTCTTTCTATTCTGGCTTTTTGTCAGAACTATCTACATCGGTTTTTAGTCTTTCTTATCTTACCTTAACCCACCCGACAAAATCAACAAATCTTTCAACATTCTCTCTACTCCATTGCAGATTTTCACTTTCCTGTGCTATAATCGAAAACAAAAAGCTTCCTATTTTTCAATTTTATTTAAGGAAGTATTAATGGAGGTAGCATCATGAGCGAAGAAATAAAAAAACAGGAAACAATGGATGATTTTGCACAGGAAATCGAAGCTTCTTTCAGCAATTTCCGTGACGCAGACATGGAAATCTGGGACAAGTTAGAACAGATGAAAGAAGATAAAGAAGCATTTGAAGTTACTATTGAAGGCATCGTAAAAGGCGGAGCAATCGCTTACGTGGAAGGCATCCGTGCCTTTATTCCGGTTTCCAAACTTTCTCTGGAATATGTCAAAGAACCGGAAGAATTTTTAAAGAAAACTTTGATGGTACGTGTATTTGAAGTGGATGAAGCTGAAAACCGTCTTGTCCTTTCCGCAAGAGAATTATTAAAAGAACAGCTGACGCCGAAAAACTTGCAAAAACACAGCAGATTGCTGTCGGAAGTGTATTAGAAGGTACCGTAGAAAGCCTTCAGACTTACGGTGCATTTATTGACCTCGGAGATGGCATTTCCGGTCTGGTTCACATCTCACAGATCAGCCAGAAACGAATCAAATCTCCAAAAGCAGTCCTCTCTGTTGGCGATAACGTAACCGTAAAAGTTATCAAAAATGAAGATGGAAAACTGAGTCTCAGCATAGAAAGCTTTAATGGAAGTTCCGGAAGAAGAAGAGGAAGAAGTCATCGACTATGAACTTCCGGAAGCAGAAGAAGCAACCACAACACTCGGCTCTCTTTTCAAAAATATTAAATTAGATTAAATAACTTAGATTAAATAAAATAGAAAATAGAACACAGGAGATATCATGGTCAAAAAAATATTAAACCGATTTTTTATCGATGGACTCACCGGTATGTCTTACGGTCTGTTCGCCACTCTTATTATCGGAACAATTCTTCAACAGATTGGTACTTTAATCAGTGGTGAAATTGGCACTTACCTCTATCAGTTTGGTAAAATAGCTGCCGGTATGACCAGCGCCGGTATCGGCATCGGTGTTGCCTGCAAATTTGGCGAAAGTCTCTGGTTGTACTCTCTTCCGCAACTGCCGGTATGGTTGGCGGTTATTCAAGCAAACTCCTTGCCGGAACGATTTTCACGGAGGATGGTGCACTGTTACTTTCCGGCCCCGGAGAACCGCTTGGCGCTTTTCTTGCTGCTTATATTGCAATTGAAGTCGCTCATGTTGTCTCCGGCAAAACTCAGCTTGACATTATTATTACCCCTTTAACCGGAATTTTAACCGGTTCGGCTGTCGGTCTTTTCTTTGGTCCTCCAATCAGTAAGTTAATGACTGAATTAGGAGAGTTAATCAACTGGGGAACCGAACAACAGCCTCTCTTAATGGGCGTTATCGTCTCTGTTTTAATGGGTATGATTTTAACTCTTCCGATTAGTTCCGCAGCCCTTGGAATTATTCTAAATCTATCCGGCTTGCCGCCGGTGCAGCAACCGTCGGATGCTGTTGTAACATGGTCGGTTTGGAATTGCAAGTTATAATG
>ENA-OQHY01000785-OQHY01000785.1-human-gut-metagenome-genome-assembly--contig:-NODE-785-length-16339-cov-2.902665_pt1 | contig 16339 bp, 24 predicted proteins | sample MGYA00242570_ERZ504733 | MGnify/ENA primary metagenome ERZ504733 (study PRJEB26092, sample SAMD00036219) | human gut metagenome | host: Homo sapiens | study: EMG produced TPA metagenomics assembly of...
ATGACGAACTCCCACGATAGCAACCAATATCCATCAGTCGCTTGATATTCATCTGGATCTCTGAACGGAGATCACCTTCAACCTTGATTCACGCCGGATAATTTCACGGATCTTGGCAGCCTGGTCGTCGTTCCAATCGCAAACCTTCAGGTCGCGGCTAACGCCGGCTTTGTCCAATATCTTTGCTGAACTGAGGCAGAATGCTTCGACATCGCCCATCGCGACATGCACGTTGGAGGGGTCGGAAGCATCCTGTTGGATGATGCCGGTGATGAGCTTGCCTTCTGACCGGAGAACGCGCCGAATACCTTCTCATCTTCGGCGCGGCGGAACAGCTGGGTGATGACCTGGCGTGCAGTGGCGGCGGCGAGACGGCCGAAGTCACGCGGGGTGTCGTCGTATTCCTCGCCCAGCTTGGGAACGGGGTAAGGGTTGTCTTCGGTGGGTTCGACCGGGATTTCGTCGGCGGCCCAGACGGTGAAATTGCCGGAACGTTCGTCAAGCTCCACACGCGCGTGCCTGGCGGCGTGCGGGGTCTTGAGGTAGGCGAGGCGCAGGGCCTCTGCCAGCGCATCATCCAGGGTTCCGGGGTCGATTCCTTGCTCGGCGGCGAGCTTGTGTATTCCTGTCAGGTCCAGTTCCATCGATCCGTACCTCCTATGAAGTTATGTGGCGCATGGCCTATGAGTGGTCACAGTTAGCTATTAGTGTAGGTTTCCATGCAGACACGCTTCTCTTCAGGACGGTTTACCCGGCGCTTGGCATCCGCACTATGCGCGAGCGCGATGCTGTGTTCGCTTTCGGCGTGTTCGATGCCGCGACTGGCCGGACGGGCCGAGGCGGAAGCTCAAATGAGCTTGCGAGAAAGCGATGACGTTGGCGGACTACGCCACCCATCCGGCTGAAGGCACGCCGTTATTAGAGCAGTATGCCACCGGCCTGGCCGCTCCCCTGACTTGGATTGACGTTGCCGGGTATTGTTCGGGTCGTTTTGCCGAGGGAACGTTACGTGACGCGCAGACCAAGCAATGGATGGCTTTTCTGGCCGATAAATTCGGGCAGTCCGCGCCTGAGGTGACGCCGGCGCGTCTTGATGGCGTCACGTCCGCCAACGTTGACCGACCGGTATTGGATGCGATGGCCGTGGCCGAGGATCGCGCCGGATTCGCTATCGAGGTCTTGGCCGCACGAGGACAGACCGCTGGGGCTACGTTGGCGTTGAGCGATATGCATAAGACCGCCGGGCAGCAGTTGGTTGCGCTGGCGAACGGCAATTTTGATGATTCCGGCGCACAATCCAGTTCTTCCGGCCAAAACGACCCCCGCCAAAAGGTCTATGCCATCGACCAACTACTGGCCAACCCCACCACCATCGCCGACAAGGCAAGTGGCCAAACCGTACCGACCGCCGCCGCCATCGAAATGGACTGCGCCCGCGCGCAGATCAAGGCCGTGACCGAATCGAAATCTTCCACCGAGAGCGATATGCTGCTCATCCTCGCCGCACTGGCCGCCAAGCACGCCTACACCGCGTTCCAACTTGGCTACCCAGCGACTGACGCCGAATTGTTCGAGTAGACACACACTCCTCACGAAGCCGATGCGAACTTGTTGGATGCTAGTGGGCAAGTCGAGTTGAGGCACGTTCCACCAATGTGAAATCGGTGGTGTACGTACGGGCCGGGCCTGAGTATCCTTCGATGCGGTCGATAAGCATGTCAACGGCATGCTTGGCATAATCATCGATATGAGGATCGATGGTGGTCAGCGCCGGCACCGAGTACTCGGCTTCCGGCACGTTATCGAAGCCGACCACTTGTACATCGTCAGGTACATGCAAACCACATCGTTGCAATTCATGAATTGCGCCTAAAGCAATGGCATCATTGAGACACACTACAACATCCGGGCATGGGAGCTTGTCTAGCATAGCTTTTGTCACGCGCATACCTTCACGCTGATTCATGCTTTCTGCCGGAATCACATACCGCCAATTCACCGATAATCCGCGCTCTTCAAATGCCTTCACATATCCTTGGGCGCGTAACGCCTGGGTCCCTTCCGTCTGACGACGCAGCACTGCCTCATCCACCAGTCAGGAAGAACACCCATCAGAGCAACCGTTTGGGCACCTTCATCCAAAAATCTTCCTACAACCGTGGAGATGGATTCAATGTTGGGCATGGTGATCCAATCGCTTTTCCCGTAGGCCAGATGGTCTCCGGTCGTTACAATCGGATATGGCTGCTCCAGAACGGCCCCTTCATCCGCGAGCGGCGACATTACGAACAGAATCCATCCTTCCGCCCCTAAACGATAGGACTCGTCAACGCTGGCAACCAACCCTTCACCGTCGGAACCATATGTGTTGATGACTACACCGTAATGGCGTTCTTTTGCGTATTCAATGACCTTGTCAGTGAAAAAAGGAACGAACGGCTGCGAGAAATCGAAGATGTTGAGTCCAATAAGCTTTGTGCCGCCAGATCGCATTGCACGCGCCGAAATATTGACGGTATATCCAAGCTTACGCATCACCTCTTCCACACGGCGACGTGTATCCGGTCTCATACTGCCAGTGTCATTCAGCACATTGGAAACCGTCTTGATGGAGACGTTCGCCTCACGCGCCACGTCCTTGATAGTTACGCGGTTTCCCATTGTTCGAATCCATTTCTGCTTATTACATGACACACCTTCAACAGCGTCATTATGTTCTTATTATGGTAAGTCACAGTCGGTCGAGCATCTCCTCCTCATATCGGAATCATCTACCCCTCAACCTCAGAATTCAGCCAAGGAGCTTTCCTCCGTTGGACCCCATGCACCATTAGGCAAATATCCTTCTGACAATACTGCAGGACGATCGAACGTAGAGGTTAAACTTTCTGGTTGAAGAAACGCACGCACGCCATCCGAACAAGGGACTTTCTGACCGCCGGCTTTCAACCTAGCTTTTTACATACCCGTCTTTTCTCCTTATTCCTTTGTTGGGTATCGAATTGTTCCAGTCGATGTGAATGACGGCATTGTCTTCCTTTGACTGGTATGCCACATTACATTAGTGGCGAATCCGAACCTCTCTTTCTGCAATCCGGGCATGTTGATGATTGTTTGGGTATTGCTTGGTGGTTGTACAGGGCACAGCAACCATAAGAGACTGCGCCCTGTCATGCGCCACCGTCACTCGAATCACTTCACGTGCACGGCGGTCCAGGAGACCGGCGGCAAGGTCACACGCACAGTGCCGGTATCGGCGTCGGACGTGATGGTGGTGTTGGGGTGCAGAACGACTCGGTTCTGGTCTTCCAGCGTGTTTTTTGCCAGCAGATCATCCTCGTGCAGGGTTTGCGCCTCGACCGCGGAAAGTGCGAATCCTTCCGGCAGCTTGATGGCAAAGTCATTGGCCGCTTCCATGGAGCGATTGACCACAAACACGCTGATCGTACCGTCCTCACCACGCACGGCTACGGAATTGATCGTCGGCACTTCACCGTATTTGTCGGTTTCATACGTTCCGGAAGCCAGTTTCGGTTCAAGCACCGTGCCGCCCTTGGCGAGCTTTGCGGTCAGCGAGAACGGATAGAACGTGGTCTGACGCCACGCCGGGCCGCCCGGTTCGGTCATAATCGGCGCAATTACGTTGACCAACTGGGCCAGGCTGGCGGCGTGCACGCGGTCGGCGTTCTTGAGCAGGGTAATCATCAGATCACCGAACACCACGCGTCGGCGGCGCTGTACACATCCTCGAGCAGGCGCGGGGCAACCGGCCAATTGCCGATGCCTTCCGGATTCTTGCTCGGCTCTTCGTTGAGATACCAGACATTCCATTCATCGAACGAGATGAACACGTCGTGCTTGCTCTTCAGCCGGGCCTTGGTTGCATCGATGGCGGCGGCGACATCGTTGATGAAACCGTCCATATCGACGCCCGAGGCAAGGAAGCTCTTCATGTCACGGGTGCCATCAGGCTGAAGTTCCGGATGGTAGTACACATGGCAGGAGACGAAGTTGACGTTGTCAAACGTCTTCTCAAGTACGGTTTCTTCCCACTTGCCGAAGGTGTCCATCACGTGGCTGGATGAACCACAGACCACCAGTCAACGTTCGGATCGATGGCGCGCATACCTGCCGCCACCGAGGCCGCCAAGGTGCCGTAATCCTCGGCGGACTTGTGACCGGTCTGCCACGGGCCATCCATCTCATTGCCCAAGCACCACATCTTGATGCCGAACGGCTGATCGGCACCATTGGCGCGACGCTCCTCGGAGAGCTTGGTGCCGCCGGGAATATTCGCGTATTCCAACAGGTCGAGGGCCTCTTCAAGACCACGGGTACCCAGATTTACGGCTTCCATCAGCTCGTTGCCGCCGGTTTTTTCCAGCCATTTCGCCATTTCGTGCAGACCAACTGATTGGTCTCGGTGGAATGCCATGCCAAGTCCAGGCGACGCGGCCGCTCATCACGAGGACCAACGCCATCCTCCCAGCGATAGCCGGAAACGAAATTGCCGCCAGGATAGCGAATCGTGGTAGCGCCGAGTTCCTTGACCAGTTCGATGACGTCCTTGCGGAAACCGTCTTCATCGGCTTCGGGGTGGCCCGGCTCATAGATGCCGTCGTATACGCAGCGACCCAGATGCTCCACGAACGACCCGAACAGTCTGTCGTTGACCGGAGCTACTTCAAAGTCATTATCGACGACGAGTGAGATCCTCCAGCTCCCCCGGTTTATTGTCGTGCGAATGCTCGGACATGTGCTCTCCTTTAATCGTTGTCTTCAATACCGCAAGACAACGTTGTGCTAAATACCAAAAGCAATCGGCCCATCTTCTTGGTTCACCTGTTTTGCGGCATCGCCAATCAGCGGTGAATGTGCGTTCTGGATATTTAATACAACCTTGTACTTCTGTTGATATCGATAATACGATGGTTGTACTTAGTACGCAAGCCCCGCTGAGTACAACGTTATCCTTTTCGCTATTTTCCACCCGACACGCCGTATACGATACAGCACAGGAGCGAATACGGACGTTCGTATCAAAAACAAAAAGGGTTCCGGGACAAACCCGGAACCCTAAAGGCGGATAAGGCGAGATTCGAACTCGCGGAGGCTTTCACCTCACACGCTTTCGAGGCGTGCTCCTTAGACCGCTCGGACACTTATCCATGCTGCCAAAATGGCAACTTGTTCATTATGCCACATTCTGCCGACCTGGCAAATCGGAGTTTCGCTGAGCTCGATTCGGCGTGGGATAATGCGATTTTGTGTGAGATTGCGATGGGTCAGACGATGAGCCGATTAACAGTCCGAATTGGTCAACTGCGAAAATCCGAATTCTTCAACTACCAAAATCCGAATGTCGCAACGACGAAAATCCGAATATTGGCGGTGGTAGAAGCGGCGACGGGGGCCACTCTGCATTGAGTGGTCTCTCCCTCGGTCAGCCTTACGGCTGACAGCTCGAACGCAATTAAGGACAGCTTTCCAGCTGCCATTTTATTTGCTCACTGTCGTTCGTCTTCGCCTAAAAACGCCTCCGGCGTTTTCTTCACGGCTCAGCTCATCAGAGGGGGCTTGGAATTTTGTTTATGCCACCTGTTCGTGGACGGAGGCGTTGACCCATTGGGACTGCTGGACGTTGTAGCCGGAGAAGATGCCGATGTCGAGCATGCAGTCGCGGTAATCGCGGCCGTGGGCGATGGTGATGTAGCTGTCGTCCACCAATCGGTTATGCGTGGGATCCATCCGACCCATCGGCCATCCTGATACACCTCACCCAAGCGTGGGTCGCGCCCTCTCTCCCAAGCAAACCGGCAATGTAACGCGCGGTCAATCCCACATGCCGGCACACGGACAGCATCACGTGCGCATAATCCTGGCATACGCCCTTGCGCTGGGCCAAGGCCTGTTCGGCGGTGGTGCGAATCGTGGTGGAACCGGGCGTGTACACAAACGCCTTGTAGACCTCATCCATCACTTCGGCGGCCTGCTGCACCGGAGTGGCGTCGGAAGGCAGCGCCGCCAAGCGTTCGCGGCATACGGCAATCATCGCCTCCACGTTCGGGCCGGGAATGGTGAGCGCTGAATTGAATCGGTACAGCGGTTTATAGGCTTCCTTATGGATATGCGCATTGTCCACGAAGGCGATGCCGGTCACCGAGTAGCTGAATATGTCGTGCGGCTCAGGGATGAATCCGGTCATCACCACGGAGTCAAAGGAGTCGATGGTGGTTTCGAGTTCGGTTTCGGGCTGAATCTTCACTTCCACGTCAATCACCTGTTGGCGAGGGCCAGTGGAGGGAATACAGCGAAGCTGGAACCTGTGATCGGTGACCGGTGCGCTGAAGGACAGCCTCATCTCATAGTCGAACACGAGTTTTTTCACAACGTCTCCTGCACTTACACACGAGCCGGCAACCGGCATATTCTCGGGATAACAACACTACAGCCATGGCTGAGGTATGGTCCGTGCGCTCACAGCCCACGCATATATTCCGGCAATCTGCTGATATGCACAGGCCGGCACTCGGGCGCACGGTTTTTTCGCCATACCACCATAGCATTTGAACCCGTCAGGTGTCAGGTCGGGATCAGGGACGCTTGGCGTCCATGTTCATGGAGCTCAGGGACCCATGTCCTTGATGGCCAGCGCGCTGACACGGCCGGAGTAGTCGTCGAGATACTTCTTGAGCAGGTCGGCGATCTCCTGGTACCGCGAGACGGCAGCTGACCGACCAGCCAGCTCAGCCCATCGGCGAAGCAACTGGGCAGCGGCATGCCGTCCAAGGTCATCGAATAGGCGGCGAGCTTCTTGAGCGGCGCTTCCATCTCCTCCATCGTCAAACCGAAGCGCGTGTACAGGTCGATGCGTTCCAGATACTTGCCGATGAAGATGAACGCCTTCAGCGTGGGGTCGACCGGCGAATTCTCGATGCCGCCCCAGAAGGCGAGCATGTCATCGGTAATATCGCGCTGCTTGTAGATGTCCTCGGCATCGGCCGCGTATTTGGCGGCATCGGTGATATTGGTCATCGCCAACTCCACGTACTGCAGCAGACGCGAGCTCAATTCCGGGCGCAGAATCACGGCGTTGTTGAATGCGGAGGTTACGGCCGACCGCACCGAATCAGGATTGGACCCGTCATACAGGAAGCTGTTCACGAACCCGTCGAAGTCCTCGAAATCTTCGGGCAGGTCGAGTGCGTGAGCGAACGGACGGAAGGCGTCCACATCGGTGTCCATCACACGATCGTAGAACGGGAAGAACTGGTTCAGCGTGGTGAAGGCGCGCTCGGTGTACCGACCAGCCAATACAGGTTGTCTGCCTTGGAAGCGGTGACCAGAGACAACGAGTGGCGGCGGGACTGGCTCAGCAGGTTCGCCACCTGCACTTCAGCACCGTATTCATGCTCCACGCCGGATTCGGGTGCCAACACCCACGTATCCTTGAATCCGCCACCCTGCGACGAGTTGACAATCATCTGGCCGGGCACCGACGAGTATCGAGTCAAGCCCGAATACCACACGTGCGTATTCTTGCCGGTGACCACGAAGGCACGCAAATCGCACTTGCGCGGCGACATCTCGCCGGTCTTCGGGTCCACCACATCGATATCACGGAACTGAATCACCTCTTGGGCAATGAATCGACGCGGCTCCTCCTTGATCCGGTTGGCGAGCTCCTCACGTGCGGCGGCATCCAGCGACGAACCAAACACCACGCCGTAACCGCCGGCTTCGGCCACATCCTTGATGACCAGCTCGCCCATCCGATTCAGGACTTCCTTGCGGTCGGCCTCGAACATCGGCATGTACGTGGGCGCGTTGTTGAGAATCGGTTCCTCGCCGAGATAGTACTTGATCATCTGCGGCACGAAGTAGTAGATGGCCTTGTCATCGGCCGCGCCGTTGCCCGGCGCGTTGACGATGGCCACGTTGCCCGCGCGGTAGGCGGACAGGATACCGGGCACACCGATCACCGAATCAGGATTGAAGGCGAACGGGTCGAGGAATTCGTCGGACAGGCGGCGGTAGACCACGCCCACACGGTGGCGTTTGCCGGCGTAGTCGAGGAAGTAGACCTTGTTGTCCACCACTTCGAGGTCCTCGGGGAAGGCCAACGCCGCACCGGTTTTCTCCGCCAGATAGGCGTGCTCGAAGAACGCGGAATTGTAGCGGCCGGGAGTCAGTACCACGCGATGCCCTCGGTGGAGACAAAGTCCATGGCTTTGCGCAACAGGCGCGGGTATTCGCGATTATCGCGAATACGAACGTCGCGGAACAGGCGCGGGGAGATGCGGCGCTCGATGTCGCGCACGAACAGCGGGTAGCTGGCACCCGAGGGAATACGCAGGTTGTCTTCCAGCACCCACCATCGTCCGTCCTCGCCTTGGACCAGGTCCTCGCCGGCGATGTGAGCAAAAATGCCGCCGGGAGGGGTCACGCCGTTGACCTGCGGGAAGTAGCCGGCCGAGGTGTATACGTATTCCTCCGGCACCACGCCGTCATGGATGATGGCCTTGTCGGAGTAGATGTCCTTCAGATAGGCGTTCAGGGCGTTGACGCGCTGCTTCAAGCCCTTCTCCAATTCGTCGTATTCGTCGGATTCGATAATGCGCGGCACAGGGTCGTACGGGAACAGCCGGTCATGGTATTCGCCGTTCTTGTAGATGCCGAAACGCACACCGTTGCGGGACAGCTCTCGATTGATCGCTTCGCGACGGTTTACCAGTTCATGGGCCAGTCTGCGTGCTGCGGATTCGATCATCGTGCCTGCTCCTTGCTGTGGCGGCTTCTGTGGCTTCAAGCGGTTAGGCGTTTTGAGCGCACGCTGACGCCGCAAGCCGTAACCGGGTTTGATGGTTTCAACCTAAGGCGGGCCCGTTTCAACAAACGCGCGAGAATGTTACAGGCAGGTCACTTCGCCGGCCGCGTGCATCTTGACGACCGCACTCGTCTCGCCGACCACACGCATCTTGCCGACCGCACGCATCTTGACGACCGCACTCGTCTCGCCGACCGCACTCGTTACAATGAATGGCTATGACACGACTGCGCATTGACTTGGCCTACGACGGCGGCGGATTCTATGGCTGGGCCAAACAGCCCAATCTTCGTACAGTGCAAGGCACCATTGAAGATGCGCTGCACAAGGTGCTGCGGGTGCCGACCGATGACGCGGCCGAACCGTTACGCTTGACAGTGGCTGGACGCACCGACACCGGTGTACATGCCTCCCACCAAGTGGCGCATCTGGATGTATCCGATGAGGTACTGAATCGCTGCGTAGGTCACATGACCATTCCGGTCACCGAGGCGCTGACTCGCAGACTCAAGGCTGTGCTGCCTTCGGACATCGTCATTCATGCATTGCCGTAGCTCCGGTCGGCTTCGATGCCAGGTTCTCCGCATTGGAGCGCACTTATGTGTATCGGGTCGCCGATCGTTCGTCTGAGGTCGACCCGCGCCTGCGTGGATGCGTACTTACCGTGGATGAAGCGCTGGATCTGGAGCTTATGAACCGCGCAGCCTCATTGACCATCGGCCTGCACGATTTTGGTTCCTTCGCCACTCCGAATCCGGGAGGCACTACGATCCGTGAAGTCAAGACCGCCTATTGGCGGCGGGTGCCGATCACTCCCCTAGTACCGGATGAGATGGCATCGCATGAAGCATATCGGACTCCGTCGCTGGAGTCCGGCCTGGTAGTGTTCACGATTGTGGCGGACGCCTTTGCCCGCAATATGGTGCGCTCCCTGGTCGGCTCATGCATCAAAGTTGGTTCGGGACGCAAATCACTGGAGTGGTTTGCCGGCAAAATGGCCGAGCCAGTACGTGAAGGCTCAAGCGGGCCGATTGCGCGCGGGGCCTGACTTTGGAGCATATCGCATATCCCGCCGATGATCAGCTGGCCGCAAGAGCCGAGGCCATTCGGGCCGTACGTACGTTGTAGATTCTATGAAAACAACGCAAAAGGCTGGAACCCAAACGGATTCCAGCCCTTTCAGCTAGCTTAGCGAAACGCTATTCAGCTCACTCGGCCTTCCCGGCGTCAGCGGCTTCCTCAGCGGGAGCCTCAGCTCAGCGGCGGCGGTCTCCTCGACCGGTAGCCTCAACAGCCTCAGCAGCCTCAGTGGCCTCAGCCTCAACGGCCGGAGCTTCTTCTTCGGCAACCTTGGCGGCGGCTTCAGCTTCCTTCACAACAGCCTTCTTGGCAACCGGCTCGGTGACGAGCTCGATCACAGCGGCCGGAGCGGCATCGCCAACGCGCGGAGCGATCTTGACGATACGGGTGTAGCCACCTTCACGCTGCTCCATCTGCTCGGCAATCTGGGTGAACAGGATGTGCACCACGGACTTGTTGCGGATGACGCGCATCACGCGACGGCGGGAGTGCAGATCACCACGCTTGGCGAAGGTGATCAGGCGCTCTGCCAGCGGACGAAGGCGCTTGGCCTTCGGCAGCGTGGTGGTGATGCGGCCATTCTGGAACAGGCTGGTCGCCATGTTTGCCAGCATGAGGCGCTCGTGTGCGGGGCTGGAAGCCAGACGCGGGCCCTTCTTAGGTGTAGGCATTGGGTTTACTCCTTATATGTCCGTTCTTCAGCAAGCAGGTGGGCATATGCCGAACATCTGCTTGCCTAGTGAACGAACGATTGGTCAAAGAGGCAGATCACTCGTCTTCCGGCGAGAAGAACGTGCCACCTTCGAGATTATTGGTATCGAAGGCCATCGGCGAGGACTTGAGCTCAGGCCCAAGGTCTGCAGCTTCTCCTTGACCTCATCGATTGACTTCATACCGAAATTGCGGATGTCGAGCAGGTCCTGCTCGGTGTGGGAGACAAGCTCACCGATGGTGTGGATGCCTCGCGCTTGAGGCAGTTGTAAGAACGCTGCGTCAGGTTGAGGTCCTCAATCGGAACGGCCATCTCGGGGTTGGTCTCCTCGGCCACCGGGGCCGGACCGACCTCGACGCCTTCAGCCTGGGCGTTGAGCTCACGGCACAGGCCGAAGAGCTCCACCAAGGTGGAACCGGCGGAAGCCACCGCGTCACGCGGGGAGATGGCGGGCTTGGTCTCCACGTCCAGGATGAGCTTGTCGAAGTCCGTGCGCTGTTCCACACGGGTGGCCTCGACCTTGTAGCTCACCTTGAGTACCGGGGAGTAGATGGAATCAACCGGAATACGGCCGATCTCATCGTTGTCCTGCTTGTTCATCTGGGCAGGAACATAGCCACGGCCACGCTCGACAGTGAACTCGATCTCGAGTTCGCCATCGTCGGCGAGGGTAGCGATGTGCTGCTCCGGGTTGCAATGGTGACGCCGGCCGGCGGGGTGATGTCCCCAGCCACGCTTCGCCCTTGCCGCTCTTGCGCAGATACATGACCACAGGCTCGTCGTATTCGCTGGTGAGCACGATGCCTTGATGTTCAGCAGGATCTCGGTGACGTCTTCCTGGACACCTGGCAGAGTGGTGAACTCATGCAGGGCACCGGAAATACGCACGGAGGTCACGGCAGCACCCGGGATGGAGCTCAGCAGCGTGCGACGCAGCGAGTTGCCGAGCGTGTAGCCGAAGCCAGGCTCGAGCGGCTCGATGGTGAAGCGGGAGCGCTGCGGATTCAGAGATTCCTCGGTAAGAGTCGGACGCTGTGCAATAAGCACTGTGGTTATCCTTTCAGCTTGAACTCGGTGGTGCACTCACCGGTCAGGCGGTTTTGGATGGATTTGGTATTGCTGAGTGCTCAGACGCGACGACGCTTCGGAGGACGAACGCCGTTGTGGGCTTGCGGGGTGACGTCGGTGATGGAACCAACCTCGAGGCCCGCAGACTGCAGGGAACGGATGGCGGTTTCACGACCGGAACCCGGGCCCTTGACGAACACGTCGACCTTCTTGACGCCGTGTTCCATCGCCTTGCGGGCGGCGGACTCGGCAGCCATACCAGCGGCGTACGGCGTGGACTTACGGGAGCCCTTGAAGCCGACATCGCCACCGGACGCCCAGGACACCACGGCGCCGGACGGATCGGTGATCGAAATGATCGTGTTGTTGAAAGTGGACTTGATGTGAGCCTGGCCGACCGGGACCGACTTGCGGTCGCGACGACGGGGCTTACGAGCGGCTTGCTTAGGCGCTGCCATTGACCCTCGTTTCCTAGTAACGAACTTTGTTGTTGACGTTCGGGCGATGGGATGAAAATCATCCCGTGGCCCGAATCATGCCACCGACTACTTGGTGGCCTTCTTCTTTCCGGCGACCGTGCGCTTCGGGCCCTTGCGGGTACGAGCATTGGTCTTGGTGCGCTGGCCGCGCACAGGAAGTCCTTACGGTGACGCTGGCTTGGTAGCAGTTGATCTGAATCTTGCGACGAATATCTGCATCGACTTCACGACGCAGGTCACCCTCGATCTTGTAGTTGGCTTCGAGGTAGTCACGCAGCGTAATCAGCTGCTCGTCGGTGAGATCCTTGACGCGGATGTCCGGGCTAATACCGGTCGCGGCAAGCGTTTCCTTGGCACGAGTGCGACCCACACCGAAAATGTAGGTGAGGGCGATCTCGATGCGCTTCTCATTGGGGATGTCGACTCCGGCAAGACGTGCCATTGCGATTCCTTCTTGTTGCCGTAGGTCTTGCACCCGCTCGCCCGGTTACCCGGCACGGGCCTACGTACCGTGGTTCAGTGTCGTTCTTGCGGGAAGCACTGTGAGAGAGTGCCTTATTTACTTAGTGCCGCTGGAGAATCTGCTCTCAGCCTGACGCTGCTTGTGGCGCGGGTTGACGCAGATCACCATGACGCGGCCGTGACGGCGGATCACGCGGCAGTTTTCGCAGATCCTCTTCACGCTAGGGCTGACCTTCATGGTTATCCTTTTCTTGTGTACCTTTACTTGTAACGGTACGTAATGCGTCCGCGGTCCAGGTCGTAAGGGCTCATTTCGAGCACGACACGATCCTGCGGCAGAATACGAATGTAGTTCTTACGCATTTTGCCGGAAATCGTGGCGAGCACGATGTGCTTGTTTTCGAGTTCAACGCGGAACATCGCGTTAGGCAGTGCTTCCACGACCTGTCCTTCGACTTCAATCACACCGTCTTTTGCCATGTGCCTCTAGTCCTATTCCGTTGGATGATTACTATGGCATATCCGAAGACACACCAACTGTCAACTATATACGCACATACCCCTGTACGAACACTCGGCGTGTCGCACAGGGGTATGGAAACGTTGATGTGGTATTTCGGCATCACTCCGGCTTGTTGCCCGGGTTGCCGAACCTACTACTCGAGGTGGCTGATGATACGGCCGCTGATCTCGTCGATGTCGCCGACGCCGTTGACCACGACGAGCAGGCCACGGGCCTCGTAGATGTCGAGCAGCGGAGCGGTTTCCTTCTCATAGGTCTCCAGGCGCTTGGCGATGGCCTCCGGAGTGTCGTCAGCGCGGCCCTGCTCGGCGGCGCGCTTCTTCATACGCTCCAGCAGCACGTCGCGGGCGGCTTCGAGGGCCACCACGTGGTCGAGCGGAGTGTCGAGGTCGGCGAGCATCTCGTCGAGAGCGGTGACCTGGGCGGCGTTACGCGGGTAGCCGTCGAGGATCCAGCCGTTCTTGCAGTCTTCCTTGGCCAGACGATCCTTGACGATCTTGTTGGTCAGGGAGTCCGGAACCAGCTCGCCCTTGTCGGTGTAGCTCATCGCCTCAAGGCCGAGTTCGGTCTTGTTCTTGATGTTGTAGCGGAAGATGTCGCCGGTGGAGATGGTGGGGATGTTGAAGTGTTCGGCGAGCAGAGCAGCTGGGTGCCCTTGCCCACGCCCTGGGGGCCCATGATGAGCAGACGCATGGTGGTCTCCTTTTATGTCGGTTATTAATACGGTTTTGGCTCCCTTGGTTAAGGGAGCCATTGAGTTATATGCGGAAGAAAGATTGCTCCATCGTGGAACAGTCCACTGGACTGTTCCACTCCTCGCGCGGCCGCCTGCCCATTGCGGACGGCCGCTGCCAAGCGGGCGTCAGCCCTCTTTGTGGTCCACGTTTTCGAACAGGAAGCCGGTGTACTGGAACTGTTCGGTCTGGGCCTTGGCCTGGCGCAGGGTGTCGAGGCCCACGCCCGCGATGATCAGGATCGTGGTGCCACCGAACGGCAGCTTGGCGTTGAGGCCGAGGCCATGATCAGCACGGTCGGGATCAGGCCACGAACAGCAGGTAGACGGCGCCGACGGTGTTGAGTCGGTTCATCACGTAGGTCAGGTAGCGGCTGGTGGCGTTGCGGCGCGGATGCCGGGGATGAAGCCGCCGTACTGCTTCATGTTGTCCGCGGTCTCGTCCGGGTTGAACGTGATCGAGGTGTAGAAGAAGCAGAAGAACACGATCATCAGCGCGTACAGCGCGATGTACCACACGGAGGTGGTGTTCGCCAGGTTGGCGTTGATCCACTTGACCCACGACTGGTCGGACTTGCCGAACTGGGCGATCAGGGTCGGGATGGCGAGGATCGAGGAGGCGAAGATCGGCGGGATGACGCCGGACATGTTGATCTTCAGCGGCAGGTAGGTGGAGGAGCCGCCGTACATCTTACGGCCGATCATGCGGCGCGTGTACTGGACCGGGACGCGGCGCTGGCACAGTTCGACGAAGTCGACGAAGATGAGGATGACCACGAGCACGCCCACGACGATGCCGAACTTGAGCCAGTCGCCGTCGGTGCCGTTGGTGCCGTAGCCGATCTCCCACAGCTGCGGCAGGAAGCCGGAGCAGATGGACATGAAGATCAAGATGGACATGCCCTGGCCGATGCCCTTGTCGGTCACGAGCTCGGCCATCCACATGATCAGGCCGGTGCCGCCGGTATGATGAGGACCATGACCACGAGGTTGAACACGGAGCCGTCCGGGATGACCTGGTCGCACTGGTAGTTGAACAGGGCGCCGGAGCGGGCGGTGACCAGGATGGTGGTGGACTGGAGCACGGCCAGGCCGATGGTCAGGTAACGGGTGTACTGGGTGAGCTTGGCCTCGCCGGACTGGCCCTCCTTGTGCAGGGCCTCGAAGCGGGGGATGACCACGCGCAGCAGCTGCACCACGATGGACGCGGTGATGTACGGCATGACGCCCAGCGCGAAGATAGACAGCTGGAGCATGGCGCCACCCGAGAAGAGGTTCACCAGTCCGATGAAGTTCTCCTGGGAGCGCCGCCGATCTTGGCCATGCACTTGTTCACCTCTGTGTAGTCCACGCCAGGGGTCGGAATGAACGAACCGATGCGGTAGACGATGATGATGAACAGGACGAAGAGAATCTTCTTCCTCAACTCTTTGGTCTTCAGGGCCTGGATTAGTGTCCTCACCTGGATTTCCTCCCAATAGCGCGCCAATCGCGCGAAATACACAAACTAACGAACGAGCATAGTCTAAAGTGCCTACTTCGGCCACTTCATGTCTCGCGAATGTTACCTGAATTATGCTCCGTCGTACTGAACGGGGGGGAAGCATACTCAAAACGATCATTGTGTTGAGACTGCTTCTCTGCACTCAGAACAACAATTTTTTAGAAAAGGGAACCCCCGTCCACCTATTGGCGGGCGGGGGTTGTACAGCCTATTGCGCTCCCCGTAGGACTAATCAGTCCTCGGAACGGAACCGCCGGCGGCCTCGATCTTGGACTTGGCGGAAGCCGAAACCTTAACACCCTTGAGGGTGAAAGCCACGGTGGTCTCGCCGTCGCCCAGAACCTTCACCGGAGCGTTGTCACGAACAGCGCCCTTGGCGATCAGGTCGGCCACAGCAACCTCGCCGCCCTCGGGGAAGAGCTCCACAAGACGAGCGATGTTGATGACCTGGAACTCGACCTTGAACGGGTTCTTGAAGCCACGGAGCTTCGGCAGGCGCATGTACAGCGGCAGCTGGCCGCCTTCAAAGCCCGGACGCACGTGGTTGCGCTTCGTCTGGCCCTTGGCGCCACGACCGGCGGTCTTACCCTTGGAGCCTTCACCGCGGCCCACACGGGTGCGGTCCTTCTTGGCGCCGGGGCGGGCTTCAGGTCGTGCATCTGCAGGATTTCGTTATCTGCCATAATCAGTCAACCTCCTCAACGGTGACCAGGTGACGCACGGCGTTCACCAGACCACGGTTGGCCGGGGTGTCCTCGCGGACAACGGTCTTACCGATCTTGTTGAGGCCGAGGGTCTTGACGGTGGCGCGCTGAGCCGGGGTACGGTCACGATGCCGTGGTGCAGGGTAATCTTCAGGTTCTTAGCCATGAGTATCACTCACCATCCTCTCTTCGGCGCTTAGCGGCAGCAGCCTCTTCGCGAGCTTGCGAGCCTCGGCAATGCCGGCGG
>ENA-OQHY01000786-OQHY01000786.1-human-gut-metagenome-genome-assembly--contig:-NODE-786-length-16326-cov-1.896413_pt1 | contig 16326 bp, 22 predicted proteins | sample MGYA00242570_ERZ504733 | MGnify/ENA primary metagenome ERZ504733 (study PRJEB26092, sample SAMD00036219) | human gut metagenome | host: Homo sapiens | study: EMG produced TPA metagenomics assembly of...
TCGCTTTATCATCCGGATTATAGTATAGTTGAGACACCGATGCCCGTAAAATGGAGTGGAAAAACGTTGCAAGAACTGGATAGTGCGCCGGAATTATGAAGTGAATGTCGTGGGAATTAAAAGTGGGGCGCACGTAGAAGTGAATCCGGATCCTTCAGAAGTATTGCGTGAAGATATGGTTCTGATCCTGGTGGGATCTAATAAAGCATTAGAAGCATTATAAGAAAATTCCATGTCTGGAGATGATCCTGGCTGGTGTGACGAAGGTTGTAATATCGGCTTTGCAATCATAACAAGATAATGGTATAATATTCATACTGATTTGATCTGAAGATACGAAAGCTTTACCGTAAGGAGGACATGAGGATGAAAGAAAAAATAATACAGGGTGGGATCGTGAATGGCGAGAAGATGCTGGTATGTCCGACCTGGGAAGAATGAATTTCAAAAAGCAATCAACAGTACAGGCGGCTGTTTCCGAATCAGCATGGATTATTCTGCTGTAGATGTTTCGTGGTGGAAAGAACTGGAGCGATTGCTAAAAAATATGGATACACACTGGATTCCGAATCATTGGAGATCATTCAGGAATATGTACAGAAATATAAAAAGTACGAGAATCATTTTTGGGAATATGGAAAGAAAATCATAACATTTGAACAGTTCAGCAGGATGTTGAGTAAAAAGGCGGGAATACAGCCAAAAGAAGCAAAAGACTATGTGGCCGCTAATCTTCAGAATCTGGAGCATAAAGAGATTTTGGAGGCATTGTTGTTCTCGTTGCAGCTTATTAAATCCGAAAAGGGACTGGAGGGAACGCAGTGGACAAAACCGACGTGCGATTTTATTAAGAAAGAATTTGAGAAGATGATTGTAAACGGGGAATATTAAGAAGAAAAAGTGGGGAGTCAGTCAGAACGATTCTCCACTTTTGATGTAAAAGGAGATAAAGAGTATGGAATTATGGGATATTTATGATGAAAATAAAGAGCGTACAGGAGCTACAATGAAACATAATGACTGGAATATGAAACCGGGAGAATTTCACCTGACTGTTCTTGGTGTGCTGATGCGCCGGATGGGAAATATCTGATCACCAGAAGAAGAATGGATAAAGAATGGGCAGCCGGATGGTGGGAAGTGCCGGGAGGCGGAGTACGTGCCGGGGAAGATTCGTTGGATGCAGTGATTCGGGAAATCAAGGAAGAGACAGGAGTCGATGTGACGGAAGCAGAAGGAGGCTATGCATTTTCATATAAGAGAGTAAATCCGGAAGAAAAAAACAATTACTTTGTGGATATCTACAAATTTATTCTGGATTTTGATGAATCTGATGTGAAGACACAGGAGGAAGAGGTGTCGGGATTTGCAATCGCAGATATCGAAGAAATCAAAAGATATGCGGATCAGGGGATATTTCTTCACTATGAAAGTATCCGACAGGTTTCGAGGGATAAAACAGGCAGGCTGTATGAATGATGAAGAGAGAATCCTGAAGGAAATCAAAGATGTATTAAAAGAACTGGATGAGCAGGGAAGAATGAAGTATACGCAGAAATACATGCAGCATAGTGATATTTCGGTATATAAGCATTGCATTAGTGTGGCATATACAAGCGTAGAACTGGCGGATCGCCTGGCGTGGAATGTCAACCGCAGAGAACTGATCAGAGGTGCGCTTCTGCATGATTATTTTCTATATGACTGGCATGAAAGAATGCAGGGCACAGATTTCATGGATTTATCCATGCCGGCAGAGCGCTGCAGAATGCCAGGAAAGATTTTAAACTGACCATACGGGAGGAGAATATCATATTACGTCATATGTTTCCGTTGAATGTTGTACCTCCGATGTGTAAGGAGGCATGGCTGGTATGCCTCGCCGATAAGATATGTGCATCCAAAGAGACTGTGGCCGGAAGAATACATAGAAAAAGGAAACAGCAGAGATGAAAGATATGGTTGACTTGTTAGATATCCTACTATTATAATAGGGAATATATGAAATATGAGTGGAGGAACAAATATGTTAAATCAGTTTTCCAGAACACAGCTTCTGTTAGGGGCTGACAATATGGACAGACTTGCAGATGCAAAGGTAGCGGTCTTTGGGATCGGCGGAGTAGGCGGATACGTGGTAGAAGCACTTGCGAGAAGCGGAGTAGGATCATTTGTCCTGGTGGATGACGATAAAGTGTGTCTGACGAATATCAACCGTCAGATTATTGCGACCAGAAAGACCGTAGGGAAGTATAAAGTAGATGTGATGAAAGACCGAATTCTGGAAATTAACCCGGATGCAGATGTAGAGATAAGAAAATGTTTTTATCTTCCGGAGAATGCACATGAATTTCCGTTTGAAGAATATTCTTATGTGGTAGATGCGGTAGATACGGTAACTGCAAAGATTGAGATCATAATGCGTGCGAAGGCCGCAGATGTTCCTGTTATCAGTTGTATGGGAGCCGGCAATAAACTGGACGCATCTGCATTTCAGGTGGCAGATATCTATAAGACAAAGATGTGTCCGCTTGCAAAAGTTATGCGGAGGGAATTAAAAGCACGTGGGATAAAAAACTAAAAGTTGTATATTCGGAAGAAAAACCGGTACGTCCATTAGAAGATATGAGCATCAGCTGCAGACAGCATTGTGTATGCCCACCGGGGACAGAAAGAAAATGTACCAGAGAAGAGATATTCCGGGAAGTATTGCATTCGTTCCATCCGTAGCAGGCCTGATCCTTGCCGGAGAAGTGGTAAAAGACCTGACCATCAATCAGTATGGACGGGGAACGGAATAATGGGGGATATCTTTTGACATTTTCTGTAAATCCGATATAATAGAAAACGTAATGTTCTATTTGTAGATTGAGGAGGTTATCAATATGAAAAAAAATAGAAGAAACAATTCAAGACCTGCAGCAATCACAACTGCAAAAGATACAACAAAGGCAATCGAGACAAGAGCAGGCGTATTGAAAGAAGCAGAAGATGTGAAGAAAGAGGCAAAGACAAGCTTTTATCTTCAGTATATGGGAAAAGAAATCAGCACAGAGGAGATTACACAGAAAGTACACGAAGCATGGAAAACTTTGGGGAAAAATGTAGATGAGATCAAAACGCTGAATGTATATTTGAAACCGGAAGAAGCAGCAGCTTATTACGTGATCAATGAAGAAACAACCGGAAAAGTAGCAATTTAATGTAATAACTATATTGAACGTCCGGTATATGGATACAGCAGTATAGAATTGTTCTATACTGCTGTATCTTTTTGGACAGAAATGGAAGTCGTTACACCTGTTTAATGCCAATTGTATCTAGTATTTTGTTACATCTTCTTCAAGATGTGCAATCTGTTCCAAAAGCCCGGTAGTTTCTTTTTCGGAAAGACTTTCCAGGATCATGTTCATATCATCCGCAATTTTTGCGGGATTATAAGGAACTTCCAATGCAAAATCACTGAAAGCGCGAATCTTCTGGAAATAAGTGCGGGTCTCAGGTTCTTCACCTCCGGTTCGGCACATCTGATACATGGTGACACAGTCTGTGGCATCCTGATCTGTACATTTTTTACAGATCCATTTTCCAAGATAATAATAATTACTTCCAATCTGATAAAGGAATCCTGGAAGCTTTAATAATCGCTCTGATAACATGACAGAACCTCCTTGCATTGATGAAGTCCGGGTAAGAGGACTTGCTTTTTTCTGCTTTTAGTATCCGGCGAAGTGACAGAAATGTCAAGTCAGATTTGTCTGAAAAAATATATAATTTGAAAATACTCGAAATATGTCGTATTATAAACTATAATATGATAAGATGTTAGTAAAAGAAAATTATATATGTAATTGCAGCATAAGTGGAGAGTAGAATGAAACTGAAAAATGGGGGCATGCTGTTACTGACAGCATTTATATGGGGAACGGCATTTGTTGCCCAGAGTGTAGGAATGGATCATCTGGGCCCTTTTCTTTTAATGGAATCCGCTGTCTGATAGGAGCGGTGGCACTTTTACCGTGTATATGGTTTTTGAACAGAATGAATAAAGATCCGGAAACAGACGGTTCGGAAAAAGAGAAATCCGGAAAAGATCTGATAACAGGAGGTGTTGCATGTGGAGTATTATTATTCACAGCAAGCAGTCTCCAACAGGCCGGGATTCAGTATACAACAGCAGGAAAAGCAGGATTTATTACTGCTTTTTATATCGTGATCGTTCCGGTTCTTGGAATTTTTTCTTCATAAAAAAATCAAATGGAAGGTATGGATGGCAGTGTTACTGGCACTTGTCGGATTGTACTTTTTGTGTATTACGGAGTCTTTTTCTATTGGAAAGGGAGATATTCTGGTATTTTTGTGTGCACTTGTTTTTTCTGTGCATATTCTGGTGATTGATCATTCTCTCCGAAAGTGGATGGTGTGAAGATGTCCTGCATCCAGTTTTTCGTGAGTGGAATTCTGTCATTACCATTTATGTTTGTGCTGGAGACACCAAGGCTTGTATCTGTGGCGGCTGCATGGATGCCGCTTCTGTATGCAGGTGTATTATCCTGTGGTGTTGCATATACATTGCAGATACTTGGACAGAAGAGTGTGAATCCGGCGGTAGCATCGCTGATTTTAAGCTGGAATCCTGTTTTTCGGTACTTGCGGGCTGGATCATACTTGGAGAACGTTTGTCATTCAGAGAATCGTTAGGGTGTATACTGATGTTTCTGGCAATTATACTGGCACAGCTTCCGGATAAAAAATAATGGGTAACAGGAGGAGAAAAAATGCGGTTTGTGATTCAGAGAGTTACAGAAAGCAGCGTAAAAGTGGATGGAAAAGTAATCGGACAGATAGGAAAAGGATTTATGGTCCTGATAGGTGTGGCTGATTCGGATACAAAAGAGATTGCTGATAAGATGGTCAAGAAAATGACCGGATTACGTATTTTTGAGGATGAAGAAGGAAAGACGAATCTTTCGCTGGATGCAGTGGGAGGGGAACTTCTTCTGATCTCTCAGTTTACTTTATATGCAAACTGTAAAAAAGGAAACCGTCCAAGCTTTGTCGAAGCAGGAAAACCGGACATGGCTGAAGAACTTTACGAATATATTATAAGTAAGTGCAAGGAGCATATACCGGTAGTAGAGCGGGGAATGTTTGGGCGGATATGAAAGTGAGTCTGGTAAATGATGGACCATTTACAATTGTACTGGATTCAGACAGATTATGATGATAAAATATAGATTATGATAAGGAAAATAAAAAACGAACAAATATTCGGGGGGGGGGTAAAACGATATGGAAGAACAGAGGAAAAAGATATTAATCGTCGATGATTCAGAAATGAACCGTGAGATCCTGGTGAGTATGCTTGAGGGCGAATATGATTTGATACAGGCAGAGGACGGACAGCAGGCGGTCTATATTATGTCAGAACACCATATGGAATTATCCCTGCTGTTATTGGATATGAATATGCCTGTAATGAATGGATATGAAGTGCTGCAGGTTATGAAAGAAAGACTATGGCTGGATCGTATACCGGTTATCAGTATCTCGGCAGATTCCTCTGATGATAATATCGGACGCGCATATAAGCTTGGTGTAAGCGATTATTTCTCGCGTCCATTTGATGCGGCTGTTGTTTTGAGAAGAGTGCAGAACACGATTGCACTGCATGATAAATCCATGGGAAATATTCAGGATACATTGGGAATGCTGTCAGCTTTCTATTATGTAATATTGAAAGTCAACCTGACAACAGACAGTTATCTGATATTGAAAGATGGACTTGACGATCAGGAAAAATATTTCGACAGTTTTACATCCTTTTCAGGGAGACTACGCGGCTTTGCGGACGTGGATTGCATTTATGAAGACGATAAAAAAGAATATCTTGAGTTTTGTAATATAAAACGTCTGAGAAAAGCGTTCGCAGGAGGAAACAGAAAAGAGATGATCCGTTACCGCCGGAAAGTGAAGGATGAATTCAAGTGGGTATCACTTACAATGATATGCAGTGAGGAATACGAAGATGATAATCAGATCGTGATGTTGTATGTAAGGGATATTAATGATGACTATCTGAAACAGCTGGATGAAGTCATGAGAAAGACGACGGATTCACTTGGAACAGTAACGGTAAATGTAAGTAAGGGAAAGTGTATCTCCTGTGCAGTAAAGACTAAGAGCATTGGAATCAGGGGTGAAAAAGAAAATCTAAGACGATTATCGTCAGAAGAATATCGATGTATGCGATCGGCTGTGAAGACAGAGCAAAAGCAAACCAGTTGTTTGTACAGGAAAATCTATTGAAAGAATTTGCTGGTGGGAGAACAATTGTTTCGTTTGAAACAGTTGCTCAGGGAGACAAGGATGAGAAGATCCGTATGTTCCGCATTACGATAGAGATGATCCGGAACTCTATGACAGATGACATTGAAGGAGTGCTTTATTTTCAGGACATAACCGAAAGTTATCTGGCAGAAAAAATCCCACAGCTTCTTTACCAGAAGAATTTTGAAAAGGTTGCATTGATCGATGCCCGCAGAAATCTGATCAATATGGAATCGACAGAGGATTTTAATGCATACAGATATCTTCATATGAAGATCGATTATAATACGTATTGCCGGGAAATCCTGGGTACGATGGTTCCGGAGCAGGAAAAAGAGCATCTGAAGAAAAATACAGACATAGAAACGATATGCAGGGAATTGAATCAAAATGGCCGTTATTCCTTCACTGTCCATCAGATCAGTGAGGATGGAGAGATACGCCTGAAAGAGTTTAATTTCATGTATATGTTCAAGGAACTGGAAATCATTTTGGCTGTGACGGAAGATATCACCGAGCTTTCAGGCAAAGATGTGCTGACCGGTGGATACAACAGACAGGGATTCATCCATAATTCGGAAAACATATTCCGGCACTGTGATGACAGGACCGATTATGCCGTGTTGTACTTTAACGTCCGGAATTTCAAAGCGGTTAATGAGCTTTTCGGAGTTGACATTGGTGATAATGTGTTGCGCACAATTTATAAGAATCTGCGATCATCCAGCCTGAAGCCATGCGTAGTGGCGAGGGTGGAGGCTGATCAGTTCACCTGTCTGGTAGAGAAAAAGAAGCTGGATTTTGATGCGCTTTCCGGACTTTGTGAGTGGAATTTCACAAAGAATGGAAAGACGATGCACATCTTCTGTGGTTGCGGAATTTTTCTTTGTTGAAAACAAAGAAATGAGCATCAACGGTATGATCGACCGTGCGAAGCTTGCAAAAAAATATATTACAGACGAATATGTAAAACCTTATAATATCTATGATGTATCGATGAAATCATATTACATTGATCGCGCGGAACTTGCAGGAGAACTCAGAAACGGACTGGCGCAGGAACAGTTCAAAGTATATTATCAGCCGGTTGTAGATGCGAAGACCGGAGAGATCAGGTCTGCAGAAGCACTGATCCGCTGGATGCATCCAAAGAGAGGATTCGTATCACCTGCCATATTCATTCCGGCATTAGAAGAGAGCGGGCATATCTCGGAACTGGATTTTTATGTGGCAAAAAAAGTATTTGAATTCATGCGGAAGCGATGCGAAGACGGTAAGAAAAATATCCCGATATCAATCAATCTGTCATGGATGGATTTTATGATGAAAAGATGATGAAATGGATTGAGGAAAATGTAGAGTCATCTCAGAAGCTTGGAATCAAATCAAGATTTGAGATTACAGAGACATCGTTTGAGGCAATGAAGCAGAACCGCAATAATATCCTGGAATCATTGCAGAAAAAGGTGCGGTGACACTTTTGGATGATTTTGGAAGCGGATATTCTTCTTACGGGGTACTTCAGGACTATAATTTCGATATTTTAAAGATAGATATGAGTCTGGTACGTCAGATTGAGACAAATCCAAAGTCGAGAAGCATCTTAAAATCTATCATTGCGATGGCTCATGAACTGGGGATGCAGCTGGTAGCAGAAGGAGCAGAGACGGAAGAACAGGTTGCATTCCTGAGGGAAAACGATTGTGATTGTATACAGGGATATTATTATTCCAAGCCGCTTCCGGAAGATGAATTTTTGGAATACCTTGGGGAAAATTAAACAACAGGTCAGAATCAGATTTTGAAGATCTAAGCTGTGTGAGTGTGAAAACTCTCCGGAAATCTGCACAAAAAGTGTGGATTCGGGGATTCTTTTTTAATTGTATATTAGTTAGTGTTCTAAATAAATAAAATATAAAACAAACAATAAAAATATAAAAAAAATTATAAAAACATTGACAATATTGGTAGAAATGACTAATATGATCGTTAGAATTCTAATTAATAAAAGGAGGTGGAGGATTTGGAAAAAGATATGGAAACGTCAACATTTTTTTTTCCGTATTTCAATTAATGAAATTTAATGCAATATCAGTCAATGAAGCGTATGGAAAAAATGGACTTAAAACCAAGTCAGGCGGGAGTATTGTTTTCATTGAAACATTGGGGGGAACAGTCGCAGAAACAACTGGCAGAACGTGTCGGCATTACACCGCCATCTATGACTGTTGCGTTACGGAAGATGGAAGAAAAAGGATATGTGACACGAAGACAGGATGAAAAGGATCAAAGAGTGGTAAAAATTCATCTTGCGCCAAAAGGAGAAGAATGTATAGAAGGAATTCAAAGAGTAATTCGTGAGATGGAAGAAATAGTTTATCAGGGAATATCAAGAGAAGAGATACTTCTGATGAAGCGGCTTCTGGCAGAAATGAAAAAAAATCTGTTGAACTCAAAGGATTTCAAAGGTGTGGATATGGATACGATCATAGAAAAGACATGTCCATCGGCACGTGGGAGTTTTTAGTAATAGAATATACAGACGGAACTGACAGGACAGATCCGTTGTATATAAATATGAATGCAGAAAGGAAAGACATAAGAAAATGGGAAAATTATTTAAGTTTCTGAAACCATATGCAGCTGCTGTGGCCGCAATTATCTGCATACTGGTTGTCCAGGCTTATTGTGATCTGTCTTTGCCGACTTACACATCGGATATTGTGAATGTAGGTATCCAGCAGGGCGGTATTGATGAGACTGTACCTGATACAATTTCCAAAAAAGATCTGAACCATCTGTTACTGCTGGTTCCGTCGGACAGACAGAAAACTGTAAAAAATGCGTATACAGAGTCGGTGGAAAAATACGACTATAATGGTACTGTAATGGAATTAAAAGCTTCTGTAAAAGAAGATGAAAAGAAAATGGACAGGCTTTCAGAGATTCTTGGAAAGCCGATGCTCATGGCAGCAGGATTTGATTCCGGCAGTGATATGACACAGAAGATCGAAGAGCAGATGCGTACACAGATGATCTGGAATTCCGAATGTTGATAAGATGGATATCTATGATATGTTGGAGGTTTATGGGAGCTGAAGGCAGGAATGCGCTGATCGGTCAGATGGATCAGCAGATGGATTCCATGCAGGATTCAATGATTGCCCAGGCAGCAGCAGGGTACATTAAAGACGCTTACACCACGTGGGAATTGATACAGATCAGATTGAAACTACCTATATTTTGCATACAGGAGCCAAGATGCTGGCACTTGCATTCCTTGGAATGGCAGCAAGTATACTGGTCGGACTACTGGCATCACGTGTCGGTGCCGGTGTCGGACGCAGACTTCGTGAAAATGTATTCCGTAAAGTGGTTGGTTTCTCCAATGCAGAATTTGATAAATTCTCTACGGCATCACTGATTACAAGAAGCACGAATGACATTCAGCAGATCCAGTTATTAATTGTTATGATCCTTCGGATGGTTCTGTATGCACCGATTATGGCAATCGGAGGAATCTGGAAAGTCTTTCATACGAATGTCGGCATGTCGTGGATCATCGGACTTGCGGTTGCTGTTATTATAGTTATCGTAGGATTCTTATTCCTGGTGGTAATGCCGAAGTTTAAGCTGATCCAGAATCAGGTTGACAAACTGAATCTTGTCAGCCGTGAAATCCTGACAGGACTTTCGGTTATCCGTGCATTTGGTACACAGAAGTACGAGGAAGAACGTTTTGATGATGCAAATAAAGCACTGACAAAGACGAACTTATTTGTAAACCGCGCAATGACATTTATGATGCCGCTTATGATGTTCGTTATGAACAGTATTGCGGTCCTGATCGTATGGGTGGGTGGTCACAGCATCAATGACGGAGCAATGCAGGTTGGTGATATGATGGCATTTATCCAGTATACGATGCAGATTATCATGGCATTCTTAATGATCTGTATGATCTCGGTTATGCTGCCAAGAGCAGCTGTATCTGCAGGCCGTGTAGACGAAGTACTGACAAGTGAAACTATGATCCATGATCCGGGGAACCCGTCACACATTCCGGAAGAAGGAAAAGGAAAGGTTGTATTCGACCATGTATCGTTCCGTTATCCGGGGGCAGAAGAAGATGTCCTGCATGACATTTCCTTTACCGCAGAGCCTGGAAAGACGACGGCATTTATCGGAAGTACCGGGTGTGGTAAGTCTACGCTGGTGAATCTGATTCCGAGATTCTATGATGTTACAGACGGTAAGATTACGATTGACGGAAAAGATATCAGAAATGTATCACAACACGAACTCCGGGAGAAACTGGGATATGTACCGCAGAAAGCTGTATTATTCTCAGGCGATATTGCCTCAAATATCTTATATGGTAATCCGGAGGGAAGTGAAGCCGAGATGACAGAGGCAGCAACGATCGCACAGGCAACTGAATTTATTGAGCAGAAGAAGAAAAAGTATAAGAGTACCATTTCCCAGGGAGGATCGAATGTATCCGGAGGTCAGAAACAGAGACTTTCGATTGCAAGAGCGATAGCAAAACATCCAGATGTATATATATTTGATGATAGCTTTTCAGCACTGGATTATAAGACGGATGCAACACTTCGTGCAAAGCTGAAAGAGAAAACATCAGAAAGTACGGTTATGATCGTCGCACAGAGAATCAGTACGATTCTCCATGCAGATCAGATCATCGTGTTAGACGATGGTCAGATTGTCGGAAAAGGCACACATAAAGAACTGCTTAAGACCTGTGAAGCATATTATCAGATCGCATCTTCACAATTATCAGAGAAAGAATTAGAAGAAGATCTTAAGGAGGTGGAATCATATGCCAAGAGGTAGAGGACATGGACCGAGAATGTCCAATGAAAAGGCAAAAGATTTTAAAGGCACGATGAAAAAGCTGATGGCATATTTGAGCACATATAAGATTGGAATATTTTTTGTGATTGTATTTGCCATCGGGAGTACGATATTTAATATCGTAGGACCGAAGATACTTGGAAAAGCAACGACCGAGATATTTAAAGGTCTGGTCAGAAAAGTATCGGGCGGAGCGGGATTGATTTTGACAAAATCGCACATATTGTACTGACTCTGTTATGCCTGTATCTGGCAAGTGCAGTGTTTTCATTCGTACAGGGATATATCATGACAGGCGTATCACAGAAGCTGACCTACCGTCTGAGAAAAGAAATCTCAGAGAAAATCAACCGCCTGCCGATGAATTATTTTGATAAACAGACACATGGAGAGGTGTTATCCCGTATCACAAATGATATAGATACTTTAAGCCAAAGCCTGAACCAGAGTGCAACGCAGGTGATCACATCGGTGACAACGATCATAGGTGTGCTGATCATGATGCTCAGTATCAGTCCGCTGATGACATTGGTAGCACTTCTGATTCTTCCGGTTTCAATGGGACTGATCTCTATGATCGTAAAACGTTCACAGAAGTACTTCATGAGCCAACAGGAGTATCTAGGACATGTAAACGGACAGGTAGAAGAAATCTATGGCGGTCATAATATCATCAAAGCATTCAATAAAGAAGAGGATGTAATCGCAACATTCAAGAGAGACAATGATATTTTGTATACATCTGCATGGAAATCACAGTTTCTTTCCGGAATGATGATCCAATCATGCAGTTTGTCGGAAATCTTGGTTATGTCGGAGAGGTTATCCTGGGCGGTTATCTTGCTATGAAAGGAACGATTCAGGTTGGTGATATCCAGTCTTTTATCCAGTATGTAAGAAGCTTTACGCAGCCGATCCAGCAGGTTGCGCAGGTGGCAAATATGTTACAGTCCACAGCTGCAGCGTCTGAGCGTGTCTTCGAATTCCTTGAGGAGGCGGAAGAAGACCAGACAGTGGAACATCCGGTATGTATTGATGAAATGGAAGGAAGCGTAAGCTTTGAACATGTCCATTTCGGATATAATCCGGATCACACGATCATCAATGATTTTAGTGTGGATGTAAAGCCGGGACAGAAGGTTGCGATTGTAGGACCTACCGGTGCCGGAAAGACGACGATCATCAAATTACTGATGCGTTTTTATGATGTCGGAAGTGGTTCGATCAAAGTGGACGGGCATGATGTCCGTGACTTTAACCGCGATGACTGAGAAAAATGTTCGGAATGGTATTACAGGATACCTGGCTGTTCAAAGGAAGTATCGAAGATAATATCCGTTATGGACGGCTGGATGCAACGCATGAAGAGGTAGTGGAGGCTGCGAAGGCAGCACGTGCACACCGCTTTATCCAGACCCTTCCGGGTGGTTATCAGATGGAGTTAAATGAAGAAGCAAGTAATGTGTCACAGGGACAGAAGCAGCTTCTGACAATTGCAAGAGCAATGCTTGCGGATCCTAAGATACTGATCCTTGATGAGGCAACAAGTTCGGTAGATACAAGAACCGAAATTCAGATCCAGAAGGCAATGGACCAGTTGATGAAAGGAAGAACCAGCTTTGTGATCGCACACAGACTGTCAACAATACGTGATGCAGATATGATTCTGGTTATGAAAGACGGAGATATCGTAGAACAGGGAAATCATGAAGAACTTCTTGCACAGAATGGATTCTATGCTGAACTGTATAATTCACAGTTTGAAAGAAGTGCATAAAAGCAGGAGTATTGCGTTAAAGATTACGGAATCCTTAAAGAGAAATAAGGCGCTGTCAGAAGAAAATCTGACAACGCCTTTTGAATATGCACGGAAACATGCCGGAAATAATCCGGATCGTTCTGCATTTATAACGCTTAGAGGGCAAAAAAAAGCGTATGTTACTATGCAAGGAAATATACGGTCAATATCCATTGCATGAAATAAACGAATAAAAATCAGAACGGGAAGATCCGGATTCTTTTAAAGAAAAATGAAAATGTGTAAAAAAACTGCTACCTGACAGCCTTTTTACCCGTTTAAGATGAATGCTTTAAAGTGTTTCAATTATATCATAAATATACAAAAAATATATAAAAATATGCAAATTAAAAATAAAGCAACGAAATGTGGCGTGAAAAGAAGCATATATTTGCTTGTGCATACCATGTTTCGTTGCTTTTTTACAAAAATTATTTCTGATTCTTATTTACATTCTGTAGTTTCATTGCACGAACCTTCAACGGAAGTCCGAACAGGTTAATGAATCCACTTGCATCATGATGGTCATACAGATCACCGGTTGTGAAGCTTGCAAGAGACTCGCTGTACAGAGAGTATGGAGAAGTAGTTCCGGCTTTGGTGATCGTTCCTTTATACAGTTTGAACTTCACTTCACCTGTTACATATTCCTGTGTGCTTTCAACGAAAGCTGAATTGCTTCGCGCAGTGGTGTGAACCATTTTCCTTCGTATACAATCTGAGCAAGCTTGTCGGCCATTTCTTTCTTCACTTCTGCTGTGGCACGGTCAAGAATAAGTTCCTCCAACTGCTGGTGAGCGGCATACAGGATTGTTCCGCCAGGTGTCTCGTATACGCCGCGGGACTCATACCTACAACACGGTTCTCAACAATGTCGATGATTCCGATACCGTGTTTTCCGCCAAGCTCATTCAGCTTGCGGATGATATCAGATACTTCATTTCTTCGCCATTGATACTCTTAGGCACACCTTTTTCAAAAGTCATAGTAACATATTCTGCTTTGTCAGGAGCTTTTTCCGGTGTGGTAGACATTACCAGAAGGTCATCGTAGTTAGGTTCATTGGAAGGATCTTCCAGTTCCAGACCTTCATGGCTGATATGCCATAAGTTACGGTCACGGCTGTAGCTGTGCTTTGCGTCGAATGGAAGGTCGATTCCGTGTGCTTTACAGTAATCAATCTCGTCTTCACGTGACTGCATGGTCCAGATATCTGTCATTCTCCAAGGAGCAATGATTTTGATGTCCGGAGCAAGTGCTGTGATACCAAGTTCAAAACGGATCTGGTCATTTCCTTTACCGGTAGCACCGTGCAGATGGCAACAGCATTTTCTTTCCGTGCAATCTCCACGAGACGTTTTGCGATTGCAGGACGGGCCATGGAAGTTCCGAGAAGATATTCATCTTCGTATACGGCATGTGCCTGAACGCAAGGTACAATGTAGTTATCAGCAAAATCATCTACGATATCTTCGATATATAACTTGGCTGCGCCGGAAAGCTTTGCTCTTTCTTCCAGTCCATCTAGTTCTTCCCCCTGACCACAGTTCGATACAGCAGCAGATAACATCATAGTTAAATGTCTCTTTCAGCCAAGGGATAATTGCTGTGGTATCAAGACCACCTGAGTATGCTAATACAACTTTTTCTTTCATCTTATATATCCTCCTACATGAAATATAGTTTTATCAATCGCTTTAAAATAATCTTCTCGTATACAGCCGGAAAAGTCAAGTCTTTCTTTTAACAGTGTGCGTTTGCGGCTGCAAGGAATACTATACACCTGATTTTATAAATATGCAAGAAAAAACGAGAAAAAAGTTGGAAAATATGCAAATTAATGCATAAAAACAACAAAATGATGCATAAAATAAGCGGAGAAGGATAGATGCGGAAAGGAGAATCTGTCTGTTGGGAAACATTACAAAAATGCAGAGAGATATATACTGTGAACAATCTTTGACAATCTTTAAAAATCTATGGAAAAAGCTTGACGAAATGTGAATGTCAACGTAGAATATAGCCGGCACTTTACTTGCAAATAGTATAAATAGTATAATTAAATGAAAAATAAATATAAAACCGGAAGAAAGGTTTATATATATGTCATGAGAAGGAGAAGATACTTATGAATTATGATGTGATCATTATTGGAGCAGGTCCGGGAGGGATTTTTGCGGCGTATGAGCTGATGAAAAAGAAGCCGGAATGTAAGATTGCCGTGTTTGAAGAGGGATATCCGCTTGAAAAGAGAAAATGTCCGATTGACGGGGAAAAAATTAAGAACTGTATCAATTGTAAACGATGTTCGATCATGTGCGGCTTCGGGGGAGCAGGAGCATTTCTGATTGGGAAATATATATTACCAATGATTTCGGGGGGAACATTGTTCGAATATATCGGGAAGAAACAGGCAGTAGAACTGATGAAGTATGTAGATGAAATCAACATGGAAAACGGTGGGGAAGGAACAAAACTCTATTCGACAGCCGGAACCAAATTCAAGAAGCTTTGTCTGCAGAACAAGCTGAATCTTCTCGATGCATCGGTACGTCATCTTGGAACAGATATCAACTATGTGGTGCTTCAGAATCTGTATGACCAGATGAAAGATCATATAGATTTCTATTTTGATACACCGGTAGAGACGATTGAAATAATTGAAAACGGTTACAAAGTGGTGTGTGAAAAAGGAAACTATGAATGTGAAAAATGCATCGTTTCTGTAGGACGAAGCGGAAGTAAATGGATGGAGAAAGTGTGTAAAGAGCTGGAGATTCCTACTAAATCTAACCGTGTAGATATCGGAGTCCGTGTAGAACTTCCGGCAGTTATCTTCTCGCATCTGACAGATGAACTCTACGAAAGTAAGATTGTATATCGTACAGAGAAGTTCGAAGATAATGTCCGCACATTTTGCATGAATCCAAATGGAATTGTCGTAAATGAGAATACCAACGGAATCATCACGGTAAACGGACACAGCTATGAAGGCAATGAGAAGAAGACAGACAATACGAACTTTGCATTGCTGGTTGCAAAACATTTCTCAGAACCGTTCAAAGACAGCAACGGTTATGGGGAAAGTATCGCAAGACTTTCCAATATGCTTGGCGGTGGTGTTATTGTACAGCGCTTCGGTGATCTGGTACGTGGAAGAAGAAGTACAGAAAAGCGTATTGAAGAAGGCCTTGTAACACCAACCTTATCTGCAACACCCGGAGACTTAAGCCTTGTACTTCCAAAACGAATCCTGGATGGTATCGTGGAAGATGATCTATGCGCTAAGATAAAGTAGCACCTGGAACGGCGAACGATGACAC
>ENA-OQHY01000787-OQHY01000787.1-human-gut-metagenome-genome-assembly--contig:-NODE-787-length-16295-cov-10.867331_pt1 | contig 16295 bp, 18 predicted proteins | sample MGYA00242570_ERZ504733 | MGnify/ENA primary metagenome ERZ504733 (study PRJEB26092, sample SAMD00036219) | human gut metagenome | host: Homo sapiens | study: EMG produced TPA metagenomics assembly of...
CAACTTCATATCCGATAAATTTAAGCTGCTGAAAAGCCTTTTCACTTTTCAGGACGATCTGCTCTCCCAATTTTCCAAGACGCATGGCTTCTGATAATTTTTGAAGTGATATCAGACCCGAAACAAAATCCTGTGCAAAAGAAAAGTAGGAATCGTCTGCGCGATAACCAATCATTACATCATATTCAGAAATATCAAGTAGGAAATGATCCTTAATATACTTTTTTGCCTCCTCGGCAATGCTTCCATTTTGCCAATAGGTTCGGTTGTCTGCAAGAATTGCAAGCCAGTTGAGGATATTGTATTCTTTACGGTTGAGATTTAAACATTTAAGATCAGACATGTCCAATTCATAAATATTGGCATAGCCGTTCGTTTGTTTTCCACAGGCCCATTCTTTTGCTAATTCGATGTTTTCGGTGCAGTAAAAACCTCTGCCGTAATCATTGTGCAACGAACCTTTTCCGAACTGAGGATTTTCGATTAAATATTCTGAACCGTGATATAGTATTGTTCCCATAGTTCCCTCCTGATAATATAAAATATTATATCGCTTTAGCGATATTTTTCAATGAAAAATTATGTTTTTGGAGATTAGGAGTTCACGATGCGTATGACTTGACCATAAGAGGAGCAGGGTGTAAACTGATAAAGTTAATGTTTAATTTATTCGCAAAAGAAAAAGAGAGAGACGGAAGACATAACATCCGCTTTCATCTGGAACAGGAGGAACCAATGCGAAACAATAAGACCGCGGAGCTGGTACTGACCGCTCTGTTTGCAGCAATCATTATCATTATGGCGTTTACACCGCTGGGCTACATCCCACTTGTGGTGATCAATGCGACCATCATCCACATCCCTGTTATTTTAGGATCGTTATTCTGTGGACCGAAGAAGGGCGGATTTTTGGGATTTATCTTTGGTCTGACCAGCTTTATCAAGAATACGGTTATGCCGACCTCACTTTCGGCATTTGTATTTCCCCGGTGCTGGCGGCCAGCATGGTAGGCACCAGCGGAATCGTAAAGAGTGCGTTTATCTGTTTTGTACCGCGTATTCTTGTAGGAATCCTGCCATATTTTGTATATATCGGAGTAAAGAAAGCACTTTCTTCCCGGCACAAAATTCTCTGGGCAAGTGTGTTTAATATCCTGATCGGTGTGTTCCTGTTTCTTGGTGCGCGTGCGTTTCTGCTTCATGTGTTTGACAAGAAGCCATTGTCAGATATTGCATTGTATGCAGTAAGTGCACTGGTTGGATGGTTCGTTTTTATAGCACTGGAAGTGTATACGGTACTGAAATCCGGCGCAGTCTGTGCATTTGTCTATGCGGGTGTAACAGGCGCAATGGTCAATACGATACTGGTTATGGGCGGAATTTTTGTGTTATACAAAGATGCATATGCAAAAGCCTGAGTGTTGATGCAGGAGCCGTGCTTGGAATCATCGGTGGTGTCATCAGCTTTAACGGAGTCATTGAAGCGATTGTGGCTGCAATCATTGTAGCAGCACTTGGCATGGTACTAAATAAATTAAAACCGATCCAGAAATAATGATTTTGAAAGGCAGCGGGAAGACGAATATCAATTTCGTGATATTCGTCTGAGGGCTGCCTTTTTTGTTGTATTCTTTGGAAAAAGCAATAGTGCATTCAACAGGGGTATGCTAAAATAAAAAAGGTATGAGTTTATTAAAGGAGGGGAAAAGTATGTTTTTTAATGTGATGGATGTAATTTTTCCGATTATGTTTATTGTTGTAGCAGGTTTTATTGTGGTTACAATCATAAAGGGAATTTCACAATGGAATGACAATAATCATGCACCGAGACTGACAGTAGAGGCAAAGGTTGTAGCCAAACGGACGAATATAACGCATTTCAATGATGGGACAGATACAACTATGGTACATACAAACACAACTTATTATGTTACGTTTGAGGTGGAGAGTGGAGATCGCATGGAAATGAATGTGCGCGGATCTGAATATGGAATGCTTGCAGAAGGGGATGTTGGAAAACTGACATTTCAGGGAACCCGATATCTGAATTTTGAACGTTGTTAACTTTGAAGACAGTTTCTTTACGATTCTGCCGCAAGTGTGATAAAATAGCAGAAGATATGATTTTTTCTGCAAAGGAGTAAGAGACAATGTTAAAAGGAAAATGTGTGGTACTTGGTGTGACCGGAAGTATCGCTGCCTATAAAATCGCCTGTCTGGCAAGTGCGCTCGTCAAGCAGCATGCGGATGTGCATGTGATCATGACGGAAAATGCAACCAATTTTATTAATCCTATCACGTTTGAGACGCTCACAAGCAACAAGTGTCTGGTCGATACGTTTGACCGGAATTTCCAGTTCAATGTCGAGCATGTGGCACTGGCAAAGCGTGCGGATATTTTTATGGTAGCACCGGCTTCTGCCAATGTGATCGGCAAGATGGCAAACGGAATCGCAGATGATATGCTGACAACAACGATTCTTGCGGCAAAATGCCCGAAGTATGTTTCCCCTGCCATGAATACCAATATGTTTGAAAATCCGATCGTACAGGATAACATCAAAAAGCTGGAGCATTATGGGTTTCATATCATTGATCCGGCGAGTGGTTATCTTGCCTGCGGGGATACCGGAGCCGGGAAAATGCCGGAACCGGAAACACTGTTTTCTTATATTATGAAAGATCTTGCCTGTGAAAAGGATATGGTCGGAAAAAAAGTAATGGTCACAGCAGGACCGACACAGGAGAAGATTGATCCAGTGCGTTATATTACGAATCACTCTACCGGAAAAATGGGCTATGCAATTGCGGAAAACTGCATGCGCCGTGGCGCGGAAGTGACGCTGATCACGGGACCGGTGGCAATCACTCCGCCGCCGTTTGTAAAGGTCGTTCCGGTTGTATCTGCCGCGGATATGGCAGCAGCCGTAAAGGAGACAGCAGAGCAACAGGATATTATTATCAAAGCGGCAGCTGTGGCGGATTATCGTCCGGATCACCCAGTCGATGAGAAAGTCAAGAAAAAAGACGGGGATGCCACTCTTACGATGGAACGCACGGAAGATATCCTTTCGTATCTGGGCGCGCACAAAAAACCGGGACAGTTTCTGTGTGGATTTTCCATGGAGACGGAACATATGCTGGAGAATTCCCGTGCAAAACTTGCAAAAAAGAATGCAGATATGATTGTGGCGAATAACCTGAAGGTAGCCGGAGCCGGATTTGGTACAGATACCAATGTGGTGACGCTGATTACGGCAGATGACTGCAGGGAACTGGAAATAATGAGCAAAGCGGATGTTGCATCAGCGATTGTGAGTGAAATTTTAAAGAAAATGTGTTAGTATTAAAATATGACAGACTTAGAAGCCTATTATAATAAATTTAATGAAGAGAAGCGTCTGGACAGCCGACACGGCAGGGTGGAATTTGTGACAAGCATGCATTATATCCATCAGTGTCTGGATGAAATTGTGAAAGAACGTGCAAAAGAGGAAATCCATATCCTTGATATCGGGGCGGGAACCGGACGATACAGCGTACCGCTGGCACAGGAAGGGTTCGATGTGACGGCCGTGGAACTGGTAAAGCATAATCTGGGACGCCTGAAACAGAAGGGGGCAGGCGTGCATGCATATCAGGGAAATGCAATGAATCTGAAAAAATTTTCCGATGATTCCTTTGACGTAACCCTGTTGTTTGGACCGATGTATCATCTGCATGAGGAAAAGGACAAGCTTGCTGCGCTGCGGGAGGCAGTGAGGGTGACAAAACCCGGAGGCAGGATTCTCGTGGCGTATATTATGAATGAATTTTCCGTTATCACGTATGCGTTTAAGGAAAAACATATTCTGGAGGCGCTTAAGGAGGGAATGCTCACAGAGGATTATCACTGTACTTCAAAAGCCAATCCTCTGTATTCCATGGTTCGTCTGGAAGATATTGAAGCATTGGACCGGCAGGTAGAGGTCAGGCGCCGGCAGATCATAGCGGCAGACGGTGCAGCAAATTATATGCGTCCGTTTTTAAATGCGCTGACGGAAGAAGAGTTTGATGCGTTTCTGCAGTATCATCTGGCAACCTGTGAACGGATGGATCTTATGGGTGCAAGCGGTCACACGGTGGATATTCTTGTGAAAGAGGAGTCTGAAAACGTATGAAAAAATGGATATTGCCAATCCTAATGGCAGGATTTTTGCTGACGGGATGTTCTTCTCCTGCAGCAACGTCATCGGCTTTGCCCTCTTCTACGGAAAAAATCACGGAGACACAGATGACGGAAGAACCGGGTACGCTGGAAGAAACGGAAACCGGGACTGCAACTGAAACGCAGCAGGAACCGGTGATACAGACGGTAAAAATTACGGCGACAGGTGACTGTACGCTTGGGGCAACACAGACGCATGGGTATGCAGGTTCCTTTCATGAATACTATGATAAATACGGGCAGGATTATTTTTTTAAAAATGTCAGAAGTATTTTTGAGCAGGATGATTTTACACTGATCAATCTGGAATGTGTGTTGTCAAATGCGACCGAGCGTGTGGAAAAAACGTGGAACTTAAAAGGAAAACCGGAGTATGTTGGTATTATGACAGACAGTTCTGTGGAGGGGGCAAGTCTGGGAAATAATCATACGTTTGATTATGGGCAGCAGGGACTTGATGATACCAGAGAAGTGTTAAATAAAGCAGGGATTATCTTCGGATTCAATGATCATGTGGATACCTATACCACGAAGGATGGTATCAAAATCGGAATTGTCTCCGCAAGCCAGCTGTCCGCTGATGAAACACATGCTGGTTATATCCGGGATGGGATTGCAAAACTTCGGAAGAAGGAGCGGATCTGGTAATTGCCTGTTGCCACTGGGGGATAGAGGGGGATCATTATCCGAATGATTATCAGCAGAAGCTGGCACACCAGGTGATTGACTGGGGAGCAGATCTGCTGGTCGGTACACATCCTCATGTATTGCAGGGAATGGAATTATACAACGGAAAAATGATCTGCTACAGTCTTGGAAATTTCTGCTTTGGGGGGAACAGGAATCCAAAAGACAAAGATACGGCGATCTATGAACAGACCTTTACCTTTGTGGATGGGGTACTGCAGACAGATATATCAGCCGATATGATACCATGCAGCATTTCTTCCACATCAGAAAGAAATAATTTTCAGCCTGCCATAGCAAAAGGCGACAGAAAACAGACGATTATTGATCATATGAATGAGTATTCGGAAAAGTACAGTAAAATCGGATTTGACGCAAATGGCAGGGTAATCATCAGGGAAGAGTAGGGAGATAATATAAAATTTTATGTGGCAAGTAAATAATAATGATAAGAGGAATCAGCACATGAATGCAAGTTTTTGGAATTATCCGTCAAAACAGAAAAGCTGGCCGATAGACGAAGAAATGGAAAGTCTCGGGGAAGTCATTCATCCACTCGATAATATTGGGGGATTTGATGTACGTCCGGGATTTTATCAGATGAATGGTGCATATCAGACAGAGGAAGGGGTAAGTTTTACCGTAAGCTCCCATGGAGCCACGAGCTGTGTCCTGCTGTTATTCCGGCCGGCGGCACAGGAACCGTATGCAAGAATCCGCATTCCGGAAAGTTATAAAATTGGAAATACGTATTCTATCCTTGTTTTTGGCTTAAAAGCAGAGGATTTTGAGTATGCCTATCAGATGGACGGTCCTGCCGATCAGGCGAGAGGGTTACTGTTTAACAGAAAACATACGCTTCTTGATCCATATGCGAAAGCTGTTACGGGTCAGAGAAACTGGGGAGAAAAACCGGAAGGCGGAAAGGATTTTGTCTATAAAGCCCGTGTGGTGCAAAGTGATTTTGACTGGGGGCGGTATCGGAATCTGAATCACAAATTTGAAGATCTGGTGATTTATGAGATGCATGTCAGAGGATTTACCAAAGATGCGTCCTCCGGCGTAAAAGGCGGGGGAACATTTGAAGGTCTGCGGCAGAAAATTCCGTATCTGAAAGATCTGGGAATCAATGCGGTAGAACTCATGCCGATTTTTGAATTTGATGAAATGGAAAGTGCCCGTGTGGTGGATGGCGTGCAGTTGTACAATTACTGGGGCTATAATACGGTTTCCTTTTTTGCCCCGAATACAAGTTATGCATTTCATCAGGAGCATAATCATGAGGGTGATGAATTAAAGCGTCTGATCCGCGAACTGAAAGAAAATGGAATTGAAGTCATTCTTGATGTGGTATTCAACCATACGGCAGAGGGAAATGAAAACGGTCCATGTTTTTGCTTTAAGGGGATTGATAATAATATTTATTATATGCTTACACCGGATGGATATTATTATAATTTCAGCGGCTGTGGCAATGTCTTAAACTGCAACCATCCGGTGGTACGGAGGTTTATTACGGATTGTCTGCGGCACTGGGCAGTAGAGTACCGTGTGGATGGATTCCGGTTTGACCTGGCATCGATTCTGGGAAGAGATCAGAATGGTGCACCGATGGAGAATCCGCCGATTCTGGAAGCACTTGCATTTGACTCTATTCTGGGGGATATGAAGCTGATCGCAGAAGCCTGGGATGCGGGTGGCTTGTATCAGGTTGGAAGTTTTCCGTCCTGGAACCGCTGGGCCGAATGGAACGGAAGATACCGTGATGATATGAGAAGCTTTTTAAAGGGCGACAGTGGCGTCGCAGGGCGTGCAATTACACGTATCACCGGATCCTCCGACATGTATGATCCGGCAAGCCGCGGATATAGTGCATCCGTCAATTTTCTGACCTGTCATGATGGGTTCACGTTGTATGATCTGTATTCATATAATGAAAAGCATAATGAGAAAAACGGATGGAACAATACGGACGGGGATAACAACGGCCTGAGCTGGAACTGCGGGGTGGAAGGTGAGACGGATGATCCGGCGGTTATGAGCCTGCGACGCAGACTCGTGAAGAATGCATTTGCCGCGTTGTTATGCAGCCGTGGACCGGCTATGTTTTTTGCAGGGGATGAATTTTGTAATACGCAGTATGGAAATAACAACGCATACTGCCAGGATAATATTATTTCCTGGCTGGACTGGAACAGACTGGAAGAATTTCAGGAGATTCATGATTTTGCCCGTTTTATGATCCATTTCCGTGCAAAGCATCCGATTCTGCGAAGGGATACAAAGCCGGCAGTCTGCGGGTTACCTTCCGTAAGTATCCATAACGGAGAGCCGAACCGGAATTATACGGACTATAATACACATTTAATTGGAATCATGTATGCGGGAAGAAATGCCGATGATACGGATGATGATATGATCTTTTACGGAATGAATGCGTATTGGGAGCCTTTGGAGATGCGCCTGCCTTCGTTGCCGGAGTCTTATCATTGGAAACTTGTAGTAAATACTTTCTGTGAATACCAGGATGGGGCAGATTTTGAAGCCCAGACACAGGGAGATCAGACACGTGTGCGTGTTCCGGAACGTTCTACGGTAATTTTACTGGCAGAACATGATTTATAAAAAAGAGTTGAGCACCGCTCTGGAAACAGGGCGTGCTCAACTCTTTTTTTCGGTGGTATCGGGTCTGGTTGTAATTTCACTGGTTCCGATGAGGTAATCTGCAGAAACATTCAGAATCTGCACGATGGCTGCAAGATCCGCAACGGTCGGAGAACGACGACCGGTACGGTATCCGCTGATCGTGGACGGCGAAACAAACATTGCATTTGCCAGCTGGATATTGGAAATATTTTGTTTATACATAATCAGACTCAGACGGTCACCAAAATCTTTGTATTTATTTTTATCATTCGTTTTCATACAAATGATTTTATAGAAAGTTGATATAAAAAACAGAGAAAACGCGTATTGCGTTTTAATTCTTAAATAAATGGAAAAAGATTTCCAAAAGATAAGAAATTAAATCCATCCACCGTCTAAGGTGAGAATCTGTCCATTCAGGTAACTGCTTGCTGTGGCAAGAGAATATGCCAGTGAAGCAACTTCTTCCGGGGATCCCATACGGCCGGCAGGAATTTCTTCGATGAGTGCAGAGCGTTCTTCCTCGGAGAAACAACGGTTCATATCCGTATCGATTACCCCACAGGCGATGGCATTTACCTGGATATTGCTAGGGGCAAGTTCTTTGCCCAAAGCGCGTGTAAGGGAATTGATCCCGCCTTTGCATGCAGAATAGGCAACTTCGCAGGAAGCTCCGACATTTCCCCATACAGAAGAAATATTGATGATATGTCCGGATTTGGCATGAACCATGGAGGGGATGACCTGTCTGCATGTGGAAAAGACGGATGTGAGGTTTGTCGCAATAATCCGGTTCCAGTCGGTAATATCCATGTCGGTGAGCAGACCGATATAAGAGATGCCGGCATTATTGATTAACACATCAATCTGGCCGAAGGTATCCAGTGTTTTTTGCACCATGTCACAGATAAAAGTATAGTCTCCTACATCACCACGGAAGCAAAGCACCTGTATGGAGTAGGTTGTTTTAAGTTTTGTGGCAAGTGCCTGCAGCGTTTCATAAGAGTTATGGCAGCAAAGAGCCAGATGATAGCCTTCAGCGGCAAATCGACATGCCAGGGCTGCACCGATTCCACGGGATGCACCTGTAATCAAAGCAGTATGTTTCATTGTTCTTCTCCGTTCTTTTTTTATATTGTACCATAAATTAAAAAAATTCACTAGACAAACACCGGAGAATGTGTTACTATAATTGGGCAGTTGAAACGGCGCGTGGCTCAGCTTGGTAGAGCGCTGCGTTCGGGACGCAGAGGTCGCAGGTTCAAATCCTGTCGCGCCGACGATACAAGGATTCCGGTACATGGGTGAGAGAATCCTTGGCAGGGGCAACCTCAGAGGCTTTTAGAGAGTTTCTGGGGTTCTTTTTTTGCCTTCAAAAGTTTTAGAAAGGCTCTATGTCAAAAAACTGTCGCACGAATTTTCGCGCGACAGTTTTTTTTTATTCTACCGTTACAGATTTTGCCAGGTTACGTGGCTGATCCGGATTTAAGCCTTTTCCAACGGATGTGTAATATGCAATCAGCTGGAAAATTACAACAGATTCAAAAATCGTAAATTCGTCGGATACATCTGGAAGATTGATGTGTACATCACAGATAGAAGGATCTGTGATTTCTTTGTCTTTGGACAAAAGAATGACATAAGCACCACGGGCTTTTACTTCCCGGATATTGGAAATAACTTTGCTGTATACATGTTTCTGGGTAGCAGCGGCAATGACAGGAACCCCTTCACTGACCAGGGCAATGGTTCCGTGTTTTAATTCACCGGCAGCATAGGCTTCGGCATGAATATAAGAAATTTCCTTTAATTTCAAAGCACCTTCCATGCAAAGGGTATAATCGAGTCCACGGCCGATAAAGAACGCGTTGTTGGCATTGATCATGCGTTTGGTCAGCTGTTCAATATCAGGAGCCTGTGCAAGAACTTCCTCGATGTAATTTGGAATTTCCTGCAGTGTTCCAATAAATGTACGTGCTTCTTCGACAGAAATCTTTTGCTGTTTCATGGCAAGTTTGCATGCAAGCAGGTAAAAAGAAGCAACCTGAACGGTGTATGCTTTTGTACTTGCAACAGCGATTTCCGGACCGGCATGTGTATATAATACATAGCTGCTTTCACGTGCAATGCTGGAGCCTTTTACATTTACAATGGACAGTGTTTTCTTTGTATATTTATTTGCAAGGCGAAGAGCTTCCAAAGTATCAATGGTTTCTCCGGACTGGGATACGACGATCACCATGGATTTTTCATTGATTACCGGTTCTTCATAACGGAACTCCGATGCGATTGCCACGGTAACCGGAATATGCAGGCGGTTCTGGATCATGGTTTTTCCTACCATTCCCGCGTACATTGCAGTACCACAGGCAACGATCGTAATGTCGCTTACATTTTCAAAGAAGGAATCCGCAATGGCATCTTCCGAAAAATCCGGAAGCATATCTTTGATACGTGGGGTAATGGTTCTTGTGATGGCAGCCGGCTGTTCATGAATTTCTTTGATCATGAAATGCGGATAACCATCTTTCTGGGCTGCGGTAACATCCCAGTTTACTTCCATATATTCCGGTTCTACGGAATGACCGTCTAAATCTTCTAACGTAATGCCGTCCGCAGTCATAGTTAAAATATGATATTCCGGCACGATGAAATAACGCTTGTTGTATGCGATAAAAGCAGTCAGGTCGGATGCAATAAAAGCACCGTCATCACAGTATGTTGCAACCATAGGGCTGACATTTCTTACCGCATAAATTTCACCCGGATGATCCTTGAACAGAACGCAGAAGGCAAAGGAACCTTCAATTTCGGCTACTGCTTTGCGCAGAGCTTCTTTTGGATCTCCTTCGTAGAGTTTATTGATCAATGCGGCGGCAACTTCGGTATCCGTCTCGGAAATCAGTTCATCCGTCAGATCGTATTTGGTGGCGAGATCATGATAGTTCTCGATGATACCATTGTGGATCAATGCAACCTGTCCGACCTTATGAGGGTGTGCATTGGCATTGGTAACGCCACCATGGGTTGCCCAGCGGGTGTGGCCGATTCCACACGTAGAATTGTTATCATCATCGCAGATGGCACGAAGATCTTTTACTTTTCCGACAGTTTTCCGAAGTGAAATTTTTCCGGTATCTTTAAAGTACGCAATTCCCGCACTGTCATATCCACGGTACTCAAGGCTTGCAAGTCCTGTCAATAAGACATCCTGGGCTTTTAATTTACCTGTAAATCCAATAATTCCACACATAATTGAAATCTCCTTTTTCTCATATAATTTTATGATCCCGATATTGTTTTCGTTCATCAGAATATTTTTCATTGTGCATTATGTGGTAACACGTAAGTGTTATCACATATGCCAATTGCTTCGCGTAAGCAAATTCTCATGCAATTGGCTCCATCGGGGTACGAATCCTTTGTTCGGATGTTACCATCCTGTTTGTGATTCGTATGCGCAGCCCCATTCCTGCGTTCAGGCATCCGCCGAATCTTCGATCACCTGAATCCTCGTTAACCCTTGTGGTGCAGCGAAAGCTGTATCACATTTGCACATTGCTTCCGCGAAAGCTGTATCACAGGGTACATGGCGCTAAAGTTTTTAACTTTTCGAAATCTGTTTCTCCTTTCTATAACAGACACCCCCATCTTAACATAAATACCGGGGTTCTCACAACCGAAAATATCCACAGAGATTTACAGTAATTGCATAAATTTTTCACGTTACTTACAATCTTAAAAAAATTTATACATCTTTGCCTCTGGTATGATATGATTAATTCCAAATGAAAAACATACAGGGAGGAATCTATGGACGAACAGACAAAACAAAAACGAAAAGATATCGTGGGGTGGGTGATTTACATAGCAGTTCTTCTTGCCATTATTATCACATTCCGTTGTTTTTTGATGATCGGGCGGGTGCCATCTGAGAGTATGGAACCGACACTGATGGTTCATGACTGGCTCATCGGAGACCGTCATGCATATGAGGAAGAAAAACCACAACGCGGCGATATTGTCATGTTTTATCAGAAAGATGAAAATGAAACCATGGTCAAACGTGTGATCGGACTTCCGGGGGAGACGGTTTCTTTTGTCGGAGGAAAAGTATACATCAATGGGGAACCGCTGGATGAATCGGCTTATCTGGATGACACTGTCGAAACGGATTGTGGAGAAGAAGATAAAACCTTTACCGTTCCGGAGGCTCTTATTTCATGTTGGGGGATAACCGGGAAATTTCTGGATGCGCGATATTGGAAACATACCTACATTACAACGGATGACATGAAGTCGAAGGAAATCCTTATCATCCCGTTTCACAGGCTTCCGTGGTTTTAACCCTTTTGTGTCTTGACACCTGACGGGCATGTGAGTATACTCTATGTAATATGTTGAATGTAACAAGAAATGTCTGTATAGAAGGGTATTTCGTGAAAAGGAGTATTTTATGTTAACGACAAGAGAACTGCAGGACGAGATCATCCACCTGAAGAAAGAAAAGGATATCTGTATTCTGGCACATGCATATCAGAGTCATGATATCTGGGAGGTGGCTGATTATGTAGGGGATTCCTATGGGCTGAGCGTGCAGGCTGCCAAGGCAGCGCAGAGCACTGTGCTGATGTGCGGAGTCCGTTTTATGGCAGAGACGGTCAAGATTCTGTCCCCACAGAAAAGGGTATTGTTATCCAACAGCAATGCGGGATGTCCGATGGCAGAGCAGATGGATGTGGAACTGATTTCCGGGGTGAAAAAGATGTATCCGGATTATACCGTGGTAGCGTATATTAATACGACTTCCGAGTTAAAAACGATTTGTGATGTCTGTGTAACTTCCTCATCGGCAGTTCAGATTGTAAAGAATATAGAGAATAAAAATATTTTGTTTATCCGGACTGCAATCTGGGAAAATGGGTGGCTGATCAGGTGCCGGAGAAAAATATCAAACTGCTGCAGGGGGATGTCCAACGCATGTCCGCATGTCGAAACGGGATGTGGAAAAAGCACGAAAGGCACATCCGGACGCACTTCTTCTGGTACATCCGGAATGTCTGCCGGAGGTTTCCGAACTGGCGGATTATCGGGGAAGTACAACCGGAATCATGGACTATGCAAAGAAAAGTGATGCAAAGGAATTCATTATCGGAACAGAGAACAGTATTGTGCAGCATCTGCAGTTTGCATGTCCGGACAAGCAGTTTTATCCATTATCAAGAGACTGTGTCTGCCACAATATGAAACTGACCACACTCGGAGATGTATACCAGTGTGTAAAGGGCACCGGCGGAGAGGAAATCAAGCTGGACGAAGAAGTGCGTATAAAAGCAAAACGCTGTATTGATACCATGCTGGAACTTGGCAATTAAAGCAGGTCAGCCTGCAAAGATGCGCGCCCTGCGGAGTCAAAGATGATGCTGTGTCTCCGCAAGGGCGCGAAAGTGTGCGGTAAACGCACACTTTATTTTTTACCGATTTTACAAGGGAATCCAATGTAACCGTTGTAGTGGTATCACCGGCAAGGAGCGTGTACGTTTCTCCGCTGGTGAGCTTTGGACAACTGATTACAACGGAATTATAGGATTTGGCAGGGGTATAGGAAAGCAGCATCCGGGGTATCAGATTGTGGTAGTGTCTGTTCTGAAAACAATTTATGAAGAAAGAAAAGGAAAACTTAAGAGAATCTAAATTGACTTGCAACATAAACTTATATAAAATAAAAAGCGCGGAGATGTTCGCAGAGTTCATTTCAAACGAAGAGGAGGAATTTTATATGATATGTCCGAAGTGTGGCAGTGAAATGCCGGATGACAGTACATTCTGCACCAGATGCGGAGCCAGCTTACATACAGGAACACAGGAAAATCAGAATTCGCAGGGGACGCCATACGGCTACGGAAATCCACAGGGAAACAACGGAGCGTATTATGGCAATCCACAGATGAACAATGGTATGCCGTACGGGCAGCCTTATGTAGATCCTAAGGATCATTCCACAGAATTTGACGGAAAAGATATTGCGGAGCACAAACTGTTTGCAATGCTTCCATATCTTCTGGGAATTTTGGGAACTATCGTGGCACTTCTTGTGGCGAAGGATTCTCCTTATGTCGGATTTCATGTGCGTGAGGGAATCAGGATACTTGTGTCTGAAGTTCTGCTGGGACTGATTACCGTAGTGTTCTGCTGGACCGTTGTCGTTCCGATTGCAGCAGCCGTATGTTTTATCATTTTACTGGTTGTCCGTATCATCAGTTTTGTTAACGTCTGCAATGGAAAGGCAAAGGAAGCTGCTATAGTCAGCAATTTCGGATTTTTGAAATAACTTATAAAGATCCAATGAAAAAGAGAAGAAGATTCTGCATGCTATGTAAGAATCTTCTTCTCTTTTTTGTGGAAACATGGGATGTTTAATTGAGAAGAATGGAAAAAGTCAGGGAATTTCCATCTTCACTTTTGGCAGAAATTTTCCCTTTGTGTGCGGTTACAATGGCGTAGACTACGGTAACATCTTTATACATAGAAGATAAGACGGGAACCTTAAATAAACTTAAAACATTCGTAAGTTTTGTCGTTTTACAGGACAACATATTTTTTACATTGAATTTACATTAGTCTGGTTATGCATTTTACACAGACCCGATAAGATAACAACTGTAATGAGGAACAACATGAAAGAAAGAGGAGAAAATCATGAAAAACAAACTTGTAAAAATGATGGCTTTACTGACAGCAACAACAATGGTCGCTGCAGGTGTGATGGGATGTGGTTCTGACAGCAGTGATGCAAACGCTGATGCAAATACAGATACAACGGCATCTGATACAACTGCAAATACAGATACAACAGATGGAGCGGATCTGAGTGGAACCGTTACACTGGCAGGAAGTACTTCCATGGAGAAGCTTGCAAATGCCATGAATGAAGCATTCATGGAGAAATATCCGAATGTTTCCGCAACCGCAGAGTTTACCGGATCCAGTGCAGGAATTGAATCTCTGGAGGCAGGAAGCGTTGATATCGGAGATGCTTCCCGTGCCCTTTCTGACGATGAGAAAAGCCAGGGTATCGTAGAGAACATTGTGGCAATTGATGGTATCGCAGTTATTACAGATACAGCAAACACAATCACAGATATTAAGTCTGAAGATCTTGCAAAAGTATATACCGGAGAGATTACAAACTGGAAAGATCTCGGCGGACCGGATGAGCAGATCGTAGTCATCGGCCGTGAGGCGGGATCTGGTACAAGAGATGCGTTTGAGGAATTGATGGATGTAAAGGATTCCTGCAAATATGCACAGGAACTTGATTCTACAGGTGCTGTTTTAGCAAAGGTTGCAGCAACTCCGGGAGCAGTTGGATATGTATCTTTAGATGTGCTGGATGACACCGTAAATGGATTAAAGATCAACTCTGTAGAGCCGACAGAAGACAATATTCTTGCAGGAGACTATGTATTACAGAGACCGTTCGTAATGGCTACCAAGGGTGAGATTTCTGAGCAGAGTAAGCAGGTACAGGCATATTTCGACTTTATCAACTCTGCAGACGGACAGAATGTTATCAAGTCTGTAGGACTGATCATCCCAAACAGCAAATAATGTAAATTAAGAAACACGTAAACAGGCAAACGAGGATAAAGATATGACAGGCGGCAAAGCAACAAAGCACATCGTGGAAACGATTGCAAAAGTAATATTTCTTATATGCGCAGCCGTTGCCATCGTAGCAGTTCTTTCCATAACGGTTTATATGTTTGCAAAGGGCACCCCGGCACTGGCAAAGGTCGGGGTGATTGACCTGTTATTTGGAACTGTATGGCAGCCGACAGCAGCAACACCATCTTATGGTATTTTGTACATTATTCTGACTTCTATTGCAGGTACTGCAGTGGCAATTCTGATCGGTGTACCGATTGGAATTCTGACAGCAGTATTTATCACAGAGATTTCCAATAAAAAGCTGGCAGCGATTGTACAGCCGGCGGTAGAGCTGCTGGCAGCAATTCCATCTGTAATATATGGACTGCTTGGACTTATGGTTTTAAATCCATTGATGTACCGCCTGGAAAAACGGGTGTTTGCGGGAAGTACAACCCATCAGTTTACCGGTGGTTCCAATCTGCTTTCTGCGATTATTGTACTGGCAATCATGATTTTGCTACGGTAATCAATATCAGTGTTTCCTCCATCCGTGCGGTACCGGGACATTTAAAATCCGCTTCGCTTGCCCTCGGAGCAACACATATCCAGACCATATTTAAAGTTATGATTCCGGCAGCAAGATCCGGTATTATGACAGGTGTGGTTCTTGGTATCGGCCGTGCGCTCGGAGAAGCCATGGCAATCAATATGGTTGCTGGAGGTTCGGTAAATCTGCCGCTTCCGTTCAACTCGGTACGTTTCCTGACCACACAGATTGTCAGTGAGATGAGTTATGCGGAAGGACTTCACCGGGAAGTGCTCTTTACGGTAGGATTGGTACTGTTTATCTTTATAATGATTATCAATCTGGTGCTTGCACAGGTGGAAAAGAAAGGAGCCGTTGAAAAATGACAGGAAGTAATACAAGTATTCGTACGAAAACCAGGCATCCGGCGGATTTCTTTATTTATGTTGCCATCTATGTGTGTGTCAATTCTTTCCGTTGTGCTGCTTTATCGGAATTCATTGAGTATGTATTTGTTCAAAGTATCCGGAGCGTTCAACTGGGAATTCCTTTACCAAGTTGTCACCTTCGGTGTTA
>ENA-OQHY01000788-OQHY01000788.1-human-gut-metagenome-genome-assembly--contig:-NODE-788-length-16294-cov-3.464959_pt1 | contig 16294 bp, 21 predicted proteins | sample MGYA00242570_ERZ504733 | MGnify/ENA primary metagenome ERZ504733 (study PRJEB26092, sample SAMD00036219) | human gut metagenome | host: Homo sapiens | study: EMG produced TPA metagenomics assembly of...
GGACGGGGTAAAGCGGAGTGGATCCGCCGAGAAGGCGAAAATTGGGTTGAATCGTAGATGTTTTTGATTTTTTGAAAAAATTGAAAATAAGTGTTGACAAATGAGGGAAGTTCCTGTATAGTATTATTTGTAAGGTGCAGCGAGCACTTAACAAGATAAAAAATGAAAAATGCGCGAGTGGCTCAGGGGTGGAGTACAACCTTGCCAAGGTTGGGGTCGCGGGTTCGAATCCCGTCTCGCGCTCTACTGGAAACCGGAATGTGTAAGCATTCCGGTTTTTGCGTTGTGGAAAAATGAAATTTCTAAAATAAAAAAATTTCCTGTTTTATAAAAACGTAGGACTTTGAAAAAAAGTTCTTGCCCGGTAGTTACTACCGTACGGTATGCTAAGGATAACAAAGCAAATCAGCGAAAGGGGAATGTAGTATGAACATTACGATGGAGAATTTTAAAACCGCAAAGTATGATGTGTTTTCTATTTTTGATGACCGCTGGGGTTTGTGTACTGCGGGTACGCCAAGGGAGTATAATACGATGACGATCGGATGGGGTACGATGGGGACGATCTGGGGACCGCCAAAGAAAGGAAAGCAGATCATTACCGTATTTATCCGGGAAAGCCGCCGGACGCATCAGATTCTGCAGAAGGAAGACGAGTTTACGGTCTGCTTTTTTCCAGAGAAATATCGGAAGGATCTTGGAATCCTGGGATCAAAATCGGGAAATGATGTGCCGGATAAGATCAGTCTGACCAGTCTGACACCGAAGATGCTGGGAAATGCGGTTGGATTTGAAGAGGCAGAGCTGACCTTTGTCTGCAAAAAAATCTATGCGGTCAGAATGGAGAAAGAAGATCTGCCGGAATTTACGCGCGATACTTTATATAAAGATGGCGATCTCCATTATCTGTATATGGGCGAGATTGAAGATGTCTTTGGCATGATTGAGGAATGAAACAGGAAAATTGGCGTGATGTATCAGTATTTCTTATCACAATCTTGTATATACTGCACCGGCAGAAAGGCATCAGACTGCGTGAAATGCGGAAAATGTGAGAAAGTATGTCTGCAGCACCTGCAGATCAGAAACCTGCTGGAGGATGTGGTGAAAGAGTTTGAAGCGGAGCGTGCTTGAAAAAATTTCCGAAATTTACAAAAAGTACATCTGATCAGGGAGTAACCTGATCAGATGTACCTTTTTGTACGCAGTATATCAGAGTTTGATCCAAGGGGACCATTCTGCTGCAGAATAATTGGATTAATAGTTGGCTTTATAAGAATTTCTCTTTTCCGCCGTTACACGGTGCATCCGCTCTGCCATTACAACCATCAGAATCAAAATGGCCATCAGGAATACCGGATACAGTCCGAAGGAATATGCTGGCCGAGAACGCCGAAAACCGGCGGCATCAGGCAGGTTCCGACGTAAGCAAAGGCCATCTGGATGCCGATGATTCCCTGGCTTAAGTCGGCACCGAAGTTTGCCGGTGTCTCGTGAATGATGGAAGGATAAATCGGCGCACAGCCAAGTCCGATCAGGATCAGGCCGATAAACAGAAGGGAATCGCCAAGCGGCAGCAGCATCAGAATCGTGCCGATTGCGATGACAGCCTGTCCCAGCCGAATCATTTTCTGATCATTTAATTTCATCGTGATGAAACCGCAGAAGAACCGTCCGATCGTGATGCCAATGTAGAACAGGCTTGCCCAGCTTGCTGCGCGTTTTGCATCAATGCCGCGGAACAAAGTACAGTAGCTTGCAGCCCACATGCCGGCAGTAGATTCTACTGCGCAGTAGCAGAAAAAGCAGGTCAGAACCTCTTTGACACCGGGAACGCGGATCAGGCGGGAAAAATTTCTCTGCTCCGGAACGGAGTTCTCATCTGCAGAAGCATCAGCAGATGGCTTCTGCCAGAGAGGAAGACTGAAAAATAAAATCAGAGTCAGCACAATCTGGAACAGGGCGATGGTACGGTAGCCGTTGTTCCAGGTGGAATGATTGATGGCATATCCCATGACGACCGGACCGGTGCTGCATCCGACGCCCCACATACAGTGCAGCCAGCTCATATGGCGGGCTTTGTAGTGCAGGGCAACGTAGTTGTTCAGGCTGCGTCCACGCTTCCGGCGCCGAGACCATAGGGGATACCCCAGAGGCAGAGAGCGAGAAAAGAGTGGCTGACGGAGAAACCAAACAGCGCAACCGCTGTTGTGAGAACGCTTACCGCCGTGATTTTTCCGGTGCCGAAGCGGGTATCAGACGGTCGCTGTTCAAACTGGATACGATTGTTCCGGCGGCAATAATCATAGAAATGATGCCGGCAGAAGAAACAGAAGTTCCAAGCTCCTGATACATGACCGGCCACGCTGAGCCGAGCAGAGAATCCGGCAGTCCGAGACTGATGAATGCCAGATAAATGACTGGTAACAAAAGTGAAACCATGGTAAAAACCTCCTCTTAAGAAAAGATAAAATAAGAATGAATCGTTTTCTTGCGTTTAACGCAAAACCAAGATTCATAAGCAGTTTTAAAGTATCATAACCGATAAAAAGAATCAATACTTTCTTTTTTTGATTTTACGGTAAAATCTTTGTGGAAAAAGCTGTAAATTTATTTATTAATGTAGATTATTTTTTATATCAAATTTATTAGTTGTACTTTACAGTACGGAGAAGATCGTGGTACACTAAAAGAAGACTAGTTGCGGTTCCCGCATCGGTGAACAGTAACCGGGCATCCCGGTTTGCCGGGGCATTCATATTTAAGAGAACCCAAGGGAGAAAAAATACACAAAGAGAGGTAGACAAGAAATGGGAGGCTTTTTTGGAGTTGCATCAAGAAAAGACTGTACACTGGAACTGTTTTATGGAGTAGACTATCACTCACATCTCGGAACAAGAAGAGGCGGTATGGCGACATACGGGGCAAATGGCTTTTCACGTGCTATCCACAACATTGAAAATTCACCGTTCCGTACAAAATTTGAGCGTGATGTGGAAGAAATGGAGGGAAACCTCGGCATTGGCTGCATTTCCGACTATGAACCGCAGCCGCTTCTGATCCAGTCACACCTTGGAAGCTTTGCGATTACCACGGTTGGAAAAATCAACAACATGGATCAGCTTTTAAAAGAGGTTTACGGCAATGGCCGCACCCATTTCCAGGAGATGAGCACCGGTCAGATCAATGCAACCGAGCTTGCGGCATCTCTGATCTGCAGTGAAAAGACGATTCCGGAGGGCATCCGCCATCTGCAGGATGTTGTTGACGGTTCCATGACGCTGTTGCTGCTGACAAAAGACGGTATCTACGCTGCGCGCGATAAAAAAGGCCGTACCCCACTTGTTATTGGAAAGAAAGAGGGAGCGTACTGCGCATCCTTTGAAAATTTTGCATATCTGAACCTGGGTTACACGGATTACCATGAACTCGGACCGGGAGAGATTGACTTTATTACGCCGGAGAGCGTCGAGATGCTCGTGCCGCCGCAGGAGGAGATGAAGATCTGTTCCTTCCTGTGGGTTTACTATGGTTACCCGACTGCGTCCTATGAGGGGATCAATGTAGAGGAGATGCGGTATCACTGCGGTGCCATGCTTGCCAAACGTGATGCGGGAAGCAATGTCCACCCGGATCTCATTGCAGGCGTGCCGGATTCCGGAATTGCCCATGCAATCGGCTATGCGAATGAGTCCAAAGTTCCGTTTGCAAGACCATTCATCAAATATACCCCGACCTGGCCACGCTCCTTTATGCCGACCAACCAGGAACAGAGAAATCTGATTGCCCGAATGAAGCTGATCCCGGTGCAGGCACTGATCGATCAGAAAAAACTGCTGCTGATCGACGACTCCATCGTGCGCGGTACGCAGCTCCGTGAGACAACGGAATTTTTATATCAGAGCGGTGCAAAAGAAGTTCATGTCCGCCCGGCGTGCCCGCCGCTGTTGTATGGCTGCAAATTCCTGAATTTCTCCCGCTCCAAATCCGAGCTGGATCTGATCACCAGACGGATTATTCTGGAAAAAGAGGGAGAAAACGCAGAGAAAGTACTGGAAGAGTATGCAGATCCGACCAGCGACCGCTACGAGTCCATGTGCCAGGAAATCTGCCGCCGTCAGAATTTCACCAGCCTTAGGTATCACCGTCTGGACGATCTGGTAGAGTCGATCGGACTGCCGAAATGCAAAATGTGTACCTATTGCTTTGACGGAAAAGAATAAACAGGTTATAATGGTTTTTAAACAGGCCAGCTGACAGAAAAATAAGAGTCTGTCGGCTGGCTTTTTCTGTAGGAAAAGAAGAAAAACAGAAAAAATATATTGGAGGCTTACCTATGGGAATTAGTATTCTGATTGTAGATGATGATAAGCTTCTGGTGGAAAAGCTGGAAGAAACCGTCAACTGGAGCGGAATTGGAATTGATATGGTATTTACGGCAAACAACATCCGCCAGGCGCAGAAGCTGCTGGAAGAGTATCCGATTGAAATGCTGCTGTGTGACATTGATATGCCACAGGGCAACGGGCTGGAGCTTCTGGAATGGATCCGGTACAAAAAGCTGGATATTGAATGTACTTCCTGAGCAGCTATGCAAATTTCGCGTATGCGCAGATGGCGCTGAAGCTGTCATCAAGGGAATATCTGTTAAAACCGATTTCCAATGTGGATCTGGAAACAGCGCTGCGCAGAATTGTCGGGATTGTGCAGGAAAAACATCAAAAACAGAAGAAACAGGAGAAAAAAGGAGAGAATGAAAAGCAATTCTGGAGGATCTTCTGGTTCAGTGTCTGCAGGAGGAGTATTGGATTGAAAGGGCAAAAAAGAGCGGATATTGTACTCCGGATGAGACCTTCCGTCTGATTCTGCTGCGGGTACTGGAAATTCCGGATAAGGAACATTATAAAAAGGAGATCAGCTTATATAATTTTGTGATTACAAATGTTCTGACGGAATATGTGGAAACAACAGAAATGAAACTGGAAACCGTGGTACATGTCAGCGATCTGGAATGGGCAGTTGTGTTGCGAAATCACGGAAGTGCGATGGGAACGCAGGAGGAACTGGCAGAACTGCGGACCTGTCTGGCGGGTGCGTTTCCGGCAAGATTCTGCATGTACATGGGAAAACCGGCGGTACTGGATGAGATTTCAAAGAGCCGCGATCAGCTCGAAGAGATGGAAAAGTATGTAGTGCCGGATGAAACAGGGATTCTGTATGAGACACGCTGGTCCTTCGTAGAGCGTGATTATCAGGAAGTGCCGTGGAAAACGTATCTGGCTGAGATGGAGCGATCCGATTCCCTTGCGGCTGTGCGGGAAAAGCTGCAGGAATATCTGAAAAAGCGTGAGAAAAGCGGCGGTCTGCGAAAAGATTTCACAAGTCGTTTTTTTGAAGAAATGATACAGAATATATATGTTTATTTAAAAGAGAGCAATATTGTTTTCGGACAGATTTTTGACAGTGAAGAGTATGAAACGAAACGGAGAGAGGCGGTTCTCTCTGTGGTAGGTGCCCATGCGTTCATCGATTATCTGTTTGATGTGCTGGAAGGTCAGAAAAAGAACGAATCCCGCAGTGACAATGTGGTGGAGCAGCTAAAAGACTATATCGAACAGAATCTGAACGAGGATCTTTCAAGATCCGTGCTTGCAGGAAAAGTGTTCCTCTCAGAGGACTACGTTTCCAAAATTTTTATGAAAACAACGGGAATGTCGCTTCCGAATTATATTGCTGAGCGGCGCATTGAGCGGGCAAAGGAGTATTTGCGCAGTTCATCGCTTCCGATTAGCAAAATTGCGATGGAAGTCGGCTATGGAAATTTTTCTTATTTCAGTAAAACGTTCCGGGAGCTGGTCGGATGTACACCAAATGAGTACCGGAGCAGACAAAAATAACAAAAAAACGATGTCAATAACAAAAAAAACGTTCTGCTTAAAAAAGAGATGTGAAAAGACATCTCTTTTTAATATACAGACTGCCGGAAAATGATAGAAAAACGCCCCTCTTTTTTGTATAATATGTTCATCGGTTGAAACGAGAGCATGAAAAAGAAAAATTGTAACGATTCAGAGCCATGCGAAATGGAAGAAAAATCGAGATGGGACTCTGAACAGTTACGAAAAATTTAAAGGAAAGAAGGGATGATATGTGAGCGCCAACCATAGTAAAACCAAAAAGAAGAGTTCCATAGGATTTGTAGAGGGAGTGAGAAGAAGCAGGCCATTATATTTACTGATGATTCCTTCTATTATCATTTTTGCACTGTTTACGTACTACCCGATGTACGGAATTGTGATTGCATTTAAAAACTTTACACCTGCGGATGGAATTATGGGAAGCAGCTGGGCTGGACTGAAATACTTCAAACAGTACTTTAACTCCTATCAGTTCGGTCTGACCATTAAAAACACAATTATCATCAGTCTTTACACCATCGCGGTAACATTCCCGCTTCCGGTTATCATGGGACTGCTGGTTAACCAGATGAAGGCACAGAAGTTTAAAAAATTCTTCCAGGTATCAACCTATCTGCCGCACTTCATCTCCACCGTTGTTATGGCCGGAATGCTGATCCTGTTTCTCTCCCCGAGTACAGGTATTATCGCAAAGCTGGTGGGACTGCTTGGATTCAAGCTCCCGAACCTGATGGGAAGTGCAAAAGCATTCCCGCACATTTATGTATGGTCTGAGGCATGGCAGCATGTAGGATGGGACAGTATCCTCTATATCGCAACACTTTCCTCTGTAGACCCGACCCTGTATGAAGCGGCAACAATGGACGGCGCCAACAAATGGCACAAAATGATCCACATCGATGTTCCGGCTCTGCTGCCGACGGCAACCATCATGTTTATCATGAGAATGGGAAGCGTTATGAGCGTTGGATTTGAGAAGGTTTACCTGCTGCAGAATACACTGAACAGTACCTCAAGTGAGATCATTTCCACCTATGTGTATAAGATGGGCCTTGTGAGCAGCCAGTACAGCCTTTCCGCTGCAATTGGCCTGTTTAACAACATTATCAACCTGGTTCTTCTTCTGGCAGTCAACTTCCTTTCCAGTAAAATGAGTGATACCTCACTGATCTGACAGAATTTGAGCTACATAGGAATGGAGAGCAAAGATATGAGTAAAGCAAAAGCAGTATCAACAAATAAAGTAAAAAAATCCAGAGAAGACTGGATTTTCGATATCATCCTGTATACGATCGGTGTGCTTCTGATCATCATTACCCTGTATCCGATGTACTTCATCGTCATTGCATCGTTCAGTGATCCGGCAGCCGTATCCAACGGACAGATTATGTTCCTCCAAAAGGAGTTAACTTCAAAGGGTATAAGCAGCTGGCGAGCTACGCAAAGCTGTGGACTGGCTACCGGAATACGATTGCTTACGTAATTATGGGAACGCTTGTGACACTCGTTGTCAATATTCCGGCTTCCTACGCGCTTTCCAGAAAGCATTTATATGGAAGAAGATTTTTCACAGCATTTTACCTGATCCCGATGTTCTTCACCGGCGGTCTGATTCCAACCTACCTGGCAGTACAGAGATTTCATCTGCTGGACACCTTCTGGGTTATGGTTGTTCCGTTCTCCGTTGTAACGTATTACATCATCGTAGGACGAACGTTCTTCAACAACAGTATCCCGGAGGATCTCTGGGAGGCGGCGCAGCTGGATGGATGCGGATATCTTGGCTTCTTCTTCAAAATTGTCCTTCCACTTTCCAAAGCCGTTATCGCTGTTATCGCCCTGTGGGCGGCAGTAGGACAGTGGATTCCTACTTTAACGCATTGATTTATATCCGAAGCGAAAGTCTGCAGCCATTGCAGATTGTCCTTCGAAGCATTCTGGTCGGCAATCAGACCATGAGTGCCATGAGTACCGGCGCTGCAGCCGTTGAGGCAAAGCAGATGGCCGACCTCATCAAATACGCGATCATCGTGGTTTCCTCCGCGCCGATCATGTGTATGTACCCATTAGTGCAGAAATACTTCAATCAGGGTGTTATGCTCGGATCACTAAAAGGCTGATCCTGTGGACAGGAGAGAAGTATTGCAAATAAAAAATCATAAAGGAGAGATGATGATGCGAAAGAAAACAAAAATGGCCTGGAGCGTTGCTCTTTCGGCCGCAATGGCAGCCGGACTGCTTGCAGGATGTGGAAGTAATGGAGGAACGGAAAGTACGAGTGGAAGCACTGCAGCAAGTTCTGCAAAGACAGAATCTTCTGCCAGTGACACGACAGATACCAGTGACCGCCCAACCTACAAAATTGCAACAGTAAGATGGACCGATACCTGGCCGACCGATTTCCTGAAGGAAGGAGTCATGAAGGAAATCGAGGACAAGATGAATATCAACATCGACTGGCAGGTTTATTACAACAGTGACTGGTCCGAGCAGAAATCTCTGCTGCTGGCTTCCGGAGACCTCCCGGATGCATTTCTTGGCTCCATCTGCTTAACACAGGCAGATATGGCACAGAACAAATCGGCATTCCTGGATCTGACAGATCTGATCGAAAAAGATATGCCGAACCTGAAAGCAGCCTTTGAGGCTGATCCGGAACTGAAAGCAGTCTGCACCAGCCGTGACGGAAGAATCTACAGCTTACCGAAGAAGCTTCCGCTTCGTCCGAAGGTTTGCGGCGATGTTATGTGCATCAACCAGGAATGGCTGGATAACTTAGGACTGGAAACTCCGAAGACCTATAAAGAACTGGAAGAGGTTCTTGTTAAATTTGCGACAGAAGATGCTGACGGCGATGGCGATCCAACCAATGAGATCGGTATCACAAATGCAGCAGGCAGCGGACTGTTAAGCGGTGATCTGCGCCACATCCTTTCCCCGTTCGGAACCATGGTAAGCCGTGACGGAAACTACATGGGACTGAATGGCGAAGGAAAACCGGTCTTCATGCCGATGGAAGAAAATTACAAAGAAGCAGTAAAATGGATGCGTCAGTTATGGGAAGAGGGCGTTGTTGACCCAGAGTACTTCACACAGGATGGCTCCATGCAGACAGCAAAACAGCAGGCTGATGGCGGTTCTCAGGTAGGTCTTATCTTTGGATGGACTGCAGACGCTCAGGTTGGTCCGAACGTAAATCAGTTTAAGACTCTTGAGGCAGTAGAAGGCTACGATGGAAACCACTACGTAGAAGCAGCAACCAATTACCTTGATATCTCCGACCGTGAGTTCATGATCTCCAAAGACTGTAAAGATCCTGACACCCTGCTGAAGTGGGCAGATGAATTTTACACCGATCTTGCATCGTTACAGACCTTCTATGGTTCCGTTGGAAGCCAGATCACAGACAATGGCGACGGAACCTACAATGTAGATGTACCAAGCGATGGATCTTCTCTGGATACCTCTGCATGGTCCAACTCCTTACGTGATTTCGGTCCGAAATACATGAACGAGGATTTCTATGACAAAGTTTCTCTTCCGGAGGATCAGGCGACGGTGTCAAACTGGCCGATGATGCAATTAATGAGAAATACGTTGATACTGAGAAAAACTGTGGATTCCCGATGGTTCAGTATACCGACGAAGACCTTTCCAGAATCACGGCAATCGGAACCGATATCTATAAATATGTAGAAGCACAGTATGCGCACTGGGTAGTAGACGGCGGCATCGATGATGAGTGGGATTCCTACATCGATCAGCTGAAAGCTATGGGCATTGACGAGTTCCTTCAGATTCAGACAGATGCTTACAATGCATACAAAGAAAATCTGGCAAAATAAACAGAAAAAATATTACCTGTAAGAAGCAGGCGTTGATCCGGCGGGTCAATGTCTGAAGTGCAAAACAGCAGGAGAAACGGCAGGCCAGAAATGACCTGCCGTTTTTGACAAAAGGAGGATTTTTACATGTTTTTGGAAAAAGAGGGTAAGTTAATTTATTCTTACGATGGCGAGACCGTCTGCATCGAAGCGTGGGGGAAAGATGCACTGCGTGTGCGCGCGACAAAAAATCGAAGCTTTACCGGCCGCGACTGGGCGCTGGAAGCAAAGGACGCGCATGCGGGAGAGGTTGAAATCTTTGAGGATCCATCAGCAAAAGGCGGAGCCTTTGCCAATATGTACGAGGGAACGGATACTTCCTACGGAAAAATCACAAACGGAAAGCTTCATGCAGTGATCGATTCCGGCAGCGTCATTACGTTCTATCATGAGGATGGAAGAGTTCTGTTAAAGGAGCATTTCCGCCGTCTGCGCGATGAGGAAAGCATGCCGCTCAACATCATGGGACGCGAGTACAGCAACGGCGTCGGGGATAATTTCCGTATTGTAACGCGGTTTGTGGCAAGAAAAGGCGAGAAAATCTTCGGAATGGGACAGTATCAGCAGCATGAGCTGGATCTGAAGGGCTGTATGCTGGAGCTGGCACAGAGAAACTCACAGGTTAGTGTTCCGTTCTATCTTTCCAGTATCGGCTACGGCTTCTTATGGAACAATCCGGGCGTCGGACAGGTGATGTTTGCGAATAATGGAACGGAATGGGTAACGGAATCCGGGAAAGAAATCGATTATCTTGTGATTGCAGGTGATACGCCTGCCGAGATCGAGGAGAATTATATGACGCTGACCGGAAAACCGCCGATGATGCCGGAATATGGCATGGGCTTCTGGCAGTGTAAGCTCCGCTACTGGAATCAGGAACAGCTTCTGTCTGTAGCAAGAAAATACAAAGAGCTTGGCGTACCGCTTGATGTGATTGTCGTCGATTTCTTCCACTGGACGAAGCAGGGCGAGTTCAAATTTGATCCGAAATACTGGCCGGATGTGCCGGGCATGTGCCGCGAATTAAAGGAGATGGGAATTCAGGTTGTTGTGTCGGTATGGCCGACCGTTGACATTTATTCCGAAAACTTCGAGGAGATGAAAGAGAAGGGTTATCTGGTTCGCACGGAGCACGGTGTACCGCTGACGATGCTCTGCGGCGGAAATGAAGTTTTCTTCGATGCGACTAACCCGGATGCAAGAACATATGTCTGGGAGAAGATCAAGAAAAATTATTATGATCAGGGTGCCAAGCTCTTCTGGCTGGATGTGGCAGAGCCGGAATACAGCGTTTATGATTTCAAGAACTACCGTTATCAGCTCGGAAGCGTACAGGAGGTCGGAAATATTTATCCGAAATATTATCTGAAAGCGTTCTATGACGCATGACGGCAGAAGGCGATACCATGCCGATCAGCCTGATCCGTTCTGCCTGGGCAGGCAGCGCGAAATATGGTGCACTCGTATGGTCAGGCGATATTGTAAGTACCTTTGAGTGCTTCCGGCGCCAGGTACAGGCAGGTCTTAACATGGCGGTTGCCGGTATTCCGTGGTGGACCACTGATATCGGCGGCTTCCACGGCGCAAGAACCGATGACCCGGATTTCCATCGTCTGTACATCCGCTGGTTTGAGTACGGATGCTTCTGCCCTGTCATGCGTCTGCACGGAAACCGCAACCCACAGGAGGGCTACGGTGCAGAACAGATCGGATCCGGCAGTGACAATGAGATCTGGAGCTTTAGCGATGAGGCATATGAGATTTCCAAGAAATATATTTTCTTGCGTGAGCGCCTGAGGGATTATATCCGGGTACAGATGAAGAAAGCACATGAGGACGGAACCCCGGTGATGCGGCCTGTTTTCTATGATTTCCCGACAGATCCGGAAAGCTGGAATGTGGAGGACGCTTATCTGTTCGGACCGGATCTCTATGTTGCACCTGTGATGGAGGATCACGTAACGGAGCGCGAGGTTTATCTCCCGGCCGGAACAGCATGGTTTAACGCATGGATCGGAGAGAAGTATGAGGGAGGACAGAAGGTAATGGTTGCTGCTCCGATGGATATTATTCCGGTATTCGTAAAAGAAGGAGCGGATGCAGAAAAGCTGCTGAACATTTTCTCTGAATAAGAGAATGTTACCGCTCACCGGTACCAGGCGAACGGTAACAAAGAATCATGTTCTCACCATGTAAAGCACGGACTCTGCATGGACAAAGCCCAAAAATGTGATATAATGGGCTGTGTTACAAAGAACATAGTTGCAAATATATTCCGTGAGTGTAAAACGACTGCCGGAGCTGCGCGGTAAGGTGCGGCGTCCGGCAGTCGCTCTGCAGACAGAAAAAAAGGAGGGGTGGATGCGCTTATGAATCTCTGGCAGAAAGGAAAACGAAGGATGCTGCGCAGCGTTCGAATACGCAGTTTGAAGGATACGTCCCTGCGGCTTGGAACTCCGGTTTTTCTGGTCCTGATGGGGTTTGTTGTCTGCCTGCTCTGGGGCGTTGGGGAAAACCGCAAGCTGGCAGATAAATATATTGCCGATACGGCAAAGCTCTATGTCGATCAGATCAACCGTGATATGTCGCAGATCAACAGTGAACTGATCTATCTGCTGGATTCTGACAGCAACATCAAAGAAATCCCGGATCAGATAACATCGACAGATGCTCAGTATTATGAAATGGAGCAGACGCTGCGGGAGCGAAACCGCGTGCTGAAGATCCGTTACCATGAGATACAGACCTTCTTTGTCTACGGCCAGAAAGCCAATGTTCTGATTACGGACAGTGGAACTATGTTTACCGAGAGTAAGGGAATGACAACGCTGAATCAGATGCTGATGTCCTATCTGCAGATTATGACATCCAAGGATTCGATCAGCACACAATGGACCGTGATTACGTTTGGCGACGACGACTATATTGTCGGCTGGTACGCGAAAAACAAAAAAGTCATCGGCTGCGTCATCAATCTGAATCTGATTTTCCGGACCATCCGTGCCAAAACAGAGGAGTATGATGTCATTCCGTTTATGGTGGATGCCAGAGGCCGTGTCATGACGCAGCAGATACGTCGGAAAAATATAAAAATGAGATTATCGATTTTTCCAAAGCGGGAGAGAAAAAAGAGAAAAATGCGACGGTCTATTCCTACCAGCTTGGCACGGTCGGAAAGATCAATTTCATGGTTCTGCCGGGAGGCGGTATTCTTGAGAATGTACTGATTATGCAGATTGCATTCGTCGTCCTGATCGCGGTTCTTCTGCTTGTCTGCGCACTGGAAATTACAGCATATTACCACCGGATTCTGGAACCGCTGGAAAAATTCGGACAAAAACTGGAGGAGCTGGAAAAAGAGCAGAGTCTGAATGACGATGGAAGCAACAATCTGTTAGAGCTGGAGTCTGTGAGCGGCAAATTCAAGGAACTGCTGCGGAAAATACAGGGATTGAAAATTGCAATCTACGAAAAAGAGCTTGCCGAACAGAAAGCCGAGCTGGAATACACGCAGGAACAGATCAAGCCACACTTCTTTCTGAACTGCCTGAGCTGATCCATGGCATTGCGGATAAGAATAACGAAGGCGAGATCGTTGAGATCACAACGGTGCTGTCTGACTATATGCGCTACATTTTCCAGGATTCCAAGAAGCAGCGCGATGTGGAGGAAGAGCTGGAACACATTGAGGCATATATCCGCATCCAGAAGCTGCGGTACGGAGAAGAAGCCTTTTCCTTTGAAGCAACGACGGATGGTGATATCGGAGAATGGAAGGTTCCGTCTCTTCTGCTACAGACACTGGTGGAAAACTCCGTAGTACACGGTGTATCCCTGGACCGGAAGAGCGAGATTTCCCTGTATCTGACAAATGAAACGTACGAGGACGGTGAGTACCTCTACATCTGTATTTCCGACACCGGAAACGGATTTTCGAAAGAGGCACTGGATGCAATCGAAAACGACACGCCTATCATCTACACGGCCGTCACCATGTCGGCATCTCCAATATAAAACGCCGCCTGGCGCTGATGTACGGCGAACGGGCGAGCATTACGTGCTCCAATATGGATGAAAATTACGGAGCAGTCGTAGAGGTGCGGCTGCCGAAAACAGAATAAAGTGAAAAGAAAAAAGGCGGGAACCCGGAGAAACATAGAGGTTCCCGCCTTTTTGCATGAAAAAACTGCAGGAGTTTCCGGAACCTGATGGCTCCGGGAAGCTCCTGCAAAGGGGAAGATGATTCAAAAACTGTTTTCTGTATCAGATACGGGAAACTCCGTCATCGGTATAACGCTCATAGGAAGCGCCTTCGTATCCGACCATGCGGATGCTTTCCTCTTTGATATCCGGTACAGATTCTGCAAAATCGGCAACCGGGATTGCGCAGCCTTTGCGGATGAAGAGCGGAACCTCATTCAGAGCAACTTCTACATAGTGGATACCTTTCGGAAGAATCTCCTGGAACATGTTTCCATTGCCGAGGAATTTTACAAACATCATTTCTTCCGGCAGATATACGTAACGGCCGATGGCATTCTGGGTGTAAACCGGTGCAATCATGATTTCGTTACCGATCATCAACTGATCTTCTGTATTTCTTGCCAGCTTGTCGTCCGGATAAACGAAGGCAAGCGGTTTGAAGTACATATCGTCGTTTAAAGCAGCCTTCATGTACTCGCTGTACAGATACGGAACGAGGCGGTAGCGGACGCCGATGACGTTGCGGAAGTCCTCGATATGCTCAAACTGGTAAGGTTCCTGCTCACGTGTTCCGAGTGCAGCATGGTTTCTCATCAGAGGAGTGAAAACACCAAGTGCCAGCCAGCGGAGCAGCAGGTCTCTTGTGGTATTTGCACCGAATCCGCCGAGGTCGGCTCCGGTATAGAGGAAACCGCACATGTTGAGGGACGGCATCATCTTCAGGTTCAGCAGGATGTGTGACCACCACGAGCAGTTGTCTCCGGTCCAGATTCCACCGTAACGGTGCATGCCGATGTAGGAAGAACGGGAGAACATCAGGATTCGCTTATCCGGGGAAATTCGTTCAAAAGCTTCACCGGCAGAACGGGTCATGTTGTAGCCAAACAGATTGTGTACCTTGTCATGGCGGACCTGTTCGCCGTTTACGTTGTGATAGAAGCGTTTATAGTCCTCATGGTTGTTTGCCAGTGCCTGAAGCTTTCCGCCTACCATGTAGTGCGGAACCTCCGGGTCACCTTCCACATATTTCTTTGCAGTCTCCTTGAAATCAGCAAGGCCTTCCTGGGAATAGAAGATGGATGGCTCGTTCATGTCATTCCAGAAGGCATCGATTCCCTTGGAAACGAGAACATCGTATTTGTCACCAAACCATTTTCTGGCATCGGCATTTAAGACATCCGGGAAATGAGTCCAGCCCGGCCATACAGTAGCTTCAAAGTAGGATCCATCCTCACGGCGGCAGAAGTAGCCTTTTTCACAGCCTCTTCGTAAATGTCATAACCCTCTTCGACTTTCACACCGGCATCGATGATCGGAACGAGATGGATCTTTTCTTTTTTCATATCCTGTACAAATCCCTCGAAATCCGGGAAACGTTCTTCATTTACGGTGAAGTCCTTGTAATCCTGCATGTAGTCGATATCCATGTAACCATATCGAGCGGTACATGGTTTTCGCGGTATTTTTTCACTACCGTGCGGAAATCATCCTCTGTTTTGTAGCCCCAGCGGCTCTGACCGTAACCGAAAGCAAACTTCGGAGCAATGTAGCTGCGTCCGATGATGCCGCGGAACTGTTTTACGATATCAAGATCGGAATCACCGGTGATCATGTAAACGTAGAGATCTGCGTTTTCGCAGGAAACGGTCATCGTATCGGAAGTTGTGTAGCCGATATCGAAACGCAGGGTGCCCGGATAATCGAAGAAGAATCCTACGTGTGTCTTGCCGGAGATGATGATGAAGTTGTGTGCTGCATACAGAGAGGTTTTGCTCTCTACGTGGTTTGGATCATCAGCGCAGTCACTGATGTAAAGAAAGCCGCGTTTGTTGATACCGCGGTTGCTTCGCCAAGTCCGAATACCATGTCATCGTCAGCAAGCTTTGTGGTGAAGGAAAAGCCGTTCTCGGTGGAGAAGGTACCGTAATCCGGGTTTCCTTCGGAAGAGGGGATCTCTTTTACAACGGCTTCGGTTTCAAATGGGGTTCCGTAGACAAATTTTTTACCATGTCATCCTCCTTGTAACATAAATGGAAAATATAGTGTTTTGGTGAGGTTTAGCGCAACACCTTTATAATTTTATTATAACAGGGATCAGGAAAATGTCTAGCAAAAATCATCCTTTTTTTAACCGAATCAAGTAAATCCCCTGCTTTAATTGCGAAAAGCAATAAGCAGTGGGTGGGGACTTGCTGTATCAGGAGTGGTACAAGCCACTCCTGATAAGCTGACGAAGCAGCTATTCGGTTATGAGCAAGTAGCGAAGCGGATTGCGAATATTCGACCATT
>ENA-OQHY01000789-OQHY01000789.1-human-gut-metagenome-genome-assembly--contig:-NODE-789-length-16283-cov-2.166502_pt1 | contig 16283 bp, 25 predicted proteins | sample MGYA00242570_ERZ504733 | MGnify/ENA primary metagenome ERZ504733 (study PRJEB26092, sample SAMD00036219) | human gut metagenome | host: Homo sapiens | study: EMG produced TPA metagenomics assembly of...
GCCCTACGCCCGCGCCATTCGATACGCCGAGCAGCCCGGGCTCCGCCAGCGGGTTATCAAATAATGCCTGCATAATGGTCCCGCACAATGCCAGCGCGGCGCCCACCAGGATCACCGCCAGCGTGCGCGGCAGACGGATTTGCCAGACGAAAAGCTGCCCCTCAGGCTCAAACCAGTGTTCAGGCCCTATCCACTGTTCCCCGGCGCACAGGCTAACGCCTGCGGTAACAATGAGCAGCAGCACGAGCAAAAGCAGGTGTCGTTGATCTAAACGGTGCTGGCGATGGCATAATCAAGCATGGACATGGTTTTAGTAGCGTGTGATGTAATTGATTTTACGGCGGGTTTGCCAGAGAGCGCAAAGAAAAAAGGCCGCGTGAGCGGCCTTTTTAGTTAGTTCATATTACTCTGCTTTGGGCGTTGCGTTTTCGACACGGCTTTTTAACTTCTGGCCGGGTCTGAAGGTCACCACGCGGCGGGCTGTAATCGGAATATCTTCCCCCGTCTTTGGGTTACGGCCCGGACGTTGGTTTTTGTCACGCAAATCAAAATTGCCAAAACCGGAGAGTTTTACCTGCTCACCATTTTCCAGAGCACGACGGATCTCTTCGAAAAACAGCTCTACCAGCTCTTTGGCATCTCGTTTGCTAAGCCCAAGCTTATCAAACAGATATTCTGACATTTCAGCTTTTGTAAGCGCCATAGGTTCAATCCCTCAATGATGCCTGGAATCGCTCTTTTAATGCCTCTACACATTTGGCGACGGTAGCGGCAATCTCCTCTTCTTCGAGTGTACGGCTGGTATCCTGAAGGATAAGGCTAATAGCGAGCTCTTGAAACCTTCTGCTACGCCCTTGCCGCGGTACACGTCAAATAAGTTTACGCCAACTACCTGATTTACGCCAACTTTCTTACATTCGGCCAAAATATCTGCTGCGGGCACATTTTCCGCGACCACAACCGCGATATCACGGCGGTTTGCCGGGAAGCGTGAGACGTCGCGGGCCTGAGGAATAACGCGGTCTGCAACCGGGCTCCATTCCAGCTCGAACACGATGGTACGCCCGTTCAGGTCCAGCTTGCGCTCCAGCTCAGGATGAACAACGCCAATGAAACCAATGCGTTTGCCGTCTAAATAGATAGCCGCGCTCTGGCCTGGATGCAGCGCAGGGATCGCTTCTGCACGGAATTCAATTTCAGATAATTTACCGGTCAGATCGAGAATTGCTTCCAGATCTCCTTTCATATCGTAGAAATCAACCGTGCCTTTTGCCAGGTCCCAGTGCTCTTCGTAACGGTTACCGCTGATGGCACCAGCCAGCATGAGATCCTGACGGATGCCTAAATTTGCCTGATTATCCGGTACAAAGCGTAAACCACTTTCGAAAATTCGCACGCGGTTTTGCTGACGATTCTGGTTGTAAACGATAGTCCCCAGCAGACCGGTCCACAGGGACAGACGCATCGCGGACATTTCGCTGGAGATTGGGCTTGGCAGGATCAGCGCTTCCTGGCCCGGATGGATCATCTGCTGCAGTTTTGGATCAACAAAGCTGTAGGTGATCACTTCCTGATAGCCTTTGTCGTTCAGCATGGTTTTCACACGCTTAAGAGACAATCTGCTTCACGGTGGCTTCCCATCACCAGACCCGCCTGAACAGGCTCATCCGGGATGTTGTTATAGCCGTATACGCGAGCCACTTCTTCCACCAGATCTTCTTCGATCTCCATGTCGAAACGCCAGGATGGCGCAACGGCTTTCCACTCGTCCTGCCCTTCGGTCACGTCACAACCCAGGCGGCGAAGGATATCGCTGACCTGTGCGTCAGCAACATGGTGACCAATCAGACGATCCAGCTTGCTACGACGCAGGGTAATGGTCGCACGCTTCGGCAACGTCGCTTCGTGGGTGACGTCGATAACCGGGCCCGCTTCACCGCCGCAGATGTCGATCAGCAGACGCGTCGCACGCTCCATCGCTTTGTGCTGCAGTGCCGGATCGACGCCACGCTCATAACGGTGAGAGGCATCGGTATGCAGGCCGTGACGACGTGCGCGACCGGTGATAGAGAGCGGGCTGAAAAACGCACATTCCAGCAGAACGTTTTGCGTTTCATCGTTTACACCGGAGTGTTCGCCACCGAAGATACCGCCCATCGCCAGCGCTTTAACGTGGTCCGCGATCACCAGCGTATCAGCATTCAGTTTTGCTTCGCTGCCGTCGAGCAGAACCAGGGTTTCGCCCTCTTTCGCCATACGCACCACAATACCGCCTTCGATACGATCTTTATCGAACGCGTGCATCGGCTGACCCAGCTCCAGCAGAACATAGTTGGTCACGTCAACGACGGCGTCGATAGAACGAATACCACAGCGACGCAGCTTCTCTTTCATCCACAGCGGGGTTGGCGCTTTTACGTTGATGCCTTTCACCACACGACCAAGGTAGCGTGGGCACGCATCAGCGGCTTCAACCTGAATCGCCAGTGTGTCACTGATGGTAGCGTCAACCGGTACGATTTCCGGTACGTTCAGTTCAGTCTGGTTCAGCACGGCCACATCGCGGGCCACGCCGATAATGCCTAAGCAGTCCGCACGGTTTGGCGTCACGCTGATTTCAATGGTGTTGTCATTAAGTTTCAGGTATTCGCGGATGTCGGTACCAATAGGCGCATCAAGCGGTAGCTCAATGATGCCATTGTGATCGTCGGAAATACCCAGCTCAGAGAACGAACACAGCATGCCTTCAGACGGCTCACCGCGCAGTTTCGCTGCTTTAATTTTAAAATCGCCCGGCAGTACAGCCCCCACGGTCGCCCAACGGGCCCACTTTTCAGCCGGACCCGTGACGGCAGTTTGGCGCGCCGCAGACGATATCCAGCAGGCGATCGCCGCCTACGTTAACTTTTGTCACACGCAGCTTGTCAGCGTTAGGGTGCTGACCGCACTCAACCACTTCGCCCACAACGACTCCATTGAAAGCGCCAGAAACCGGCTCAACACCGTCAACTTCCAGACCCGCCATGGTGATCTGGTTGGAAAGCGCTTCGCTATCAAGCGTGGTGTTCACCCATTCGCGTAACCACAGTTCACTGAATTTCATTGTTCTGTCCTGCCCTTATTTAAACTGTTTGAGGAAACGCAGATCGTTTTCGAAGAATGCACGCAAATCGGTCACGCCATAGCGCAGCATTGTCAGACGCTCCATGCCCATACCGAACGCAAAGCCGGAGTAGACTTCTGGATCGATACCCACGTTGCGCAGAACGTTTGGATGCACCATGCCGCAGCCCAGCACTTCCAGCCATTTGCCGTTTTTACCCATCACGTCAACTTCCGCAGACGGTTCAGTGAACGGGAAGTAGGACGGACGGAAACGAACCTGCAGGTCTTCCTCAAAGAAGTTGTTCAGGAAATCGTGCAGCGTACCTTTCAGGTTGGTAAAGCTGATGTTCTTATCAACAATCAGCCTTCCATCTGATGGAACATCGGGGTATGGGTCTGATCGTAGTCGTTACGGTACACGCGGCCCGGAGCGATGATGCGGATCGGGGGTTCCTGTTCCTTCATGGTACGGATCTGAACGCCCGAGGTCTGAGTACGCAGCAGACGGGTGGCGTCGAACCAGAAAGTGTCGTGGTCAGCACGTGCCGGATGATGGCCTGGAATGTTGAGGGCGTCGAAGTTGTGGTAATCATCTTCGATTTCCGGGCCAGTCGCCACGGTAAAGCCGAGCTCACCGAAGAAACTTTCAATGCGATCAATGGTGCGGGTAACCGGATGCAGGCCACCGTTTTCGATACGGCGACCCGGCAGGGAGACATCGATAGTTTCTGCCGCCAGACGCGCATTCAGCACCGCGCTTTCCAGCTCAGCTTTGCGCGCGTTCAGTGCCTGTTGCACCTGCTCTTTGGCTTCGTTAATGACCGCACCCGCTGCCGGGCGTTCCTCTGGCGGCAGTTCACGCAGGGTTGTCATTTGAAGGGTCAAATGCCCTTTCTTACCGAGATATTCGACGCGGACATTGTCTAACGCGGCAACATCTGAGCCTGATTAATGGCGGCTGTTGCACTGGCAACCAGTCTGCGAGATGTGACATGATTTTCCTCATTATGTCGGTGCAGACACCGATTTGGTGGAGTTATTCTCTCGAATTTAGACACAAAAAAAGCCTCCATCAGGAGGCTTATCTGGCGCTGTTTTTCGTTTCATCTTTCACGCGCTAGCCTCCTGAATTCAGGTGCTAAAGTAAAAGAAGAAGCGGAAAATAGCAGCATTCATGCTTGCGTTACCTTGTGTGGTAAAAAACCGTTAAGACCTTATTGAAAAGGTTGCACGGGTAAAAGTCAATGTTCTGATGGTGTTAAATGAAAAGAGGGAGCGAAGCCCCCTCTTTCAACTGGCTTATGCCAGTGCTGCTTTCGCTTTTTCGACCAGAGCGGTGAACGCTACTTTGTCGAATACTGCGATGTCAGCCAGGATCTTACGGTCGATTTCAACAGAGGCTTTTTTCAGGCCGTTGATGAATTTGCTGTAAGAAATACCGTTCTGACGTGCTGCTGCGTTGATACGCGCAATCCACAGTTGACGGAACTGACGCTTACGTTGACGACGGTCACGGTAAGCGTACTGACCTGCTTTGATAACAGCCTGGAAGCAACGCGGTATACGCGTGAACGCGCACCGTAGTAGCCTTTAGCTTGTTTCAAAATTTTCTTGTGACGTGCACGTGCAATTACACCACGTTTTACGCGAGCCATATGTGCTCTCCTGTATCTATATTCTTAGTAAAAAATTAAACGTTAACGGCTTATGCGTACGGCAGGCACGCGATAACCAGACCCAGATCGCCTTTAGAAACAAGGCCTTTTGGACGCAGGTGACGTTTACGCTTAGTAGATTTTTTGGTCAGAATATGACGCAGGTTTGCGTGCTTACGCTTAAATCCACCACCACCGGTTTTTTTGAAGCGCTTAGCAGCACCGCGTACGGTCTTAATTTTTGGCATCTTAATTACTTCCACTTCGCATTGTTAAATAAACGAAACATAGGCGAACAAAACCTATGAGACCCGAAGGCTCCACAGGTTTTGCTGCTTGAAGGCCTTACTGTTTCTTCTTAGGAGCGAGCACCATGATCATCTGGCGGCCTTCGATCTTCGTAGGGAAGGATTCGACTACTGCCAGTTCACTCAGATCGTCACGGACGCGGTTAAGCACTTCCATACCAATCTGTTGGTGGGCCATCTCACGACCGCGGAAACGCAGTGTGATCTTGGCCTTATCGCCATCTTCCAGAAAGCGAATCAGGCTGCGGAGTTTTACCTGATAATCGCCATCGTCGGTACCAGGACGGAATTTAATTTCCTTAACCTGGATAACTTTTTGCTTTTTCTTCTGTTCCTTAGAAGACTTACTCTTTTCATAAAGGAACTTGCCGTAGTCCATGATACGACAAACTGGCGGTTCGGCGTTAGGGCTGATTTCAACTAAATCTACTCCAGCTTCTTCAGCCTTTTCGATCGCTTCTCTCAGACTCACAATCCCCAGCTGCTCGCCTTCCAGACCTGTTAAGCGAACTTCCTGGGCGCGAATCTCGCCATTGATACGATTCGGACGTGCCGTTTGAACTCGTTTTCCGCCTTTAATACCTTATTCCTCCAGTTGTTGAAGACTGCGGCTGCGAATCTCTTGTTGCAGCTTCTCAATCACTTCACTTACGTCCAGGCTCCCCAGGTCTTTACCACGGCGGGTGCGAACGGCAACTTTGCCTGCTTCCACCTCTTTATCACCACAGACCAACATATACGGGACACGACGTAAAGTGTGCTCGCGGATTTTAAAGCCAATCTTCTCATTTCTCAAGTCTGCTTTTACGCGAATGCCCGCATTTTGTAGTTTCTGCGTCAATTCTTTAACGTATTCAGCCTGAGAATCGGTAATGTTCATCACCACGACCTGCACTGGCGCAAGCAGGTTGGGAAGAAGCCGGCAAACTCTTCAGTCAGGATGCCGATGAAGCGCTCCAGAGAACCGAGGATTGCACGGTGAATCATAACCGGTACCTGACGTTCGTTATCTTCGCCAACATAAGAGGCGCTTAAACGCTGCGGCAGGGAGAAGTCCAGCTGTACAGTACCGCACTGCCATGCGCGATCGAGGCAGTCATACAGGGTAAATTCAATTTTCGGACCGTAGAATGCGCCCTCGCCCAGCTGGTATTCGAACGGAATGCCGTTCTCTTCCAGCGCCACGGCGAGATCCGCTTCTGCGCGATCCCAGGTCTCATCGCTACCGATACGTTTTTCCGGACGCGTTGAGAGTTTTGACGACGATCTTCTCGAAGCCAAAGGTGCTGTACATATCGTAGACCATACGAATACAGGCGTTAACTTCATCACGAACCTGATCTTCAGTACAGAAGATATGCGCATCATCCTGAGTAAAGCCACGAACACGCATCAGACCGTGCAATGCACCTGATGGCTCGTTACGGTGGCAGCTACCGAACTCTGCCATACGCAGCGGCAGATCGCGGTAGGATTTCAGACCCTGGTTGAAGATCTGAACGTGGCCAGGGCAGTTCATTGGCTTAATGCAGTATTCACGGTTCTCAGAAGAGGTGGTGAACATCGCATCTTTGTAGTTGTCCCAGTGGCCGGTTTTTTCCCACAGCACACGGTCCATCATGAACGGGCCTTTCACTTCCTGATAGTGGTACTCTTTCAGCTTGGAGCGTACGAACGTTTCCAGTTCACGGAAGATAGTCCAGCCGTCATTGTGCCAGAACACCATACCCGGCGCTTCTTCCTGCATGTGGTACAGGTCAAGCTGCTTACCGATTTTACGGTGGTCACGTTTAGCCGCCTCTTCCAGGCGCTGCAGGTAGGCGTTAAGGGCTTTTTTATCGGCCCACGCGGTACCATAGATACGCTGCAACATCTTGTTGTTGCTATCGCCACGCCAGTAGCGCCCGCGATTTTCATCAGCTTAAAGTGATGACAGAAGCGCATGTTCGGCACGTGCGGTCCACGGCACATGTCGACGTATTCTTCGTGATGGTACAAGCCAGGCTTGTCATCATGAGAGATGTTTTCATCAAGAATAGAGACTTTATAGCTCTCGCCACGCTTCACGAAGGTTTCACGCGCTTCGTGCCAGCTGACTTTCTTCTTAATGACGTCATAGTTAGTTTCGGCGAGCTCGTGCATACGTTTTTCGAGCGCGTCGATATCTTCCTGAGTCAGGGTATGGTCAAGATCAACGTCATAGTAGAAACCGTTGTCGATAACCGGACCGATCGCCATTTTGGTGTTCGGCCACAGCTGTTTGATCGCATGACCTAACAGGTGTGCGCAGGAGTGACGAATGATCTCCAGACCTTCTTCGTCTTTCGCTGTGATAATAGACAGCTGCGCATCGCTTTCAATCAGGTCAGATGCATCAACCAGCTCACCATTAACACGGCCAGCGATGGTTGCTTTCGCGAGTCCAGGACCAATGTCCAGGGCAACATCCATTGGGCTTACAGCGTGGTCGTAATGGCGTTGGCTGCCATCAGGAAGAGTAATTACAGGCATTTTATATCCTTATTTGCAGTGATGCCCCACACATAAGAGCATATACAAAGAAAATAATCGTGATTTGACAATAGATTACGACACCATCTGACCAACAATCGTCAAATTGGCTCGCGATCATTCACCCCCGAAAATCAGATAAATGCGGATTTACGGCAAGCCCTGCAATGGTAACACTAACAAAAGAGAGATTGCACCCTTTGCTGGCAGATTGCTGCGCTGGCACTTTCGCATGAATTTGCAGGGCGCATATCTCCGGTGCTCGCATTCCAGAGATGCTGGGCTACTCTTGAACAAGTCTTTAAACCCAAAGGTGCATACCATGAACGTATCAAGTAGAACGGTTGTGATATTGAACATCCTTTCAGCCACCGGTTTATTGTTGATTCTTGCAGAACGATTCCACTGGTTCTAACCGAACCGGAAGCAGGCATAACCTGATTCACCACTGGAGAAGGGGCATTTCCCCGCCCTGTTTGGTAGACTGTTCGCATCAACTTACAAGGATCAGGTTATGCCAACAAAACGCTTTGCCGTAAAACACTGGAAAATGGTACTGGTGCTGATTGCCATCTGCGGCGCGATGCTGCTTCTGCGTTGGGCGGCAATGATTTGGGGCTGAACGGGGATATAAATAACTGCGCAGGGAATAACGTCGTTATCCGTAATACCCTTTTGCGGGTATTCATCGCCAGGACGAAATACGGACGATACGTTTACGTCAAATAGGTTTGCCGCGAAAAAACCGGTACCACAAAATCCGGTTTTTTTGGCGCGATGAATTAGCGTTTAAACGTCAATAACAACACGGCAAAACCCATCAGGACCATTCACCTGCAACCAGTTTATGGACGTCAAAAGCATCATTCATAGACTGACCGGTGGACTGAGAGGCTGGCGCGATGTTGACCCGGCTTCAACGTCAGCGGCTTTCGCAATGCCGATTTGGCTGTGGGTCTCACTGGCTGTCGGGGTGGTTTCATCAGCAGCAAATACGCCAAAAGACAGTGCGGAAAGCACCATCGCTGCTGCGGCAGTTTTGATTTTTTTCATAATGTTTTTTCTCTTTCTACATTTAATACTAATAATGCTAAATACCTTAAGGCCGAATTCTGCCCGTGCTAAGAGTGTAGATCCAGATCACACTTTTGCCTAGCCTATTACGTTATCAATTCGTGTCAAATAAGCCGCAAATTAATGAAAGTGCATTATGAAGAAATTATGGAGATATCAGCAGACCAGATATTTCAAAACAGTGTTTAATATAAAACAGCACAGTTTCAAAAAATAAAAAACGGGCCGATAGCGTAATCGGCCCGAGAATATTACATTTTATAACCCAGTGAAACCGTGGTTCTGCGGTCGGTATGATCCGGAGCAGAATCAGGAGGAGAAGAGTTCCAGGTGACGTTGTAGGCCACTTTCAGGCCAAAGTGTTCGTTGATGGCCACGTTCAGCGCTGTTTCTGAGTTCAGCGTCGTATCGTCGGCACCAAACACAGACACCCCCTGGGTAAATTTGGTGTTGTCAGTCATCTGCCAGGCATAGGTGCCGGAAGCGTAACCGAGCGGTTGAGTTTTGGTTTCGCCGTCGGTGTACTCGTCGTAGCGCACACCTGGACCGAATTCAAAACGTAAACTGTGTACCGGACCGTTCAGGAACTGACGACCATAACCGGCAGTGAACACATCACGCTGGCGATAGCGTTGTAACGGTCAGTTAACCAGCTGGCCTGACCAAACAGATAGTCAAAGTCGGTCATGTTGTAACGGCTACGTCCGCCAACCGCATATTTCTCGGAAGAGCGTTCGTCATTCGCGGAGGTGTTACTGGCATTTCCCCACAGAGACCAGGCGGTGGTATTACCGTACCAGGTCAGCGTACTGTCCGCCGTGAGAGAGGAGCTTTTCGTGTTACCGGATTGTGCAAGATAGCCAGCGTTCAGGTTACCTTCAAACGGTTTTTGCGCGGTGGCTGGATCGTCCATGACAGTAAAAACGGAATCATCTGCGGTCGCGTTCATTGCAGCAAACACGCCACCCGCCAGCATCAGTGCAGCGGGTACTGTCTTCAAAAGCTTCATTTTATTAAGGAGTCCGTACAACAAAAAAGAGACCACACGGTCCCGGAAACTTCTTGAGGATCAATGACAAGGCGTCCAGAGAAAGGTAACAAATTATAAAAAGCCGCAAATAACATAGCAATGATTTCTTATTTCATTTTTTGAATAAGAACGATCTCAAAAAGCGTTTTATTTTATATAAGCCGCAGCAAACTTTATGTCAGTATTCATATTTAAAATCATACTGTTATTTACATTGCCTTCCTGACAAATGGTGCCAGACTTAAAAGGAACCCACGCTAAAAGGAGGTAATGATGGTTTCTATCTATACCCTGACGCTCTCCCCTTCCCTCGACTCCGCCACCCTGACGCCCCAGATTTACCCGGAAGGTAAATTGCGCTGCAGCGCCCCGGTGTTTGAGCCCGGCGGCGGCGGTATCAAATGTGGCGCGAGCCATAACGCACCTCGGTGGAAAGGCGACAGCAATTTTCCCCGCAGGCGGCGCGACCGGTGAGCACCTGGTCTCTCTGCTGGCCGATGAACAGGTGGCCTCGCAGACCGTCGAGTCCAAAGACTGGACGCGGCAAAACCTGCATGTGCACGTGGAGTCCAGCGGCGAGCAATACCGTTTCGTCATGCCGGGTGCAAAACTTAGTGAAGATGAGTTTCGTCAGCTTGAAGAGAAGGTGCTGGCCATTGAGAGCGGTGCTCTGCTGGTGATAAGCGGCAGCCTGCCGCCCGGTGTCAGCACGGAAAAACTGACGGCGCTGATTCGGGCCGCGCAGCAACGCAGTATCCGCTGCATTGTCGACAGCAGCGGCGAGGCGCTGCAGGCAGCCCTGACGCCGGGCAATCTTGAGCTGGTTAAACCTAATCAGAAAGAGTTAAGCGCGCTGGTGAACCGCGAACTGAACCAGCCGGACGATGTCCTCACCGCCGCGCAGGAATTGGTTCACAGCGGCAAAGCGCGACGGGTCGTGGTCTCCCTTGGCCCGCAGGGTGCCCTGGCCGTGGACGAAACGGGATCCGTTCAGGTTGTCCCGCCGCCGATGAAAAGCCAGAGTACCGTGGGCGCAGGTGATAGCATGGTTGGAGCGATGACCCTGAAACTGGCCCAGGGTACTTCATTACTGGAGATGACACGCTACGGCGTCGCAGCGGGTAGCGCTGCCACCATCAACCAGGGCACACGTCTCTGTTCGCTTAGCGACACGCAAAAATCGTCGATTACCTGTCCCGACATTAATCCTCCTTTTCCCCTTCTCTGTGAAGGGGAAATACGCGGCATAGTCGCCAAACGCAGCCTATCGACTATGCTAAGAAAACTTCCAAGATAACAATGAGGTGAATTATGAGCAGTGGTGACATCACCCGCTACGTCGTTACCATCAACATTCATCAAGCGTCGCTGACCGAGCTTAATGAGCTCAACAACGCCTTTACCCGGGCCAATTTCCTGCTCACACTCACGGATGACGAGGGCAATATCCATGATTTAGGCACCCTGACGTTTGGCCTGATCAGCGCCCTGACTAAAGAAGAGGTTCACGCTCTGGCGGCCAGTCTGGTCGAAAGCGTGACCGACAAAGCGGCAGAAATTGATCTTGATACCTGGGAAAACTGGCAGAAAAAAGAACAATAAGTGCCCTGCATGAATTTAAACCGCTCAGGTGTGCGTTAGTTCGTATTTTTTTACCGCAATTATGCGCTAACTTTATGATCTGGCAGACAACATGGGAGAGACAACATGTGGCAGGCTATCAGTCATCTTTTAAGTGAGCAACTGGGTGAAGGTGAAATTGAACTGCGGAACGAACTGCCAGGCGGAGAAATCCACGCCGCATGGCACTTACGCTACGACGGGCGCGATCTCTTTGTTAAATGCGATGAGCGAGAGCTGCTTCCGATTTTCACCGCCGAAGCCGACCAGCTGGAACTGTTGTCGCGCAGTAAAACGGTGACGGTCCCGCAGGTCTGGGCCGTGGGCAGCGACCGCGACTACAGTTTTCTGGTCATGGAATTTCTTCCTGCCCGCCCGTTAGACGCCCATAACGCCTTCATTCTCGGCCAACAGTTAGCGCGACTGCATCAATGGAGCGACCAGCCGCAGTTTGGTCTCGATTTTGACAACGACCTCTCCACCACCCCACAACCCAATGCCTGGCAACGACGCTGGTCGACATTCTTTGCTGAGCAACGCATTGGCTGGCAGCTGGAACTGGCTGCGGAGAAAGGTCTGGAGTTTGGCAATATCGATGCCATCGTCGAACACATTCAGCAGCGTCTGGCATCCCACCAGCCTCAGCCGTCTCTGCTGCACGGTGATTTGTGGTCAGATAACTGCGCGCTGGGTCCTGACGGCCCCTATATCTTCGACCCGGCCTGTTACTGGGGCGACAGGGAGTGTGACCTGGCGATGCTGCCACTGCACCCTGAGCAACCGCCGCAAATTTACGACGGGTACCAGTCCGTGCTGCCTCTGCCGCAGGGTTTTCTTGCGCGCCAGCCGGTGTATCAGCTCTACACACTGATGAACCGCGCCATTCTGTTTGGCGGAGAGCATCTGGTCAATGCCCAGAGGCACTTGAACGTGTGCTTGCCGCGTAATGGCGGGACGGGTGGCTATGTCGCCACCCTTATCGGTTACAGGAATCCCAACAGCGAAAAGAAGAAGTAACCCGCCACGATGATAATGACTGGCAGGATATACAGCGGGAAAATTTGCAGGAAAATGGTGTGACGCGGCACAACAATGCGGGACTCAATCTGCTCGCGGCTCATCCCTTCCGGGCCTTTCGCCTGTTCGAGAATCATCTGGTCTTCCACACCTTCGCGTAAAAAACGCGTCTGACGGCTCATGCGTGCGCCAGAGGCCTGCAACGCCATACCAATAAAGATCAGCGCGTAGATCACCCAAAACCCGAGATTCAACTGCTGATGAAAATTCGGCGTCGGCGAATTGAACCAAAAGATATTCAGAAACGGCGTGTTAAAACGCATCATTTCAATCATGACATGAGCAAAATCAAGCATTACCGCATTAATACCTGGCTGTTTTTCACTGTGATCGTACATAAATTTGAGCACAGAGATCAGCGTCGAAATGACGGCTGGAATAAAAATTACCCAGCCAGCAATACGTTTTAAGACAGCAATGCGTCCAGCTTGTTGATACGTCATCAGTTCCCCTTCATAAAGACGCGTTATTTCTGCCTAAGTCTACCTGCTGACCATCATTTTCGCCCGCTCTTTAAAGGCAATATGCTAAATTGCAGAGTGCACTTAGCATTTATCGTCTGTCGTACACCCTGGATAAGGAGACGTTGTGATGTCGACACCGCGCCAGATTCTTGCCGCAATTTTTGACATGGATGGATTACTGATCGATTCCGAACCGTTGTGGGATCGCGCCGAACTGGACGTTATCGCCAGCCTGGGCGTTGATATCAGCCGCCGTAATGAACTTCCGGATACGCTTGGTCTGCGCATCGATATGGTGGTGGACCTGTGGTATGCCCAGCAGCCGTGGGTAGGACCCGATCGCGACGAAGTGACCGCGCGCATTATCAGCCGCGCCATCTCACTGGTGGAAGAGAGCAAGCCCCTGCTGCCCGGGGTGCGTGAAGCCGTCGCGCTGTGTAAAGCGCAGGGGTTGAAAGTTGGCCTGGCGTCAGCTTCACCGCTGCATATGCTGGAAAAAGTGCTGACCATGTTTGAGCTGCGCGACAGCTTCGACGCGCTGGCCTCAGCGGAAACGTTGCCATACAGCAAGCCGCACCCGCAGGTCTATCTCGACTGTGCCGCTAAGCTCGGTCTTGATCCCCTCTGCTGTGTCGCGCTGGAAGATTCCGTTAACGGAATGGTGGCCTCGAAGGCCGCGCGCATGCGTTCGATTGTTGTTCCCGCGGAGGAAGGCCGACACGATCCCCGTTTTGCCCTTGCCGACGTAAAGCTGAACTCACTGGTTGAGCTGACGGCGCAGCACCTGCGCGGCGAGTAACCCGCCCCTTTCAGGCAGCGTCAGGCTGCCTGCCTTAAAAACAAAACATCGTTTCATTTTGTTTGCTTTTCTTATCCCCCGCTTCTATCCTTAGCGTCAGAATGACAATAACCTTACTTCTGAGGCGCGTATGATACTGGATAACTTCACTCTGTCAGGAAAAGTGGCCATCGTCACCGGATGCGATACCGGTCTGGGACAAGCCATGGCCATTGCGCTGGCGCAGGCGGGATGCGACATCGTGGGTGTTAACCGCAAAGCGCCGGAGGAAACGGCTGCCTGCATTAGCGCACTCGGAAGGCGGTTCAGGGCGATTCGGGCCGACCTCAGTCAGCAGGAGAGTCTTCAGAACGTTGTTGACAGCGCGGTTGCTGAGATGGGGCGAGTCGATATTCTGGTGAACAATGCCGGGACCATACGCCGTGAAGATGCTCTCGCGTTCAGCGAAAAGGACTGGGATGACGTCATCAACCTGAATCTGAAATCGCTTTTTTTCCTCTCCCAGGCCGTGGCTAAACAGTTTATTGCGCAGGGCCAGGGCGGGAAAATCATTAATATCGCCTCGATGCTCTCATTCCAGGGCGGCATCCGCGTGCCCTCTTACACCGCGTCCAAAAGCGGCGTGTTGGGGATCACGCGTCTGCTGGCGAATGAATGGGCGACACACGGCATCAATGTTAATGCCATCGCGCCGGGCTATATGGCGACCAACAACACTCAGCAACTGCGAGATGACCAGCAGCGCAGCCAGGAGATCCTCGACCGGATACCTGCCGGGCGCTGGGGAGTTCCGGAAGACCTGCAGGGACCGGTGGTCTTTTTTAGCCTCCGCCGCCTCGGATTACGTGAACGGTCATACGTTAGCCGTCGACGGGGGCTGGCTGGCGCGCTAGGCGCGTTTGTGACATACAGTTACACCGTCACCTCTTTCGTCTACTGTATAAAAACCCTATACTGTATGAATTGACAGTTTTATGGGTTTTATCATGACGGCGGAAGGCCATCTGCTTTTTTCCATTGCGTGCGCAGTTTTTGCCAAAAACGCTGAACTTACCCCTGTGCTCGCACAGGGGGACTGGTGGCATATTGTCCGTCCGCCGTGTTGACCTGTCTGCTGCCGATATCGACCATCCAAGTCATTCCTGGGACAGCGGCTAAGTGGATATCAAAACCCATCGCCCGCGCGTTTGGTCACCGTGGGTTTACCCACAGCCTGCTGGCCGTATTCGGCCTGCTCACCCTGTTCTATTTAAAAGTCCCTGAGAGCTGGATAGTGCCCGCCGATGCTATCCAGGGAATGGTGCTGGGTTATTTAAGCCATATCCTTGCCGATATGCTGACGCCTGCGGGCGTGCCGCTGCTCTGGCCATGCCGCTGGCGTTTCCGTTTGCCCATTCTTGCGCCGCAGAAAGGTAATCAGCTTGAGCGTGTGTTGTGTATGGCGCTCTTTGCCTACGCCGTCTGGATGCCGCAAACCTTGCCCGAAAACAGTGCAGTGCGCTGGTCATCCCAGATGATCAATTCGCTGCAATTTCAGTTCAATCGTTTCATTAATCACCAGATTGAACATTAAGCACACAAATTATTTCCATTTGTCATAACCCATTCCATTTGGATATAAGCGCCACATCACACTTCTGATAACCTTGCGCCAACAGGATCGGTAAAAACCGACCGTATAATAAATCAGGAGAACGGGGATGAATTTTCCACTCATCGCGAACATTGTGGTGTTCGTTGTATTGCTATTGCTTCTCGCGCAGGCGCGCCACAAACAGTGGAGCCTCGCGAAGAAAGTGCTGGTTGGTCTGGCCATGGGTGTCGTGTTTGGTCTGGCGTTGCAGGCTATTTACGGCTCCGATAATCCAGTTCTGAAAGATTCTATTCAGTGGTTCAACATCGTCGGTAACGGCTATGTCCAGCTGCTGCAGATGATCGTTATGCCGCTGGTGTTTGCCTCTATTCTGAGCGCCGTTGCCCGTCTGCATAACGCCACCCAATTGGGTAAAATCAGCTTCCTGACCATCGGTACGCTGCTATTTACCACGCTGATTGCAGCTCTGGTCGGTGTGCTGGTCACCAACCTGTTCGGGCTGACCGCTGAAGGTCTGGTCCAGGGTACGGCTGAAACGGCGCGTCTTACCGCGATTCAGACCAACTACGTGGGTAAAGTCGCTGACCTGACGGTGCCACAGATGGTGCTTTCTTTCGTGCCGAAGAACCCGTTTGCTGACCTGACCGGTGCCAGCCCAACCTCCATTATCAGCGTGGTGATCTTTGCGCCTTCCTCGGTGTGGCGGCGCTGAAGCTGCTGAAAGACGACGCGCCGAAAGGCGAGCGCGTGCTGGTGGCTATCGATACCCTGCAAAGCTGGGTAATGAAGCTGGTCCGTCTGGTGATGCAGTTGACCCTTACGGTGTTCTGGCGCTGATGACCAAAGTGGTTGCCGGCTCTAACCTGCAGGACATCATTAAGCTGGGTAGCTTCGTCGTCGCCTCTTATCTGGGTCTGGGCATTATGTTCGTGGTGCACGGTATCCTGCTGGGCGTCAATGGCGTTAGCCCGCTGAAATACTTCCGTAAAGTGTGGCCGGTACTGACCTTTGCGTTTACCAGCCGTTCCAGCGCCGCGTCTATTCCG
>ENA-OQHY01000790-OQHY01000790.1-human-gut-metagenome-genome-assembly--contig:-NODE-790-length-16259-cov-2.209583_pt1 | contig 16259 bp, 25 predicted proteins | sample MGYA00242570_ERZ504733 | MGnify/ENA primary metagenome ERZ504733 (study PRJEB26092, sample SAMD00036219) | human gut metagenome | host: Homo sapiens | study: EMG produced TPA metagenomics assembly of...
CAAGCGCGCCGCCGCCATCGTCAAGGTACCGCCAACTGGCAGGACGCCGATCTGCTCGCCAAGCTGTCCGAAAACCTCGGCGAAGCATGGTCGGCATCAACGAGGACGAGATTCAGACCATCATGGCCGCTCGCGGAGAGTGACGGGAGTCGAAGCCGGAGAGGACAACATGGTTGTAGCTGTTGAATACATTTCCAAAGAAGAATCCGCAGACGCCGAAACCGCCACGCACGGCGTGACCGGTATTCTGGCCGTGCAGGGCGCGTTCGCCGAACATGCGGCGGTGCTCGACAAACTCGGCGCCCCGTGGAAGCTGTTGCGCGCGGCCGAGGATTTCGATGAATCCATCGACCGGGTCATCCTGCCTGGCGGTGAATCCACCACGCAAGGCAAACTCCTGCGTTCCACTGGCCTGTTCGAGCCGATCGCCGCCCACATCAAGGCCGGCAAACCGGTGCTTGGCACCTGCGCTGGCATGATTCTGCTGGCCAAGAAGCTCGACAATGATGAGAACGTCTACTTCGGCGCGCTCGACGCTGTAGTGCGCCGCAATGCTTACGGTCGTCAGCTCGGCAGCTTCCAAAGCATCGCTGATTTTCGGCCAAGCCGACGACCCACAGCGCATCGCGGACTTTCCGCTGGTGTTCATCCGTGGACCCTACGTGGTGTCGGTCGGCCCCGAGGCTACGGTCGAAACCGAAGTCGATGGTCACGTGGTGGGCCTGCGCCAAGGCAACATCCTCGCCACCGCCTTCCATCCCGAACTCACGGACGACGTCCGCATCCACGAGCTCTTCCTGTCGCTGTAGCCGATTCGTCTGCCGTTAGACTGGTATTCGACCGACGAATCAAGAGACGATCTGCCATGCAGTTCACGCTGAACCGGCGCAGCACGGTGCCGATGTACCGGCAGCTGGCTGCTGAGCTGCGTGAACAGATTGTCTCCGGCGCAATGGCTGAGGGCTATCGTCTGCCGCCTGAACGCGAGTTGGCTCACGCCTCGAGGTCAATCGCACCACGGTATTACAGGCCTATCAGCAACTCAAAGATGAGGGACTCATCGCCTCCAAAGTAGGCAAAGGCACGTTCGTGCTGCCGTTGCAGCATATTGAGACTGCCCGGATTCCTGTAGTGAGACATGAGCCGATTGACGAGGAGCCGAAACCGAGCGTTGTGCGGCCGCCGTGGTCGGTGTTGTTCTCTGATTATTCCAACCGGTTTACCTACATGACATCGCCTCGGCCGAGCGGGCGCAACGCGGCGATACCATCATCGACTTTGCCACCGGCTCGCCTAATCCGGCGGATATTCCCGACGATTTGTTGCGTTCAGTGAGCATTGAAGCGTTTGAGTCGCGCGAATTCGACGGTCAGCCAGAATCGCCTATCGAAGGATTCGATGAACTCCGCGCATTACTTGCCGAGCATATGAGCACACGCGGCGTGCAGTGCGATGTACGAAACGTGATGGTGCTTTCCGGTTCCGAGCAAGGCATCGATCTTATCGTGCGTGCATTCGTCAATCCTGGCGACTGCGTGCTGGTCGAACAATCCACGTTCTTCCCGGCATTGCAGACCTTCCGTTCGGCGGATGCGCGCATCATCGGCGTTCCAGTGGACGAGCACGGTATGCGTACAGACCTGTTGGATGGGTATTGCGCGCGATTCCGGCCCAAGCTCATCTACACCGTCCCGACGTTCCAAAACCCTACCGGTACCACGCTGTCGCCCGAACGACGCAGCGAACTCATTGACGTGGCGCGGCGCTATCAGTGTCTGATCGTGGAAGACGATGCTTACGGCGATTTGTGGTACGGCGGGGAATCGTCCGACGCACATCGCCCCATACCGCTTAAAGGCATGGAGAATGCGGGATACGTGATGTATTTGTCGACGTTCTCGAAAACCGTCACTTCGGGCCTGCGCACGGGATGGGTTGTGGCCGATCCGCATGTGATCAACCGGCTGGCGGCTCTGCGGCGCATGGTCGACCAGCATACGAGCACGTCATCGCAGCGCATCTGCTTGGAACTGCTTAAAGAAGGCCGCATCGCCGAACATTTGCGCGGTTTGATTAAGGCTTACCGCATTCGACGAGATGCAGCAATCGCAGCATTGGAGCGGTATGCGCCGGATGAAGTGTATTGGACCGTGCCTGCAGGCGGCTACTATATTTGGGTTTCCTTACCGGACGGCGTGCGCTCTCTGGATGTATTGGAATCCTGCCGTTCCCAAGGCGTCACGTTCATGCCGGGCAGCGTGTTCGACGTTGACGAAATGGATGATTCCCACATCCGTCTCAACTTTGTGCGCCCGGATGCTGCTGACATTGATACCGGCATTCGAATCATTGGCGAGACGATAGCACAGATGTAGCCAAGTGACTGGCTCATTGCGGTTGTCGAGTTTTTTGATGGCTGCATACCCACATCGATGGTGCATTCGACGAATGAATAAGCGAGGAAGCCATCATCAGTTCGCTGTGGCATGCGCATAGCGTTGTCGGGCGAACGGGGCAGACCACGTGGTCGTTGCGTGACCTGGCCGATCGAGCCGGCATCGCATTGCCCCTGGCGTAGTGGCGAGGTGGCGCAGTAACGAGTCACGCCATCGCGAGCCGATGATGCGAAATGCGGAACCGGTCGCGGCCATCAACGGCTATCATACATGCGGAAGCAACGATACGTTGGCGTCAGCACATCCATCTGACTCCAGAAAGGGACACGATATGACCACATCCTCCGTTTCGCCGGTGACCACTGAACTGGCGGGCAGCGAAACCGGCATCACGCTTGTCATTCACGCCGGAGCGGGCAGTCGTGGCAAGCACAGCACGCCTGAACGCATCGCCCAGGTCGAACTTGATCTGCAGCGCGCCCTCGATGCCGGATACCAGTTGTTGGAATCCGGAGCACCGGCGCATGAGGCTGTGGTCGCCGCCATCCACGTCATGGAAGACGCTCCCGAATTCAACGCCGGCCGTGGTGCCGCCCTGACCAGCGATGGCATCGCCCAGATGGACGCCTGCCTGATGACCGGCGATGGCGAGGTCGGTGCGGTCACCGGCGTAAGCACCGTGAAGAACCCGATCGATGCGGCGCGTGCGTCAAAGAGCAGACCAAGCATGTGCTGTTCGCGGACCCGACCGATGCGAGATCGCCGATTGGGGCGTCGCGACCGAAAGCAACGAGTACTTCATCACCGAACAGCGTCGTCAGTCCTTGGCCGAGGCTCAGTCCGGTGGCGATGAGTGGGAGAAGCATGGCACCATCGGTGCCGTGGCGCGCGATGCCGAGGGCAATATCGCCGCTGGCACGTCCACTGGCGGCATCACCAACCAGATGCACGGTCGTGTGGGTGATTCGCCGCTGCCTGGTTGCGGCACGTTCGCCAACCAGTCCACGGTGGCGGTGTCCTGCACCGGCATCGGCGAGGCGTTCATCAAGGTGGTCGCCGCCCATCAGGTGTCGGATCGTGTGCGTTTCTCCGGCGAGAACGTCGAGGATGCCGCGACGGCCACTTTGGACGAAGTCGCCGCGCATCATGCGATGGCGGCATGATCGTTCTGCCGGCGGTCGGCCGTGGCGTGGTCGCCTACAACAGCGAGATGATGAACTTCGGATACCGTAGCGCGCAAGGAGGTAAGGTGCAGGCTGATTGCCCCCTGTATTGCGGCATATATCATAATGGCCGGTGTGCTGCGGATTCTTGGTAAGGAATCGCAGCACACCGGCCATTCATGTATGCGGCAAGTGCCGCCGATCAGTGCGGCAGTGCGCGCTACTTGGTGATCGTGTTGTACGTGGGCATGTTCGTGTAATCGAACTGCACGTTCTTCACGTTCTGTGCAGACACGGCGGCGAAACGTTTGACCGGGAATACTGGGGTAATACGCAACTTCATCGCTCCTCTTCCTCGAATGAAACTATGTTCCATTGGTATGAGCAGCCACGTACGGTATTCGTGTCTGGCCTGCCACACAATGATGCAGCCGTATATACGGGCACAGCATTGCGCGGCAGTTCATTGTATGGAAGACATGCAAACTCAATGTTTCCTTGTCCAAATAAAAAAACGAGCGCGGCTGATGTGCGGCACCGGTCCAAAAACTCATGTCCGCCAGCGCAACGCGACTACGTACCTTATGCTGGTCTGCGCGTAAAATAGAATGGTTGCGATATTGGGTTATTCACGGAGGAATGGATGCGACGCTGGCTGATCAATGTAGCCAAAAATGAGACGATTCTCATCGTCGCCGCAATACTCGCCCTGATTTCGTGTTTCATTGTGCCGCCGGACGCCGATTACAAAAGCTACATTCACGCCAGCACCATCAGCCAGCTCATCTGCCTGATGATTGTGGTGTGCGGATTCCAGCGTATCGGCGTGTTCCGCATCATCGGTTCGCGATTGCTGGAGAAGGTCAGCACCATGCGCGGACTGGTCATTACGCTTGTCGCTTTGACGTTCTTTTCCGCGATGTTCATCACCAATGACGTTGCGCTGGTCACGTTTGTGCCGTTCGCGGTGGCCGTGCTCATCATGGCTGGGCAAGAGGATAAGACCATCCTCGTGGTCACGCTGATGACCATTGGCGCGAACGTGGGCAGTATGCTCACCCCGATCGGCAACGCGCACAACCTGTATCTCAAAGCCCTGACCGGCATGCCGACCATGGAATTCCTCGGCATCATGCACCGTATTCCGGCACGGCGGCCGTGTTGCTGGTCATCGTGATTTCCGTGGTGTTTGGCGGCAAACCGGTCGGCGACCTGGGCGACCTCGAAACCGGCGTGCTGGCTCCCGAGCGCAACAAACACCAGCCCGACGAGATTCGTATCACCGGCTACGGCGCCGGTTATGGCGGCTGGCGCACCATCGTCTACTCGCTGCTGTTCATCGTCTGCCTACTGGCCGTCTCCGACGTGATTCCCCTGTGGGTGATGTGCGTGATCGTGGTCGTCGTGTTCCTGTTCACCGATCGGCGCGTATTCAAATACGTGGATTGGGGACTGCCGCTCACCTTCTGCATGTTCTTCATCTTCATCGGCAACATGAAGCGCGTGCCCGAATTCTACGAACTGGCGCGCTCGCTGGTCGGCGGCCATCCGCTGGAGGTGGCGGTCGGCTCCAGCCAGGTCATCAGCAATGTGCCCACCACGATTCTGCTTTCCGGCTTCTGCGACCAATGGCGCGATCTGATCATTGGCACCAATTTGGGCGGCATGGGTACGCTCATCGCTCGATGGCCTCGCTTATTTCTTACAAGAACGTCGTGCGCCAGTACCCACACAAGAAAGGCCGGTATCTGGCCGTCTACTCCGCCGTCAACGTTCTGTTTTTGGCCGTATTGCTGACCTTGAGCTGGATCATCGAGCCGAGTTTCTGAGCCCAGCCATCTCCACCCCGCTGACGGGGGCTGCCGGCGAAGCGACTGGGGGTCTACCGCGCGTATACGGTGGGGGAGCCGGTCAGTCGGCTCATGGCCGACTGCGGGATGTCGTGGATGCGGCCGATGGTGGCATCCAGCGTGGATACGCCGGCTGCGGTGGCTGTGTTGGATTCAGAGGTGATGCTGGATACGCCGACTGCGGACGATGATACGGACGCAACCATCGGCTGACGATAGGCGTTGGAGTTGCGGGCCAGCCGGGCGAGCGCAGGACGCTGCCTGCGGAACAGATTGATAAACATACCGCACACTCCTTCATCGTTGGCCGGCGGTCTTCTGGCCGCCGTGGATTCCATCCTGCCCTCCTGCGCTTGTATTCGCTATGGGGGATAGCCCCTATTATTCCCTGAATCTGCACGATTCCCCCTCATCCTTGAGGGTGATTCTAACGGCAAAGGCATCGGCCTAATGGCCGATGCCAATCAGCGCGAAACCACCAGCGTGACGCTGTACGGCTTGATCTTCATCGCCAGCAATGAAGACGGCGACGGCAATGTGTAAGCCCGACGTTCCGGCACAATCGCCCCCGAAGCCTCGCCGCGGTATCCGATAGTGGTCTTCGCCGTCGGATTGGCGCTTAACGTCGTCACCTCCAAACGCACCGGTCGCGATGGCGAGCGCCCAGCCCGGCCAGTCCGCGCGCGATTTCCAACGTCACATCCACCGGGGAATCGGAGATATTGACGATTTTGATGTAACGGCAGGCGTCATCCCTGTCATGCCCGGTGGCGCTGACATACAGATGTTTGGCGGGGCGTGACGCGGTCTGCTCGATGGACACGGCATACGTCGTGTCGCCCAGATGCGTGGAAAACAGCCGCTCCACCTCATAATTCACCGTGGGGTTCACATGCGCCGGATTGAATTCGATAAGATTCTGCGCCCACCCCTTGGCCGGGATATGCGCGAGCAGCGGCGCATAGGAGGTCATGCGCACCACGTCGGAATTGCGCTCGCAACCGGTCAGGAACGCGGCCTCGCCGAGTGCCGACTTCCACGTGTTCGCGCCTTGTTCGGTCTGTGGTTGGCCGGCAAAATAGCCGTTGCTGAATATTCGCCGAAATAGACGCCGGCGCCACAACGCGGGTAAGCGTCGAATCGTGACGCCTGGGATGCAAACCATTCGGGGGAGTGGTAGGAATGCTCGTCGACGATAATCGCGTCACCGGTGGCGGAATCATGTGCCCCGGAATCGGTTGCGGCCAACGCTCGCGCATGGTCCCAGCTGCGCTTCATCGCCGGCTGGAAGGGGAACAGTCCGGCGCTCATCACACACAGCATATCCGGGTATCGTTCATGAATGGCCTCGCTGATCATGTCAAACTTGGCCACGTAGTCAGCCCCGAAGTTTTCGTTGCCCACGCCGATCATGTCCAAGCCGAACGGCTCAGGATGGCCCATATCACGCCGGACCGCGGCCCACGAGCTGGACTCCGGATCGCCATTCGCGAATTCGATGAGGTCCAGGTAGTCCTGAATCACATTGTTGCGGAAGGTGGCCGAATTGATATCCATGTGGCGCGGATCTCGGCCGGGCGACTGGCATGCGATGCCGGCGAACAGAGTAGGCAGCGGCTTGGCCTTGAGGTCCTCGCACAGGCAGAAATACTCGTAGAAGCCGATCTGATAGCTCTGCGAATAGCTGGAACCATCCGGCATCTTGAACGACCACATCGAATACTGTTGGCGTCGCGCGGCCAGGGAGCCGACGGTATCCTTCCAGCGATATTCATTGCCGGGCGTCACACCTTCGACGATGCAGCCGCCGGGGAATCGCAGAAACGCTGGATGCAACGCCTGAATGGTTTCCACCAGATCGCGGCGCAGCTTGCCGTAACGCCATTTCGGGTCGCCCGCGCCCCAATAGTCCGCATCCATGAACTGCACCAGATCCAGATCGAACGTGGTGCGTTCGCCGGCGTCAATGGTGATACGCAGCTTGCCGTAATCGGTGTTCAGGCCGGTTACGTCGGCGTTGAACCGGTACCAGCCGTCACGGCCGATGGCGATGGCACCATCCGACGAATCCGGACTGATCGAAACGCCGGAATCCTGCGCATTGGCACCATCGTCCTGCCTCAGACCGGTCTCTTCCGTATCGTCAAGCGGATCGGAGTCCACGATATACGACAATCGAGTGATACTGGTGAGCGGCAGGCCGTACCTATCGACCACGCCGACGGACAGCTCGGCCCGCCCATGAACCGGACGTACCGCGAGACTGACGGAATAGGTGTGGTCGGCGACGATGGAGAACGCGGGCTCGCCCCCGTTGTCGCCGCCTCCGTTATAGCCGAGGTTTTCCAGATATGCAGGGCCGGTTTCGGAAGGAACATCGGAGTGATGCGAGCGTATCGGCTATGTGGCGTGAATTGGCGGGGCGGGGCAGTCGGTGGTCACCCGCTGGCCGTGAATCCCGCGTATCTCACTGCCAAGCTGGCGGCGGAACAGTTGATGAAATCCCAGAAACGCAGGGAATCGGCCTGCGTACGCCACCGTTCGGCACCGGCCATACGCCACGTGTGATGGTCGAGATAAACGCCGTCAAAACTGTAGTTGTTCACCATGTTGCGTTCAGCCGCCATCCGCACCATGGTTGATGTCCTCGAAGAACACGCCGTACAGTCGCCCGCTTGTGTGATGGGTGGGGCTTCCCACGCTAATCCGCACCATGGTTTCGATTGTAGAGGGAATGGAGCGGAAAGGTAAACGGAAGAGTTCGCTCACCGTTCATGTTGCGGTCAATCCAAGTCGACTGTTCGCCGGTATACAGCCGGTAACCTCGAAACAGGAATGGAAAATACGGACGACTAGGAGCGCGGCTGTGCAATCCTCGGTGGGAATACGTGAGCGCATCGACCACGTGTATCCGTCGCTGCGTCCGGCGGAGCGCGCCGTGGCCCAGTATATTCGGAATCATATCGAGGAGGCGGCCGACCTGACCGTCGGTCAGATGGCCGACATCGCCCACGTCAGCCAGCCGACGGTGATTCGGTTCGCCCGCAAGCTCGGCTTCGGCGGTTACCGTGAACTGCGGTACGTGTTGCGCAACCCGGCCGCCGAACACAAAGTGACCTTCAATCCGCTGGCCGGATTCGATCTGAATCCGTGGGATGGCGAAGATGAGATTCCCGGTAAAGCGGCCGATGGCGCGAAGGCGCTGATCGACGAGCTGCACAGTGCGTTGGACCCAAGGCCTATCGCAAGGCGGTCGCCCTACTCGCCGAATCGGAGTTCATCGACATTTTCGGCGTGGAGAATTCGTTGACACCGGCGATGGATCTGTTCACCAAGCTCGGCTACCTGGGACTGACATGCCGTCTCAATACCGACGCTTACCTGCAGCAGATCGGTGCCGGGCACCTGCCCACGGCGCTGTGGCCGTCGCCTTCTCCCATTCGGGCAGTTCGGCGGATACGGTCAAAGCGTTGCGATTGGCGAAGTCGCATGGCGCGAAAACCATCGCCATAACCAATGCCATCGGCGCGCCGCTGGCCAGCTGGGCCGACGTGACGTTGCTGACGGGTCGTGATTCGCACACGATCTATGGCAATGCGATTTTCTCGCGCGTGGCCGATACCGCGCTCGTGGACATGCTGTACATGGGCGTGATTCTGTCCGGCTATGGCCGGTTCTCCACCGCGCTCGACGAATCCGGTCGCATGATTCGCGACCGCGTATTCGAGAACTGAGCTGCTGCTTTATCGCGCCTTGGGCCGTATTGCTCTGGTCGTTGCTGCTTGGGTTGTTGACGATTTGGTCGTTGTCGCCCTGGTCGCTACCGTCCTGAGGCATGTGCCAGCGAATACGTAGTGGACTTGGCGTGCGTATGACGTTCGATCTTGCCGCTCAACTCCAGCTGGTCCAAGAGCTGCGTCATCTGATCCTTGTTCAGGCCAAGCGCTTTCTGCATGGTTTTACGGCTGAGCTTCACACCGCGGAACGCGAGGAAATTGAGCGTGAACTGTTCCAACGTTTGAGGCGACGGTTCCAGCGTTGCCGTATCAAGCGGGCGGGTACTGGCCTGATCGTCACCGTCCGGGCGTTCGCCGAATCCACTGCGAGAATCAGCGTCTGCAGTGGCGCGCAGCCGATGATGCGTGCGCCGGCCAAAGCATCTGCGGCGTTATCCGTCATGCGCTGAATCGTGGGGAATGAGTACATTTTGGCATGCTGTGCTTCGTCAGTGGTGCTGGGCGCGGCGGAAGCATCGGCATCGGTCCGATGCGAGGACGCGGCCTCGGCCGATACAGGGATAGGCAGTACCATTGCCACCGAAGTGGGGCCCACGCGCAGTTGCGGACTGACCGCGCTCTGCGCGTAGGCGTCCATAATGCGTTGAATGCCGGTACCGCAGTTCTCGCAGAGGCCCAAATCGGCGAACAATTCAGCCAAACGCGGGGTGCGTGGCTGGCATACGCCGTTGAGTAGATCGTTGATTTCCAAACCATCGGTCAGGCCGCCGAGCGACACGATTTCCAAGCGGGAATCGAAGATATTGATCAGTGTGGGGCCGGAGTACGTGTAATCGCGATGTTCCAGTGCGTTGACCAAGCTTCGCGCAGGGCTATGGCCGGGTATTGGCCGGATTCGTTGATGCCGTTCAGCAGGGCGCTGGCTTGGTCGAGCTGGCGCAGCACCGAGCCGGTGAATGTGTGACGTTCGCGAATGGCGTTTTTGCCATTGCCCTCGAAAATGGTGGCCTTGATAACGAACGGGCATTGGTTGGACAGCAGGGTGGCAAGCGACGATTCGGTGGTGCTGGTGAAGGTGTTGTTGGTGCCGGTGTTGGTGATGCTGCCGGCGGGGACATTACCGGCATCCGCAGAGACGGATGCAGCCATGTTGGTCACAACCGGGCTTTCCCAATCCCTGCCTTCACTGGCAAAACGACCTGTGCGTATGTGAAAGTGAGCTCACCGCTATCGCCTGCGACGGTCTGGCCCGATGCGGCGTGATCTACGTTGCTCTCCGTTGTCCCCATATCGCCGATGGTACCGGTGCAAGCCGACGTTACGCCGAGGTGTTTTACACCCCTACGGCTAGACTTACACGAGTTTGGCCCCGTAGCTCAGCTGGATAGAGCATGTGACTTCTAATCTCAAGGTCGACGGTTCGAGCCGTCCGGGGTCACGATGTAATAAGCTTGGTCCCTCATCGTTTGTGAGGGGCAGGGGCTTTTGAATATTATGCCGGTCTGGGTCCGTCTGGAGCCTGAACTGTCGACCTTGAGATTAGAAGTCACATGCTCATCACCACCATCCGGGAACACCTTAAGGGGTGCGTCTCCTGCATAACGGCTATACTCTGACTTGAGATGTGCTGAATAATAACCAGCTATCGCGCGTCCGCCAATGGCGACGAACGAGGGAAGAAGGCCCGTGCCACGAGCAATCATCGAGGTAAGAAACCTACGCAAGGAATACCCCGTCGAGGATGAGACGGTGGTGGCGCTTGACCGTGTCAATCTCAGTATCCCGCAAGGCCAGATCTGCTGCATTTTCGGCGAATCCGGCTCCGGCAAATCCACGCTGCTCAACCAGTTGGCCGGCATGGAAAAACCGACGCGCGGCGGCGTGAGAATCGGCGGCGTACCCGTCAGCAAACTCGACGAGCGTGAGCTGGCGGCCTTCCGCCAGAAGCATCTTGGCTTCGTATTCCAGTCGTACAACCTGCTGCCCAATCTGACCGCGCTCGAAAACGTGGCAATGCCGCTGATGTTCCGCGGCGTGCCCAAGGAACAGCGCGAACGTGCGGCGCGTGGCGTACTCAAACGAGTCGGGCTCGGCCATCGTCTCAGCCATTACCCGCGCCAGATGTCGGGAGGCCAACAGCAGCGCGTCGGCATCGCCCGGGCGTTTGTGACCAAGCCCGAGGTGGTGTTCGCCGATGAGCCGACCGGCAACCTTGACTCTAAAACCAAAACCGAGGTCATGACGATGATCTGTGCATTCGCCCATGACTTCAACCAGACCATCGTGCTGGTCACACACGATCCGCAGATGGCTTCATACGCCGACCGCATCGTCACCTTGCTCGATGGCCGCATCACCAGCGATCGGCTCAACACCGACCTTTCCCGCCCAACTGTTCCGTCCACGCCGTCCGCCCAAAGAACCCAAGGAGTTGACCGATGAAGCACCTCTCCCACCGCACCATCGCCATCATCGTCGCGTTGCTCTCCACGCTGTCACTGGCACTTGCCGTCATCTCCCTTCCGCACCAGGCGTACGCAGTCGACGGCACAGACGGCACAAGCGGCACGAACAGTACGTCTCAGGGAAGCGACGGCGATTCCGCGCCAATCGCCGGCCCGGTGCCGAACATCATCGTCACCAACTTCACCTATGGCGGCGATTCCGTGGCCGCCGGCGCCGATTTCAACCTCGACTTCACCTTCCAGAACATGGGTCAGGTGGCGGTGACGAACATGGTCATCACCGTGGACGGCGGCGAGAGCTTCGCCATCGCGGGAGGCACGAACACGTTCTACGTCGACGCGCTGTGGGGCGGTTACGCCATGACGCAAAGCGTGCCGATGCAGGCGCTCGCCTCCGCGAAAAGCGGTGCCCAGCCCGTGACCGTGAACTTCCGATACGAGTATGTGGACGCCAGCGCCCGCTCCTCAAGCCAGTCCGATGTCAAGATTTCCGTGCCGATCAGTCAGCCTGACCGGTTCGAAATCAGTGATCCCGTAGTGCCCGACCAGGTGATCGCCGGTCAGGAAAACACGGTCACGATGGAATATGTGAACAAGGGCAAAGGCGATATCGCCAACGTCGAGGCCACGATGGAGGGCGAAGGTTTCGATGCCACGATGAAAACCCAGTACGTGGGCAATGTGGCTTCCGGCGCCACCGGCACGATTGGTTACGCCTTTACGCCGCACGCGTCAGGCGAGCTGAAGACCACGCTCAAAGTCACGTACGAGGATTCCGACGGGCAGACCAAAACCAAGGAATTCCCGCTCGCCATACCCGTAACCGATATGCAGCCGGTGGATGATTCCGACATGGCCGATCCGAACATGGACCAGAGCGCCAATCAGGGATTGCCGGTGCTGGTGTATGTGGTCATCGTCGTGATCGCCGTGGTCATTATCGTGGTGATTGTGCTGCTCGTGCGTCGCCGGCGCAAGCAGAAGGCCAAGAAGAACGATATTGATGAGGACTGGGATGATTGGTCCGAAGGCAAGGATGATAAGACCGATACCGACGTGACGGATGGTGCTGCGGCAGACACCGCTCCTATTGCACCAGCCTCACCAGCCTCACCGGCCGGCCCGTCCCACAAGGCCTGAAAGGCCCGACCATGCGATTCGGCGACATACTGCGGCTTTGCAGACAAAACCTATGGCGGCGTAATCCCGTACGATTCTGACCGTGCTGGGCGTTATCGTCGGCTGCTGCTCGATTGTGCTCATGGTCTCTTTGGGCCAGGGCATTAACGAGCAGAACGAGAAGATGCTCAAATCGATGGGCGATCTGTCCATCGTCACCGTGTACACCAACGGTTATGCCGGTCCGATGGGCGGTGGCGGTTCGTCCGAGATGGGCGATACCAAGCTCGACGACAAGGCCGTGGAATCCTTCCGCGCGATGAGCGGCGTATCCGGCGTGACGCCGATGATGAACTTCCCTTATAACGTGACGGCCAGAGCCGGCGCGGGCGGCCGTTACCTCTACGATTACGTGCAGATCATGGGCATCGACATGACCCAGTTCGACCAGATGGCTACAAGCTCGTCGGTGGCGAGAAGCCGGTCAAAAAGGATCAGGTGCTTGCCGGCGAATGGTTCGCCTATGGTTTCATGGACACCCTGAAGAACGGCGAACAACGCACCAGCACACGCGGCGGTCAGTATTCCTCATGCACGTTTGACCAGACCACCGGCCAGTGCGAGGAAGACCAGGACGAGGATCCGTTCTTCGATCCGCTCGCCACGCAAATCAGTCTGACCACCGGCACCAATTATCAGGCGACCAGTACACCATGAACATGTACGGCGGCGGTGGCGGCACAGGCGGTGCGGGTGGCAACACCGCGGTCAGTCGGAAAACGTCACCTTTGATGTGCGGGCTTCCGGCATTGTGGCGGGCGACTACAACAAAGGCTATGCCACCTCCGACGGTCTGGTCATGGATTTGCAGGCGTTGAAGGAACTGGCCGCCAAAGTCGATCCAGCCGCCGCCAAAAAAGCCACCGCCTATAATCAGGTGCTGGTCAAGGCCGCCGACCTCAAGTCCGTGCCCGAAGTCGAATCACAGATCAAAGCGTTGGGCTACGAGACCTCCTCCTATGAAGACATGCGTAAGTCGTTGGAAGAACAGTCGCGCGCGATTCAGCTGATTCTGGGCGGTATCGGTGCGGTTTCGCTGTTGGTTGCGGCCATCGGCATCGCCAACACAATGGTTATGTCCGTAACCGAGCGCACGCGCGAGATCGGCATTATGAAGGCGCTTGGCTGCTACGTTCGTGACATTCGCGTCATGTTTCTTGCGGAGGCCGGCGCGATCGGATTCTTCGGCGGATTGGTCGGCTGCGTGCTGAGCGGACTGATATCGCTGGGCATCAACGTTGTCGGCGCGTTGTATGCGGGCGGCATGAGCGGCGGCATGTCTGGCGGTATGGTCAGCGGTGCAGGCGGGGGCTCCGGCGACGGTACCGGTGGCGGAACATCTATCTGGACCATACTCTGGCAGGCGATAGTTGGTGGCGAGAATGTGACCCGTTATTCGGTGATTCCGTGGTGGCTGTTCCTGTTCGTCGTACTGTTTTCCACGCTGATCGGCTTGCTGTTCGGCTTCGGCCCGGCCAATAAAGCCGTTAAAATCCCGGCCCTAGACGCCATCAAAAACAACGAGTGATCGCCTCTGTCACCTGCTCCACCGTTAGTCCATAACGTTCGTTCAGTTCGCCCAGCGGCACGCGGTCGGTAAATTCCTTGCTGCGCCGAAGTTCAGCACATGAGGATTACGGCTGCCGTCCGAGACATGATGATTCGCATAATATGCGGTCACTTTCTCGCCCCAGCCGCCTTCAAGCTGCCCGTCTTCAAGGGTGATGACCTGCTGGTGGCCATCACGCAACGACTCCAGTACGTCTGAATCCAGCGACGTGCACTGGCGCGGGTCGATAACCGTTGCCGTGATGCCATAATCGGCAGACAATGCGGCGGCCGTCTGCTCCGCCAACGGATACGCATTGCCCAGTCCGATAATCGCGACGTGCGAGCCGTCTGATTGACCCGCCAATCCAGCATGTGACGCACACCGGCACGCTGAGCCGTTACGCTAACGGTCCCGCGGACTGTTGCGGCAGATATGCCCCCGCTGGCGGAGCTGACGGAGACTGGCAGCGAAGTTGACTGGGGGCGGTCAGCGATCTGCCCACCCGTCACCGGCAGCAGCGTCGCATCCCGTTCCGCCGTCAGAATCGCCTCGCCCGGCACTCGAATCACCACCGGACCAGCAGGGCGTCCGCCGAACCGGCCGGCGCGGTAGCCCATGCCAGATCAGCTAGATAGTCGCGAGCCGAAGTCGGCACCAGCATCGTAGCCCCTGGAATATTGGAGAACATCGTCACGTCATACGCGCCGGAATGCGTATTGTCCGAACCGGACAGGCCGCCCAGAAAATCAAGTACCGTGACTCGCGAACGGTTCAGGCTCATCTCCTGGAAGAACTGGTCGTACGCGCGCTGGAAGAAGGACGCCGTGGTGGCCACCACCGGCGTGCCACCCGCCGTGCGATGCCGGCAGCGTACGCCACGGCATGCGATTCGGTGATGCCCGTGTCTACATAATGTGCGCCCGCGCGCTCTCGGAACTCATGGGTGATGTCGTTCGAGCCGGCGTGGGCGGGGGAGATGACCACGAGTCCCGGCTCGGCGGCGAAACGCGGTTCGAGTGCGGCCATCGCCATTTGCCGTAATGCTTGCGCGGATCGTCCGGCTTGCCGATTGCGGCATCCGGATTCTGCCAATGCGAGGCCTCGCACTGGCCCTCATGCGTTCATGATCGGACAGGTTGCAGTGATCCGAATGCCACGGCTCGCTGTGGTTCACGTTATCGGTGGGATGCACGCCGGTGGGGGAGTCGAACGAAACCGGTGAGGCCGAGGCGGTTTGCCGATCTGCGTGAGTCTCCTCACCGTCATATCCTGCGCCCTTCAGCGTATGAATATGGACCACCACCGGATGATCGATATCGCGCACTTCCTCGAAAGCTGCGACCAGCGCGGAAACATCGTTGCCGGCCTCCACATACCGATAATCCAAGCCAAACGCGTTGAACAGATTCGGCTGGGCGGTGCCACCGGACGCGCGCAGGCGGGCGAGCGGACCGTACATGCCACCGAAATCGCCGGCAATCGACATCTCATTGTCGTTGAACACAATGATGAGATTGCGCCCTGCTCAGCCGCGTTGTTCAGTCCTTCAAACGCCACGCCCGAACTCAGCGAACCATCGCCGATCACGGCGATCACATTGCCGATGCCGCTGTTCGGGCCTTCCATATCGCGGGTTTTCGCCAAACCGCAAGCCAATGAAATCGAGGTACCGGTGTGACCGAGCACGAACTGGTCGTGTTTGCTTTCGTCCGGATTGGTGAAGCCGGTCACCTCGCCGAAACGGTTCGGATCCATATACGCGCCGGCCCGTCCTGTAAGCATCTTATGGACGTAGCTTTGGTGGGACACGTCGAACACGATGCGGTCGCACGGCGAGTCGAAGACGCGATGCAGGGCACCGTGGCCTCCACCCATGCCCAGACTTGGTAGCCGACTGATGACCCGCCGTGCCGAATG
>ENA-OQHY01000791-OQHY01000791.1-human-gut-metagenome-genome-assembly--contig:-NODE-791-length-16248-cov-2.504435_pt1 | contig 16248 bp, 22 predicted proteins | sample MGYA00242570_ERZ504733 | MGnify/ENA primary metagenome ERZ504733 (study PRJEB26092, sample SAMD00036219) | human gut metagenome | host: Homo sapiens | study: EMG produced TPA metagenomics assembly of...
ACGCATTGACCAACTGTCGCAGGTTCAAGTGCCCGACCTGTGTGGATGATTTCACGAAGGAGTGCCTGACGATTACCGCCGCATTCGGGATTTCAGGCGTGCAGGTCACGCGTATTCTGGACAGTATCACGCTGTTTCGTGGTTATCCGGCTACGATAAGAACCGATCAGGGACGGAGTTCACCTGCCGCGCACTGGATCAATGGGCCTTTGAGCATGGCGTGGAACTGCGTCTTATCCAGCCGGCAAGCCGACTCAGAACGGATTATTAGAGTTTAACGGACGATTCAGAGATGAGTGCTGAACGAGCACTGGTTCAGCGATATTGTTCATGCCAGGAAAACGATTAATGACTGGCGACAGGATTATAACGAGTGCGTCCACATTCTTCGCTGAACTACCAGACTCCGGCTGAATTTGCAGCGGACTGGAGAAACGGGAAATATGAAGAAAAAACAACCGACATTACTAGCTGAAGGTTGTATCTAATCTTGGGGGCAGGTCAATTCTTCTTTGCGTCTGTTCCATGATTTTTTACTGATACGGGCTTTTCTTTTCGACTCCTGGTGAGCACGTTCGATAGTAGTGGATAATGCGGATAATTTGTGGTCGAGTTTGTAGCTGTAAATTTGTCCTGTCTCAACCCCTACAATATCAATGTTACGTTTGATCAAAAAAGTAAACTCATCGATAGCTTCGTAGCCTTACTTACGTGAAAAGCGGTCTACAGTCTCGATTAGCAAGCAACCCTCGGTAATCTCCCCAGCCTCTACACGCTGCTTAAACTGACCTAAAGAACCTTTGGTGAAGTTATGCCCTTTGTGCCCTGACAGACCTTTATCACTTTCTAGTACTTCGTAAATGCTTGGATCGAGTTGATACCCTAATTGGGGGGCAGTTTAGCGTTTTCGAGGAAGTCTAATACTGTACTAATCTGGCGATCTAAGCCAAAAGCATCAACCTACTACAAGATCGATACCCTACTATAAATGTAGGCTTTGACAGTTCGCATTCATGCACCTATACATTTGATAAACATAATCATTGAGGAACTCATTATGTCCGATAAAGAATATGTATTCTATAGTACGCTGGAAGAAGCTATTGATGCCGCTCGTGAAGAGTTCCTCGCCGATAATCCCGGCGTTGAGGAAGAAAATGCTGACGTGCAACAACTTAATATCCAGAAATACGTTCTGCAGGACGGGGATATTATGTGGCAGGCCGAATTCTTTGCTGATGATGGCGAGGAAGGAGAATGTTTGCCGGTCCTGAGCGGAGAAGGTGCGCAGGCCGTCTTTGATGGCGACTATGACGAAATCGAACTACGGCAGGAATGGCTTGAAGAAAACACCCTGCACGAGTGGGATGAGGCGAATTTCAGCTCGAGCCGCCGCTGGATACGGAAGAAGGACAGACCGCAGCCGATGAGTGGGATGAGCGTTAATTTCCCCTATTCATAAGGGCCGTGCTGAGCGTCGATCGGCAGCAATAGCGTATCGAATACCAGTGAAAACGGTAAATCGAGCACGGTGAGATAGCGCCACGCTGAGTCACGTACATCCCATTTTACCCCGGGGTAGTACTGATTACCGTGGCCTTGCCCTGGAATGGTGCGGCTGATGATGCTGCCACAGCCGCTGAGTAAACACGCCATCATCACGGCGAGGATTATTTTCATCAATGACCTCTAAAAAAATACCGGCTTTTCAGCCGGTATTTTATTTGCCGGGTAGCGTAACGCCGCCGGGCACAGAAGGCTTACTTCGCCTTCAGCGCGAGTGGATTAATTTTAATCTCTTTATAGTGGCTGACCCACGAAGAGTATTTTTCCGGCGCAGACCACACACGGTAGTGAAGGCGTGCCATCGTAACCGGATCGCTCAACAGCACCAGACGACGGTCGCGGTTGAGTTTTTCCGGCGTATCGTTCAGCGCCTGCTCAACGTGACGATCGCGGGCAATCTCCAGTACCTGGCTTGCACGGTGACGCGCTGTCGCCATGGCCGTCGCCAGAGCGTTAAATGACGGGTTAAACACCGCGTGCATAAAACCATCTTCCAGCGAGCGTTTGCGGTTCTGCTCCAGATACGTGTCGGTATCCACCAGCACCTGTGGCGGCGAATACTCTTCCGGGATCAGGAACAGTTTCCAGCGTTTGGTACGCAGCCCCACCGTTGAACGGCTCGAAATCACTGACACAAACGGTGACAGGATCAGCGAGAAGACAATCGGTGCCAGCCAGAACAGGAAGCGCAGATCCAGCCAGGCCATACCTGCCGCCCATACCAGACCCAGCAGCAGCTGCGAGCCATGACGCATGAAGCTTCCCCCACGGCGTGGAGTCATCATCACGCTGCGGTGAATTCCAGACCACTTCCCAGCCGAGGAACGCGCTGACCACAAACACGGTATGGAACAGCATACGCACCGGCGCCAGCAGCACGGAGAACAGCACTTCCAGCAGAAGCGAGAGCGTCACGCGGCAGAAACCACCGTACTCTTTCGAGCCTTTGCACCAGATCAGAATAATACTGAGCAGCTTAGGCAGGAACAGCAGCACCATAGTGGAGGCAAACAGCGCAATCGCCAGCTCCGGACGCCACTGCGGCCACACCGGGAACAGCTGGCGCGGTTGCAGGAAGTATTGCGGTTCCGTCAGAGCATGCACCACCTGTAGCGCAGTAGAGAGCGCAAGGAACATAAACCACAGCGGTGCGGAGAGATAAGACATTACGCCAGTCAGGAACACAGCACGGTGAACCGGGTGCATCCCTTTAACAAGGAACAGGCGGAAGTTCATCAGGTTACCGTGACACCAGCGGCGGTCACGCTTGAGCTCATCCAGCAGGTTCGGTGGCAGCTCTTCGTAAGATCCCGCAGGTCGTAAGCAATCCAGACGCCCCAGCCAGCACGACGCATCAAGCCGCTTCCACGAACTCGTGCCGACAGAAATAGACCCCGCAAACGAACCTTCACCCGGCAGCGGAGCCAGCGCACAGTGCTCAATGAACGGCTTCACGCGGATAATGGCGTTGTGACCCCAGTAGTGAGACTCACCCAGTTGCCAGAAGTGCAGACCAGCGGTAAAGAGCGGCCCGTAGACGCGGGTTGCAAACTGCTGGCAGCGCGCATAAAGCGTGTCCATACCGGACGCTTTTGGCGAAGACTGGATGATCCCCGCGTTCGGGTTGGCTTCCATCAGACGCACCAGACCGCTCAGGCAGTCGCCGCTCATTACGGAGTCAGCATCCAGCACGACCATGTAGCTGTACTGATTCCCCCAGCGACGGCAGAAGTCATCGATGTTTCCGCTTTTACGCTTCACGCGACGACGACGACGGCGGTAGAAGATCTGGCCTTCACCCTGCACTTCCGCGATCAGTTCCATCCAGGCTTTTTGCTTCGGCAACGCAAATGTCCGGGTTGTAGCTGTCACTCAGGATATAGACGTCAAAATGCGCCGCGTTACCGGTTGCCTTTACGGATTCCCAGGTCGCACGCAGACCCGCAAATACGCGGTCAACGTCTTCGTTACAGATAGGCATGATCAGCGCCGTACGGTGCTCAGGATTAAGGGGTTCATCCCCGACCGTTGAGGCTGAAATGCTGTATTTGTCCCGCCCCATCAGCAGCTGCAGGAAGCCCATCAGCGCGGTCCAGAAACCGGCTGACACCCAGCAGAAAAGAACGGCAAACAGCAGAAGAATGCCGCTCTGCAGGATATACGGCAGCAGCTGCATGAAGGAGACCCATATATCCTGGCCCATCATGTCTGCAGGGTTGATAAGCGCCCAGCCCTGGTAAGGCAGAATGGTTTTCATGTACCAGGTAGCGACCACGGTCTGCGCCAGCGTCAGTAACAGCAGAATGTAGCGACGAATGGTCCCCACGGTACGCCATTTCTGTTCGGAGGCCTGCTCTTCTTTCGTCAGGCGCGACAGATAGCGCGGCGTAACATCACGCCCACGCAGGCGATCCCAGAAGCGGCCAACCGGGTTGGTGCGCCACGGGTCAGGGAACATTGAGGAACGCGTGGCTTTCGGCATTGCCTGAAGCTGATCGCGTCCTTCATCGTCTTTAATCAACTGCCCTTCTGCCAGCGAGTCTGGCCATGCCTGCTCCAGACGCGCCTTTACTGACCCCAGCGGCGTATCATCGTCACGGGAAAACGGACGATGTTCGCCATCCAGCGCGGTATGCACCGCGCGGATGTCGCTTTTAGGCAGCGCCGCTTTTTCAATGTCCGTCAGCGGCATGGCATCAATATATTCAGATGTATTATTCATTGGCAGGTAGCTGATAGCTCCAGGTTTCACTCAGCGGCTGATCGTTACTGACCAGCGCAGCACGCATTTCAGTGGTCTGTTTCGGATCTTTCACTTTCACGCGCAGCGTCAGACGCCAGCCTTTCGTTACCGGGTTATAGCGTACGGTGTTCTCAACGATTTCACCGTTATCACCGATGCTCGCCTGAGCGGCAACGGCGGTATCCGGGGACAGTTTTTTCATATCCTGGCCCGCGAAGTCCACAACAAAGGCCACGGTGCCATCAGGCTGACGGATCAGGTTAGACTGCTTCACATCACCCGTAGAACGGCGAGTCTGCATGACGTACGCGTTATCCGGCGCATGCAGTTTGTCTTCGTCGCGGCTAAAGGTAATGGTGTATTTGAAGTTCATCTCTTTACCGGCTTCCGGCAGCTGATCCGGCGTCCAGTAAGCAACGATGTTATCGTTGGTTTCGTCATTGGTTGGAATTTCAACCAGCTCAACCTTACCTTTACCCCAGTCACCTTTCGGCGTGACCCAGGCGCTTGGGCGCAGGTCATAGCGGTCATCCAGATCTTCAAATCGGGAGAACTGACGGCCACGCTGCAGGAGGCCGAAACCTTGCGGGTTTTCCATCGCAAAACTGCTAACAGCCAGATGTTTCGGGTTATTCAGCGGACGCCAGATCCACTCACCATTACCTGCATGAATAGAAAGACCGTTGGAATCGTGCAGTTCCGGGCGGAAGTTCGTCGCCGGTGACGGCTGATTCGGCCCAAACAGGAACATACTGGTCAGCGGTGCAACGCCCAGTTTGCCGACTTTATCACGCAGGTAAACTTTGGACTGCACGTCAACGACCGTGTCACGGCCAGGCATAATCACAAAGCGATAAGCACCGGTCGCACGAGGGGAATCCAGCAGTGCATAAATAGTCAGGCGTTTGTCGGTTGGTTTTGGACGTTCAATCCAGAACTCGCGGAAACGCGGAAACTCTTCACCTGATGGCAGCGCGGTATCAATGGCGAGGCCACGCGCAGAAAGCCCGTACACCTGCCTGCCCCGATCACGCGGAAGTAGCTGGCACCGAGCATGCTGACGATTTCGTCGTTTTTATCTTTGCTGTTGATCGGGTAAAGCACCTTGAAGCCAGCGAAGCCCAGGTCTTTAACCGTATCTTTATCGTGCTGAACATTGCCAAAATTGAAGTAATCCGGGCTGTACTTGATTTTACGTACCGCGGTCGCCGTCACTTCATTAATGGCAACAGGCGTGTCGAAGTACATTCCCTGATGATAAAACTCAAGCTTGAACGGGGTTTTAATGTTGTTCCAGTACGCTTTGTCATGGTTGAACTGAATCTGCTGATAGTCCGCATACTTCATGTCGCGGAAAACGGAGGGCAAGTTACTTTTTGGCGCTTCGTAGCTCTTGCCTGCCATCGATTTTGCCTGTTTTGCGACATCGTCGATGTTAAAGGCCAGTGCCGATGAGGTATACAGAGATAACACCACTGCAGCACCCAACCAACGCATTTTCATCATCTGTGGTTTATGTTTCATAATAAGTAAGCACTTCCCCCTTTGTGTGCTTATATCGATCCGATCCATTTTAATGGAAACTCAGGCAATCCGACAACATTATCACTGCTTTGTTCAGCTCGCTGGCTCATGGATTAAGCAAATGAAAGAACCCGCTTTTCACTTTGCGTGCTTATCCTGGAGACAGGGTGTCGGTCTTGGTGTAGGGTTGGCTTCGAATGTAACCATTATGAGTCTTAGGGATAAGGCGAAAAGTCTGAGAATGCACAAAGTTATATGAGCTCAACACCTGTAGAACGTGAATATTTCCTCGACTCGATCCGGGCATGCTGATGCTGTTGGGGATCCCCTTTCACATTTCACTGATTTACTCCAGCCACACCTGGCATGTGAATAGCCAGATGCCTTCCTGGTGGCTCACGCTGTTTAATGACTTTATCCATGCTTTTCGTATGCAGGTGTTTTTTGTCATATCCGGCTATTTCTCCTACATGCTGTTCTTACGCTACCCGGTAAAACGCTGGTGGAAAGTGCGCGTGGAGCGTGTGGGCATTCCGATGTTGACCGCCATTCCCCTGCTGACGTTGCCGCAGTTTATTATGTTGCAGTACGTCAAAGGCAAGGCGGAAAACTGGCCAAATCTGACGCTGTATGAAAAGTACAATACCCTGGTCTGGGAACTGGTGTCTCACCTGTGGTTCCTGCTGGTCCTGGTGGTGCTCACCACGGTCAGCCTGGTCATTTTCAGCCGCCTGCGCCATCGCCTGAGTACCCAGGCCGATACCTTCTTCGCCAATATTACGCTGGGTAAACTGTCTCTGCTCTTTTTGCTGCTGGGTATCGCCTATGCGGCCGTGAGACGCACGCTGTTTATCATGTATCCGCCGATACTGAGTGACGGACTGTTCAATTTCGTCGTGATGCAGTCGCTGTTTTACATCCCCTTCTTTTTAGCCGGTGCGCTGGCATTTATTCACCCCAAACTTAAATCGCTGTTTACCACCCGTCGCCATGGTGCGCCCTGGGTGCCGCTATCGCGTTTGCGGCCTATCTGTTAAATCAGCGTTATGGCAGCGGCGATGGCTGGATGTATGAAACAGAAAGCGTGATCACCATGCTGCTGGGTCTGTGGATGGTAAATGTGGTCTTCGCGCTGGGACACCGCTTGCTGAACTTTAAGTCCAGCCGCGTGACCTACTTCGTCAATGCTTCACTGTTTATTTACCTGGTGCACCACCCGCTGACGCTGTTCTTCGGCGCTTATATCACGCCACATATTGCGTCCAACACGCTGGGTTTCTTTACCGGACTGGTCTTTGTGATTGGGATTGCCATTGTGCTTTATGAAATCCATCTGCGGATCCCGCTCCTGCGTTTCCTCTTTTCAGGAAAACCACAGGCTAAAGCCTCATAAACAAACGCGGCGCACTCAGTGCGCCGCGTTTGTTTTAGCTCTCTACGTCCTGTCCACGCTGCGTGAGAAGCCGCTGATAAAGGTGCGTGGTTTCTTCGTCGAAACAGACAAAAATCACCTTCTCAGGCATCGGCTTGAGGGAGAGGTATCGGTAAACGGTCTCTACCGCGATCGTGGCAGCGGCAGGTTTTGGATATCCGTATACCCCAGTGCTGATAGCCGGAAAAGCCATCGTCTTATAGCCGTTATCCGCTGCCAGGCGCAGGCAGTTGCGGTACGCCTCCTCCAGAATACTCGCCTCATGCCGATCGCCGCCATGCCATACAGGCCCCACAGCGTGAATCACCGCTTTGGCAGGAAGATCTCCCGCGAGGGTAATCACCGCATGACCCGGAGGACATTCACCCTGCTGCTGACGCACAGCTTTACAGGCCTCAAGGAGCTGCGGTCCTGCAGCCCGGTGGATTGCGCCGTCAACACCGCCCCCGCCCATCAGTGATGGATTGGCCGCATTAACGATCACGTCGACGTGCATCGTCGTAATATCGCCATGAATGACTTCAATTTGCGGTTTCATACGTACCCTCTGCTACCCGCCTTTTTCTTAAGTGTATCGCAGAGGAGGTATGGATAAAAAACTATCGGGGAAAAACCTCTTCCGCCGGGGAGCGGAAGAGCGAGAATTAACGATACTGAATTTGAACAACCGCGAGCGTTTTTTCGGGATTAAGGTACTTCATGCTGAGAGTTGCGAGGCTGGAATCGTTGACCTGACCGTTAAGTACATCTTCATAGCTGACCCTGCGCGTTTGCATCCGATTATTATCCGGACATGTCATTGCAAACGCGTCATGATGCGGTGTCACCACGCAGGGGTCTGCGACAATAGCGCCGCGAAAATGAATCACACCACCGTCGACAATCGTGGCTGAAAAAGCGGGAGTAATAAATGCAGAGAGGATCAAACCTAAACCATAAACGTCGGGCTAAATATTTGGTCACTATATGTACTCCTCAATGAAAGTCGTCCTTGAGGGGTAAACGCGCTCCGTTAGGGCAAACAAAGCATCACGTTATGGAACAGCACTGCACAGTTCCTGATAACAGCATAGCTCAACCGCGCACGCCCGCCATATCCACAACGTCTTGATTTCATAATCATTAGAGCGCACTTCCCGCCGGGGACCATTGCTGTGATAAATGAAGCGATTTCCCGTCAGAGACGGTGACAGTAATGTTCACCTTGTCTCCGGAATCTATATTTAAACTCAGCCGCATTAAATCAATCGTCTGATTAGCGGGAATAAAAAGTGTGTTTTGTTGCCGTGAAGAACTTTGCCCCCCTGCCCCTGTCGCAAAGAGACAATCTGCACCTGACATTCACACGGTTCCGTCAGAATAACCTGCGGAATAATGGTGGTCATATTTCCCTGTTGCGATGTTTTAAACGTGATCTGACTGGAAAGCGCCGCGAGGAGAATTAAGGTATTCATGATGAACTCCCGAAAACAGGGCAAATGCCCTGTTTTTTTGTAGCACAGACTGGAAATTAATACTGATGTGCAGTCGCGTGGTTGCCAAAACCAACCTGCTGAACAGTCACAGTGGATCCGGATGCGGTTTGATCAACAGCAGCACCGTTGCCACCACCGTACTGGCTAACGTTCATCACCGAGTGGTTACCATTCCACTGGTCAAGCGTTGCGCTGTTACCGAAACCATTCTGAGTCAGACTAATTGAGCTGTCATCAGAGCCCTGGCCAACGTCAGCGCCGTTACCGCCGCCACTCTGATTAATGGTCAGTGTGGAATTTCTCGCACTGGTTTGCAAAGCGAGAGCCGAGTTACCGCCACCGTACTGGTAAATGCTCAGCGTTGAATTTGGACCACTGTCATGACCACCGTGGCCATGCCCGTTACCCCAACCGCCTTGATTAATACTACCGGCCATAGCACTACCAGAAACTACGATTGCTGCAATTGCTGCCACTTTGATAAATTTCATGGTAAACCCCCATCGGATTGATTAAAGTCGCCGCTAAATAACTAACGCTGAATAACGCGAATCGCCATTTGCGACTGTCTCTGCACTACAACTGCGGTTTTCTGCGTACCGTACTGCGTAATATTTGCTCTATTACCCGACCCTTTTTGGATAATTTTCGCACTATTACCATATCCATCTTGCGTAATACCTGCATCATTCGCGCTACCGCTCTGATCGATCCAGGCAATATTATAAGTCCCTGATTGATCAACTCTCGCTCTGTTGCCTGCTCCATCCTGAGAAACAATGGACAATAATTTTGACCCGTCCTGGCGAACCTGAGCATCATTTAACATGCCCTGCTGACCAATAATGGCTGCCTGATTTAATGATGAACGACTTAATTCATTAACCGTGAAGTTATATTCAGCGTTAGCCAAATCTGAATCAGCCGCGATTACAAATCCAGGCGCACCCAGTAATGTAAACATCATAAATAACGATGTATTTTTCATGTTGTCACCCTGGACCTGGCTATTTGATAACGCCATAACCTTGTTACTGTGACTTCGTGTTAGAACGACTCGTAATTTGTTAACGCGTCGTTACGGTGATGAGTATGTCTGCCGAAACATTTTAAATATCTCACCCGCGTGGCTTATTTTTATTTATCACGTCACCTCAAAGTAGTAATTCCATGCAAAAAAACGTTATAGACCGGGGTTCTTATTTTTCTATTAAGCCTTTCTTAATAATCGATTGTGCAGCGGGACGAGAGGGGTAAAGCCCCCATGCAACGGACGCTAAACGAAACGCCAGGAGGACATTTTACACAACACGTGACACGAGACCTGTTTTCTTAAGACGCAGCACCGTTCATTCCAGGACTTAGAAAATCTCTGTGACTCATACCTCTTTACGGGCAGAAATAAATAATTAATATTCATAAAAATCAAATGATTATAAATATTTGTATGATTTTTAAAATCTGTGCAGGGTTATTTATATGTACAACTTTCTTATCATTCCACAACATTTAAAAGAGTCCAATTTCACAAATTAATATTGATTTTTACATCCTGTTACACGTTTAACACTTGCTTTAAAGTTAGTAATAGCTAGATTGAAATCAGATGTACGAAATTTGTTTTATATTTACCTCCTGCTGGAGGTTATGTTTTTTTTCTTCACACAGCAGTGCAACATCTGTCAGTACTTCTGGGGTCCTCTTTTTTATCTGGAGGACCGCTGTCAGGTGTCATAAAAAAGTGGGGTTCATCATGTATAATGAAGTCCAAAGTTTACATGGTCATACGTTACTGTTGATCACAAAACCTTCGTTGCAAGCGACCGCTTTATTACAACATTTAAAGCAATCGCTGTCTCTGCACGGGAAATTACATAATATTCAACGTTCTTTTGATGATATTGCACCTGGCAGTATCATTCTGATTGATATGATGGAAGCGGATAAAAAGCTTATCCATTACTGGCAAGATAATTTAAGCAGGAAAAACAATAATATCCGCGTGTTATTATTGAATACCCCTGATGAGTATCCCTTCAGAGATATTGAAAGCTGGCCGCATATCAATGGTGTGTTCTATATCACGGAAGAAGAAGATCGGCTGGTCGAAGGTCTGCAGGGTATATTGCGTGGCGAGTGTTATTTTTCGCAAAAACTTGCCAGCTACCTCATCACGCACTCCGGAAATTACCGCTATAACAGTTCAGAGTCAGCGCTGCTAACGCACCGTGAGAAAGAGATCCTGAACAAATTGCGCATTGGTGCTTCAAATATTGAAATCGCCCGTTCGTTATTTATCAGCGAAAATACGGTAAAGACGCACCTTTATAATCTTTTCAAGAAGATAGCTGTTAAGAACCGAACTCAGGCTGTTTCATGGGCAAACGATAACCTCAGGCGTTAATCAAATGAAACGCACGTTGAGTTGGATCGCCGCAGCGAGTTTCATGCTCGCTGCCGGGAACGTACGGGCCGTCGAGGTCGAAGTTCCCGGATTGTTAACAGACCACACTGTCTCCTCGGTCGGGCACAATTTTTATCGTGCATTCAGTGACAAATGGGACAGTACATTTACTGGAAATATAACAATCAACGAGCGGCCCAGTGCACGATGGGGAAGTTGGATAACAATAACGGCTAATCAGGACGTTATTTATCAAACATTTTTATTCCCCACGAAAATAGACTTCGATAAAAACGTAGCCTTAGCACTGGCTCAATCAGAAGATGCTATTAATCGCCTGCAAATTGATAAAGCGCTATTAAGCACCAGCGATTTAGCAAAAGACGAATTCTAGCGAACCTATATCCGGAGGCTGTCATGCGTATTGCATATGCAGTTGTTTCGATAATGCTAATAACCCCTATAAGCTGGGCCGGAAATATGACGTTCCAGTTCCGTAACCCTAACTTTGGCGGTAATCCCAATAATGGGGCGTTTCTGTTGAACGAAGCCCAGGCGCAAAACTCCTATAAGGATCCCAGCTTTAAGGATTTTAGCGTCGATACCCCATCGGCACTGGACAACTTCACGCAGGCTATCCAGTCGCAGATTTTGGGAGGGTTGCTGACCAACATCAATACCGGCAAACCCGGCCGAATGGTGACCAACGACTTCATTGTCGACATCGCCAACAAGGACGGACAACTCCAGTTGAACGTTACCGATCGAAAAACCGGGAAAACCTCCACCATTCAGGTTTCCGGTCTACAAAGTGATTCAACGAACTTTTAAACAACAACGAAATAAGGACAACGATCATGCAGCGCTTCCTGATATTTGTTGCAGTGTGCTTATTGAGCGGTTGTTTAACTGCTCCACCTAAAGAAGCTGCAAAACCAACATTAATGCCTCGGGCTCAAAGCTATCGTGATTTAACACATTTACCTGCGCCGACCGGTAAAATATTTGTCTCGGTTTACAACATTCAGGATGAAACGGGACAATTTAAACCTTATCCGGCAAGTAACTTCTCTACGGCAGTCCCACAGAGCGCCACCGCCATGCTGGTGACCGCCTGAAAGATTCGCACTGGTTTATTCCTCTGGAACGTCAGGGTCTCCAGAACCTGTTAAATGAACGGAAAATTATTCGCGCCGCGCAGGAAAATGGCACCGTCGCGAATAATAACCGCATGCCGCTGGAATCACTGGCCGCGGCGAACGTCATGATCGAGGGATCGATTATTGGTTATGAAAGCAACGTTAAATCGGGTGGTGTGGGCGCGCGTTACTTTGGTATCGGTGCTGATACGCAATATCAGCTCGACCAAATCGCCGTAAACCTGCGTGTCGTCAACGTCAGCACGGGCGAAGTGCTCTCTTCGGTAACGACCAGCAAAACCATTCTTTCTTATGAAGTGCAGGCCGGGGTTTTCCGCTTCATCGATTACCAGCGTTTGCTGGAGGGTGAAATCGGGTATACCTCTAACGAACCGGTCATGATGTGTCTGATGTCAGCCATAGAAACCGGGGTAATCTTCCTGATTAATGATGGTATCGATCGTGGATTGTGGGACCTGCAGAACAAAGCAGAGGCGCAAAACCCGATACTGGTTAAATACCGCGATATGTCAGTGCCTCCGGAATCCTGACAGGAAGCGCATAAAAGGCGAGATCATCATCTCGCCTTTTTTTATTCGCTTACCGCAGTGATGTTTTGCGCTTTATCCCGTCTGGCGGCCAGCCAGAGGCCGCTGTTCTTCATAGCATAGCCAAACACCAACCCCAGCATTAGCGAGGGAAGCACCAGCGCCCAGTCCCCCTGCCCTGCAAACGTCGCACATGCGCCCATAAAGGTACCGGTACAAACGACAGCAGCATATGCTTTGCCTGGATACACATCAAAAACGCGACTACGCCGGTCATGATATAGCCCAGAATCTCCAGATGCGGAGCCAGCGCGCTGCCCTTCATAATCACGAGTGCCCAGATAACACCGCTCATCAGGTACAACCAGAGATGAAAAGCCCTTTACGCCGCCCTGCGGGCAGGCAAAGTAGGCCGTACAGCCCAGAAACCCGGCCCAGCTGAGCAACCCGAGAGAGACCGCCACCCATCCCCATAGTCCGGAGAGAATGCCTGTCGTGAATGCGATACACAGTAATATGTTCATGCGCGCATCTTAGCAGAAGCGCGCCATGGAAATGAGATCAGATGCACATTACGTGCAAGATGAAATATATGGTTGCAGAATTTATGTGACCTAAGTCACTCTTCATCCTCTTCTTCCAGCTCATCCCACATTGCCGCAATGGCGTCGCGGGTCAGCGGAGCAGCGTTCTCCAGAACGGCGAGGTCGCATGTGCTTCAACTTTGCCGAGGAAAGTACCGCACCACGGCAGCAGATACGCTTCGAAGAGCGTTTCGATAGCCTCGTTCTCATCATCAGCGGCGTGATCTTCAATCCAGGACGCAGCCAGCAACAGCGTTCCGATATGGTCCGCAGGGGTATCCGTCAGCGGCATTCCGCGTTCAGAGAGAAACGCGCGCACTTCAGCTTCCGTCGCCCCTTCCTGCCAGGCTGAACGGTACGGCGAAACGCGGCATTCGTCGCCAATAAACAGCGCGTTGTAATCCGTTGAAATCTGCTGCATATCGCAACTTTTTTGCAGACGCTCCAGCAACTCATCCTGTTCCAGCGGCCAGTTTTGCGCCAGTTTCCCTTCACGAATCAGGGTAAAGAGTGGAACCAGCAGCGGGTCTTGCGGCTGACGATAGAACAGCGTACCCAGCACGCGGCAAAGGATGGAAAACTCATTCATTTTTTATTCCATTACACAATTAAAGATCGGCAAATTCATCAATCGGATCCATTCCACGTGACTCGAGGAAATCAAGCATGCGGCGTGGGGTAACGTTAAGGATCCTGTCTTCCGGGAAATCCACGTCATTCAGTATTTTCAGACATTCACTAAAATCACCCAGCGTAAACGCGGTATGGGAATCGGAACCCATCGCCACCATGCCACCGGCATCCCGCACTGCTGCTGCAACGGCGCGACAGTTTGCTTCACTGCCCTTACGCGAGTGAACAAAAGAAGAGTTATTGATCTCCAGCGCCACGCGGTGTTTCGCTGCCGCCTGGGCAACAGCCTCGATATCAATCGGGTATTTAGGATTGCCTGGATGAGAAATAATGTGCACGTTGCCGCTGGCTATGGCAGCAATCATCGCTCGGGTGTTCGTCTCTTTATCCTGCGGCGCGAAAACCGGCTCGTGGAAACCGGCAAGGATCAGATCCAGAGAGGTCAGCATCGGTCCGGTACAGTCGATTTCACCGTCTGTATTTTTAATGTTTGCCTCGATGCCGCGCAGTATCCCAATACCGTCCACCAGACGTGGCCAGATCCGCATATTCACAAAATGCCAGTAATGCGGCGCATCTGCCATGTCCGGGCCGTGATCGGTAATCGCAAAAAGCGTAATGCCCTTGCGTTTCGCTTGCGCGATATAATCATGGAGGTTGCTATACGCGTGGTACTGGCGACGGTGTGCATATGCAGGTCAACGGGATACATCTTTCTCTCCTCTGCGGTTTTTCCAAAGGATAGCAGTTATCTGCAGCGAATATTAGCAAAAACCCGGCTAACGCCGGGTTTCACTCAGTAGCCGCGCTGTCTGTCGACCTGTCCGGTTACCGGATGGCCCTGCTCCATCTCACTGATGGTGTGGGTAATATAGGCCACAGCTTCCGCCGGACGCGTGACCGCTGCAATGTGCGGCGTCATCGCCACACGCGGATGTGCCCACAGCGGGCTTTCGGCCGGTAACGGCTCGCGGCTGTACACATCCAGCATCGCCCCTTTCAGTTTTCCGCTGTTCAGCGCCTGAAGCAGATCGGACTCAACAAGGTGTACCCCGCGTGCCAGGTTCATTACGTAACTCTGGTCGGCCAGTTGATTAAGCAGTGCACCATTGATAATCCCCACCGTTTCGGCCGTATTTGGCAGCAGGTTGATGAGCACGCGCGTACCGTTCAGGAACGCAGGAAGCTCATCAGCGCCGGCAAAACTTTCTACGCCCGGATAATCCTTGCGGCTACGGCTCCAGCAGCGCAGTGGGAAGCCCCACGGGCAAGTGCTTCAGCGACTTTTGAGCCGAGCACGCCAGCCCCGAGGATACCAATGGTAAAATCTTCACGCTGATAATCCGGCAGCGGCTCCCAGTGGGATTGCTGTTTTAGTGCCTGATAGTCGTCGAAGCGGCGGAACCAGTGCAGCACCTGGCTGACGGCATACTCCTGCATTTGCTGGCCCATGCCGGTATCTTCCAGACGGAAAAGAGGGATCTCTTCCGGCAGCATTTCAGGGTGTGCTTTCAGTTTGCTCAGAATCGAATCCACGCCGGCGCCCAGCGCAAAAACGGCCTTCAGTTTACGGCCCTGGAGCATTTCTACCGGCGGATGCCAGACCAGCGCGTAGTCAGCATGTTCGTTATCACCACGTTTCCACTCACGCACGCGCGCCCCGGGCAACGCTGCCGAAAGTGCCTTAATCCAGTAAGCAGTATCAAAAGTGGGGTGATAGAAGATTATATCCATAGTCATTCCTGCCTTTTATTGCGCTGTTTTGTGTTCATTTTCAACTGGATTGCCAGCATAACAAATTTTTACCGCCACCGCGTTGTTGATAAAAAAGGCGCTTTCAGCACATTTAAAAGCCATGTTGACTGAAGTTTGTCTAAATGCACTGATTTACTGAAAAAGTGAGTTGACGCCAGTTCGGCTTTTCCTTACATTAGCGCCCGTCCCGGCAACAACGGGATGACAATATGGTGAGGTGTCCGAGTGGCTGAAGGAGCACGCCTGGAAAGTGTGTATACGGCAACGTATCGGGGGTTCGAATCCCCCCTCACCGCCATATTCAAGATGAGAGCTCGTACGAAAGTACGGGCTTTTTTCTTTTATATTCCCCGGACAGGGGGATGAGAATCCCCGACCGGGGTTCGACAACGGGCGACAGCAGTTGGACAGACTGAGCGCGCAGCGAACAGGCTGCCCGCAGGCG
>ENA-OQHY01000792-OQHY01000792.1-human-gut-metagenome-genome-assembly--contig:-NODE-792-length-16215-cov-2.515167_pt1 | contig 16215 bp, 20 predicted proteins | sample MGYA00242570_ERZ504733 | MGnify/ENA primary metagenome ERZ504733 (study PRJEB26092, sample SAMD00036219) | human gut metagenome | host: Homo sapiens | study: EMG produced TPA metagenomics assembly of...
ACATTCGCAGGTTCGTCAGTCCGCCCGCCAAAGCGAACATTCTAACCATAGGTATCTTATAGACTCTCGGCTTATAGGTAACACAGTCTGCCTCCAGACCGCTTTCGACCACTTTAAGCAGTGGTTACGGTTACTCTCAGCCTTTGTCATGGGGCTTCGTACACCAGCCATTACAGCTAATGCACGCCCATCAAGGGTAGGCGTTTCAGGGCGTTACCCCGTCATTCCACCTATCAAACTACCAGTCTCCGAACAACGGAAAACCGTTGCTCGTGCGCAGACTTTTTACCGTCTGCGAACGAGTCGCACTGACCCAAAAATCTTCGGAGGATTTTCACCGTCGCCCTTCGTGTTGGCGATGATGACATTGACCAGCTTGAGGATATCCTTCTCGGAGCGCACATAGGCCAGCGGGTTATATTTCATGCTTTTGGAAAAGTTGATGGTGTTCAGGACCTTGATGCGGTATGGCTCATAGACGACCTTGCCGCGCTTATCCCGCACCGGCTTTCCGTTCTCGTCCCGCTTCGGCCCGCCGTGCGCCAGGAGCTTTCCCGTCTCCCGAAGGAGCTGCCCTTTGGGATCGGTGACCACATAGGAGCTGTGCATTTGGAGCAGGGACGGCTTGACAAAAAACCTTGTCTTGCCGCTGCCGGAGCCGCCGATGACCAGGATATTTTTATTTCTCGCCGTTTTTGGATCCTTCGGGCGGCTGGTCATGGTGAGGCTTTCCGTCCGGGTCAGAGGGATGTTCCAATCGGGAACGGGGTCTATGTAGGGCGCGATATCCTCCGCCGTGCCCCAGCGGGCAGAGCCGTATTCAATACCCTTGCGGTATTTCTTCGCGTTCTTGCCCTTGACATACACCGTCAGCCGGACGAGGACTGCGCCGAGGATGCCGACGCAGATATCCAGCGCGTGAAAGCTGGGTGCGGAGCTGGCGAAGGCCGTCTGAAAGCCCTGCCCGATATGCAGCAGCTTTTCCGAGGCATCAAGCCCCGGCGCCAGCCGCACCGCCTGGCAGAGCTTATCAAAGAGATACACAAAGAACAGATACGGCAGGTTTGGCAGAAGATATTTTTTGAGCTTATCCTTCATCGCTCCACACTCCGTTCTCTGGTCTTGACCTTTTCGCCGCGCTCCTGCTCCTTGTGCTGCGTTTTGGACTGCTCCTGTGCCTTTTCCAGCTTGTGCCGGATAGAAGGTGCTTTCTCACGGCTCAGATTTTTAGCGGAGAACTCCCGGAAGGCCGCTGTAATCACATCGGCGTCCCGACCCTTGAAGAACACTAGGTAACGGGTATGCTCGCCGGAAGTGTCCTTCTTCAAAGCAAAATCCAGGCCGTACTTCTTCGCTGTGGAAGAAAAGGCCCGGATATTCTGATCTGTGATCTCGATGTTGGAAACGCCGGTGTTGTGCTTCATAAGCTGCCGGAGCGTCTGCTTGCCGTGCCGGAGCTGCGGATTTTTCTTGTGCTTCTCCATGTCTGCCAGCACCTTCTTTATAGCCTGCTGCAAGAGCTGGGCGGTCATTTTGCTGGCCTCCACACATAGCGCAAGGGTTTTCTGCGTGATTTCTTCCTGCAAGGCGTTCACCTCCGATCTCCGCTGCCGTACAGGTCATGGCTGACAAGGGATGTGTAATAGCTGTCCATCGTGACCGGCGCGTTATACAGCGCCGCCAGCAGATATTTCTTGATATTGCGGACATAGGTGGTGTTCTCCCGCATCCGGTCAAGGACATACTCGATATGCGAGGCGTTCAGCTTCAGGAACCGCGACCGGACGACCTCGGCAGGGTAATCGTCCCCAGCCACACGGATCATCTCCCGGTTGGAGCAGACGGTATCCACCATGAGCTCCACCAGCTCGTCCAGCCGGTCCTTGTCAAGCTGCACGTTCTGCGAGAGTACGTCATACTCGATGTTCTCTAAGATCAATGCCCGATAGCTTTCCCGCTTTCGCATCCCGTCCTGTCCGGTCCGGCTCCCCGGGGGCTGGGGGACTTGATGGGATAGGACTTGATCCTTGCGTAATTGATAGATCTGTCTTTGATGGATAGTTACTTGATTCTTCTTTATTTAATTGGGCGGGGTTCTCCTGAATTGGAGCGTCCAACATTGGATTTGCCTGTACGGGATTTTCCCGTATAGGTTTTTCCTGTGTAGGTGATGGCGCTTTAGGTTGTTCCAGAATAGTGTATTCGATAGAGCCGAGCTGCCCGTTTGCGCCACGGACACGCGCACGGATCAGATAGCCGTGCGCCTCCAGCTCCCGGATGCCACCACTGATGCTGTCAATTCCATCCTTGCAGATACGGGCAAGACCCTTCATGGTGTAGTCCCAATTCTCCGGCAGAGACAACATGAGAGATAAAAGCCCTTTCGCTTTCAGCGACAGCGACATATCCCGCAGATGATAGTTTGACATGACCGTGTAATCCCTGGTCTTTTCGATACGGAATACAGCCATCTTCGCACCTCCTTCCTCTGAAAATGAAAAGTGTTGATTTCGATGAAAAAAGCCTCCGGTTTGCCTCTCGGATGTGATCCATAGGAAAACATCCATGCCCGCCTGCTTGCGGCGGTCAGAGAGGAAAAAACAGAGGCTTTCGCACCCTAATCACAACACTTGAATTTAGGTATAGAAAAAGGGCGGCTGTCTTAAAAACAGTCGCCCGAAAAGGGGATATATACAAGTTATTTGCTACTCGTCCGCCTTGAAAACCGTTGATATTACTGGCTTTTTCAAAAAGTTCTGTATCACCACTCGCACCAAAGAATGAAAATCCGGACGTTTTCTCGATAGGAGAAAGGTTCGGATTTTTATTTTTTTTCAAGAATGACAATTCCGGATCGTTCCAAACGGCTGTGTGTCCGAAACCTTATCAGAAAAACGTATAACAAACGTCACAACTGTATAGGTGCCGTAAGGTAGAAAGGCCACGAACATGAAGTACGATGAAAGAGCCTGCCATTTTAACATGGACACTGGTGCGTGAAATTGCTGCTCCGGGATGGGAGAAAAGTCTTCAGTGACTGCACCGTGGTCGAGGATGAACTGGATGTGACCATGGCACAGCGGTCAGAGTTGGGCTACCTTATTTACAATGACCCACTGGGCTATACAGATTTGATTCTGAATGGTAATCCAGAGGAATACTTGAAAAATGTGGCCGGGAGCATGGGTTAGAAGATTGATCTTCCCATAGAACTGCCATTAACAAAAAACACCGCCCATCTGCGTAACGGAACTCAGGTGGGCGGTGTTTTGCTCTATTGTCTCAGGGACGGTGTCGGAATTTACAGCTTATGCTAGGCTTTCAATGACCTTGGCGCACGTCTCAATGCCGATGACTCCGCTGTCCAGGGCGATATGATAGTTGGAGCATTGCCCCATTTCATATCGGTGTAGAAGCGGTAATAAGCGGCACGGCGTTATCTTTTTCCTTCAGCCGGGCTTCGGGAGATTTTCCCGTTCCCCATAGACCCGCACGATGCGGTCAGCCCGGAACTTCATGTCCGCGTGAACAAAGACCTTCAGGCAGTCGGTGCGGTCCTGCAGGATAAAATCGGCGCAGCGTCCTACGATGACGCAGGGCTCTTTTTCTGCCAGCTCCCGGATGATCCGGTATTGCAGCTTCCAGAGCAGGTCCTCGTTAGTGGGACCGAAGCTGCGGTCAGTGAAGGCAGAGGCAAGGAAGCCGCCGGGAGCGTACTCTCCGGCATCCTTGATGTAGCTTTCGTCAAAGCCGCTTTCGGCAGCCAGTTTCTGGATCAGTTCAGCGTCGTAGCACCGGATGCCAGATGCTCGGCCACCAGTTTGCCGATGGTCCTGCCGCCGCTGCCAAACTCGCGGCTGATAGTGATGATGCGTTTTTCCATTAGAGTTCTCCTTTCTCATTCAGTTCACGGTAGGTCTTGCAAATCAGATAGCCTGCGATCAGGAAGGTGAGGATATCGGATATCGGCATGGAGTACAGCACGCCGTCCAGCCCGAAGAACCGGGGCAGCAGCAGGGCAAAGCCCACGCCGAACACCACCTCACGCACCATGGACAGGGCGGTGGATTCTGCCGCCTTGCCCATGGCCTGCAAAAAGATGAAGCACGCCTTGTTGACACAGGCCAGAATGATCATGCACAGGTAGATGCGGAAGGACTTCACGGCAAAATCGGTGTAGTAAACGCTCTCGTTGGCGGCACCAAACAGGGCGATGAGCTGCCGGGGAAGCAGCTCCACCAGCACCAGTGCAACGGCACCCACGGTGGCTTCTGCCAGCAGCAGTTTCGTGAACAGCTCCTTCACACGGGCGGGCTTTTTGGCACCCATGTTGAAGCCCACCACGGGGATGCAGCCAGCCGCTATGCCTACCACGATGGAGATGACGATCTGGAAGAACTTCATCACGATGCCCACCACGGCCATGGGAATCTGGGCGTACTGCTCCTGCCCGAACACGGCATCCAGTGCGCCGTATTTGCGGATCATGTTGTTGATGGCTGCCATTGCCGCCACAAGGCTGATCTGGGACAGAAAGCTGGTCATGCCAAGGGTCAGGGTACGGCCGCAGATGGAGCCTTTCAGCCGGTAGTCGCCCTTTTCAGGGCGAATGATCTTCATGTGCAGCAGATACCACACTGCCAGCGCTGCCGTGACCAGCTGACCGATGACGGTAGCCACCGCTGCGCCCATCATGCCCCAGCGGAAGCCGAAAATGAAGATGGGGTCCAGAATGATGTTCAGCGCCGCACCCGCAAGGGTGGACACCATGGCAAACCGAGGATTGCCGTCGGCACGGATGATGGGATTCATGGCCTGCCCAAACATATAAAACGGCACACCCAGCGTGATATAAAAGAAATACTCCTGGGAGTGGTGGTAGGTCTCGGCGTTCACCGTTCCGCCGAACATGGCAAGAATGGTGTCCGCAAAAATCAGATAGAGCGCGGCCAGCACAATGCTGCTGACCAGACACATCACCACCGCATTGCCGACGCTCCGTTTTGCCTTGGGAGCCTCGTTCTGCCCAAGGCTGATGCTGACGAAGGCGCAGCAGCCGTCACCGATCATCACGGCAATGGCCAGCGCTACCACCGTCAGGGGGAACACGACGGTGTTGGCGGCGTTGCCGTAGGAGCCCAGATAGCTGGCGTTTGCAATAAAGATCTGATCCACGATGTTATACAGTGCGCCGACCAGCAGCGAAATAATGCACGGGATCGCATACTTTTGCATCAGCTTGCCGATGCGTTCCGTGCCGAGAAATTGATTGGAACTTTCCATGGGATTCACCTTACCTTTCCATTTTGAGGACAAAAAAACAACGGGTAACCCTCATGCAACCGGTTTTACGCATGAGTGCTACTCGTTGTACGAAATTATTATAGTCTGCCTGTCTGGAATTTGCAAAGGCAGTTTTGCACAAGAATTGTACTGGGCATTCTGCGCAGATTGCACGAGACAAACTTCGTGGAAGATGCCCTTGGAAGCCAGTCGCCCAGCCGTGGCACAATAAGGTGGAGCGCAAAAGTACGCTGGAAAGACTGTTTTGTACAGGCTGTTCCATCTGGATGAAAGAGGAGCAATATGGCACAGTATCAAGCAGGAATGCTCGTGGTTTATGGGAAACTTGGGGTTCATGAAATCGAAACCGTTGGTCTGCAGAGCTTTTGCGAAAAACCGGCGAAAATCACTATACCCTTCGCCCTTATTTTACGGATTCCCACGACCACAGCTATATCCCCACGGCAAAAGAAGGTATTCTGCGCCCGGTGCCCCGGCACAGCAGGCGGAAGCCGATTTGGCACGCATCAAAGAGGTGCGATCACGTCGAAAAAGCAACGGAATTTCAAAGAGAAGCAATGAGTCCGGATGGCTGTTCTCTGGGCGGTGCGTGTCTGACACGCCTTCTTGCCTTGGGGAAAATCCCGGTCGAACCACTTAATGCCCGATTGGATAAAGATCGCCGTTCTAATTGGTCAAAATATCGGATTTGTTCGATTGCGCTTTTATTATAGGCAATACCGCATAATTCTAAGTGCCGATACGGCGAGCGAGGTGCGGCAGATGCCAAGCCAAAAGCGCAGATAATACTGGATGTCTTATCGAGCATTTTGGCAACGCAGATGCCGTGCCGCAGCTGCCGGAGCGGTGCTTAAGCCGCAAGGCGGGAATTGTGCGGTGTTGCCTTTACATATCCGGCGTAACCATCACAGCGCCGTAATTGCGCACGCTCAGCACATGGCAGCTGCCCGCGCCAAACACAGCGTCAATGGCGTTCTTGTAGGTTTCCAGCAGTGCCAGCGGAACAAATGCCTGGATGGTACCGGCAAAGCCGCCGCCTTGCAAACGCCATGCGCCGCGGCCGTTCAGCACCTTCTGGCTGATGGCCAATGCCAAAGGCACGCCCTGCTCCTGCGGGTTCTTGATGCTGTAGGCGTTCTGGTTGAACTCAAAGCTGGAATGGCCGCCCTCAATGATCAGCTGCAGGAAGCGGTCAAAATCATCTGCCTTGATGGCTTCATAGATTTCCCCGGCGCGGCGGCTGTCATTATAAAAATGGATGGCACGCACCACGCGCGGTCGCCGGTCACTTTGCGCACTTCGGGGATGGCTTTCAGGAAGGTTTCCTCGTCCACATCGCGCAGAACCTTTTTGCCAAAGAATTCGGCAACGCTCTCCATCTCGCGGCGCACAGCGGCATAATCATCGGTCAGGTCAGCGTGGCTGCCTTGGTATCGCTGATGCAGAGTGCAAAGCCCTTGGCTGCCAGATCAAACGGAACTTCGCGCACGACCGGATGGCCCACTTCCTTAAAGTCGATGGTGATGACCTTTCCCACGGCGCAGGCGGTCTGGTCCATCAGGCCGCAGGCTTGCCAAAGAAAACATTCTCAGCATACTGGCTGATCATGGCGTTTTTGACCTGGTCGAAATGCTTCATGTCATTATCGTTGTACTCGCCGCGGAAGATAGCACCATGCACACCTCAAAGGCAGCCGAGCTGGACAAACCGGAACCGCCCAGAACGTCAGAGGTGGTGTAGCAGTCAAAGCCGCCCACCTTGCCGCCGTCTTTCACAATGCCGGCAGCCACGCCGCGGATCAGGCTGGCGCTGTGCTCTGCTTCAACGGGCTGCGGGGTCAGGTCGCGCAGATTCACATCGTCGATCTTACCAAAGCCGTGGGAAATCACGCGTACAACGTTCTCGTCATTCTTGGCAACCACAGCAATGATATCCAGGTTTACGGCAGCTGCAATCACCACGCCGTTGTTATGGTCGGTATGGTTGCCGCCGATCTCGGTGCGGCCGGGTGCCGAGTACAAACACACTGTGCGGCCCGTGCCAAAGTTTTCTTCAAAATGGTCGATCATATCCACATAACGGACACGCTGGGCTGCCACAGTAGCAGTGTCTGCCCCATACAGCTTGGCAAAAGCCTGGTCGTAACCGCCGTTCAAGATATTTTGTTTCAGTTCCGCACTCGTTGCCATCGTTCATACACCTTTCTTCGTTTGGCTGTCCCTTGTAAAATATGCACAAAACCGCGCGTTTTTTTTTTAGCTATGCAGCGCATTTTAGGCCAGTATCACGGCTTCTTGTACTCAGTATAACAAATTTTAGCAGGATGTAAACATCTTTTTTCAACGCGATTATGGACTTTTGATGAATCTTCTGATATAATGGTAAAAAATATGCTCCATCCTGTTCCGGCCTGCTGCGGTGGGCTCTGTTTTGGGAGCAGAATGGCGAACCACAACCAGATTTTGCAAGAGTGAGGGATTTGGTATGCCGACCATCGCAAAGCAATCTTATAAGCAGAGCTATACCGATAATGTAGAGCTTTCCATTTTTAATTGTGGCCACGAATACTGCCAGCCGGGCCACACCTGGGGCCCGGTGTGCGTGACCATTACCTGATCCATCTTGTTGTTGCGGGCAAAGGTGTGTATCAGGTCAACGGCGCTGCCTATAATTTGCAGGAAGGTGATCTCTTCCTCGCCAAACCCAACCAGCTCATCACCTATGCGGCAGATGAAACCGACCCGTGGGAATATTACTGGGTCGGCTTTAACGGTGCCTGCGCCAACAAGCTGGTGCAGCAGACCCCGTTCAGCGATGTGCAGCCCGTGCACCACTGCAAAGACCCCCAAAGCACCCGTGAAACCATTTATAATATCTACCTGGCCCGCGGCCCGGAACCGCAGTGCGAAGCTGATGACCGGCTACCTGTACCTGTTCATGGCCCAGCTGATGAAGGAAGCGCGCGAAGCCATGCCCAACACGCCGTCTTCCAGCAGCCAGTATGTGCTGGCCGCTATCAAGTATATTCAGTTCAACTATTCCCATGATATTTCGGTAGATGACATCGCCAAGGCGGTTGGGGTCAGCCGCAGCCATCTGTACCGCGTGTTCATGTCCAATGTAGCCAAAGCCCGATTGACTATTTAACGGGCTACCGCATCAGCGAAGCGTGTTCCCTGCTGAAAAACACCGGGCTTTCCATCGCCGAAATCGCGGTCTCCGTCGGCTTTTTTGACCAGTTCTATTTTTCCCGCGTGTTCAAAAAGGTCAAAGGCGTTCCCCCCAGCAAGTACCTTGCCGCGCTGGAAAAAGACCCGCAGCTGGGGCTGGTATAAGCCATTTTCACACAATGTCCCACCATACGGCAGCACCTTGCTTTTTGGTGCTGCCGCTCAGTTTTTACCGGCAGACTGATATATTTGCCATAACATTGGAGCAAACGGAGCAAACCAATGTCTTTGAAGAAAATCAGATTTTTGAAACCACGATCGAAAACCTTTCCAGCGATGGCAGCGGCGTTGCCCATGTGGAAGGGCAGGCCGTTTTTGTGCCCGGCGCGGCACCGGGGGATGTGATCCGCTGCCGCATTGTAAAGGCATTGAAAAGCTATGCTTTCGGCCGCATTGACGCGATTTTAGCCCCCGGCCCCGGCCGCGTTGCGCCGGATTGTGCCGTGTGCACTCCCTGCGGCGGCTGTGGCCTGCGCCATTTGAGCTATGCTACGGAATGCGAGGCGAAAACCAGCTTTGTGCGGGATGCTTTTGCCCGCCTTGGCGGCTTTGATGTAAGCAGCTTTGAGTTTTCGCCCGTTCTCGCCCTGACGGACCACACCGCACACTACCGCAATAAGGTCCAGCTGCCCGTTGGGCTGGATGCCGATGGCCATGTCGTGACCGGTTTTTACGCCGGGCGCACCCACCGTATCGTCCCCTGCCCCGATTGCAAATTGCAGCCGGAGTGGATGAACACCCTGGCCCGCCGGGCTTGTGCGTTACTGGAAGCCAACGGCATTGCCCCCTATGACGAGGAAACCGGCAAGGGCCGCGTGCGCCATTTGTATATGCGCCAGGGCTGGCACAGCGGTCAGCGCCTGCTGTGCTTTGTGGTAAACGGCAACGGCCTGCCCAACGAAGCCGAGATCTGCCGCACCTTGCAGCAGGAGTTCCAGCTGACCACCGTGCTGATCAACCGCAATACCGCCCGCACCAACGTGATTTTAGGGCGGGATACCCGCACCGTGCTTGGCCCCGGCGTGATTGAGGATACTTTGGCCGGAGTGCCCATCCAGATGGGTGTGCACGAGTTTTATCAGGTCAACACCCCCGCTGCCGAGCTGCTGTACGCCAAGGCGAAAGAGTTTGCCCGGCTGCAGCCGGATGACTTTTTGCTGGACCTTTACTGCGGTATGGGCACCATTGGCCTTTCGATGAAGCCGTACTGCCGCCGCCTGGTCGGCGTTGAGGTTGTGCCGCAGGCAGTGGAAGGTGCCAAAACCGTTGCTGCGCATCTTGGCCTGCCCCCGGAGGAAGCCGATTTTTACTGCATGGACGCCGGCGAAGCCGCGACCCGCCTTGCCAGCGAGGGTGCCCACCCCGATGTGATCGTGGTGGACCCGCCGCGCAAAGCTGTGATAACGCCACCCTGGCTGCCATTGTCCAGATGGCCCCACGCACCCTCGTTATGGTCAGTTGCAACCCCTCCACCGCCGCCCGCGATGCTAAGTTCCTGTGTGAACAGGGGTATACGCTGGAAAAGGTTCAGCCCGTGGATTTGTTCCCAAGGACAAGGCACGTGGAGTGCGTACTTCAAATGACCCGTAAAAGTAATTGATTGCTTCTTATTGCACAGGGCGTGCATGGCTTTGTACAGAGTGTCCCCCCTATTACTCCCTTTTATTCAAATTCTGTTCCGAAGTCGTTCACGATTTAACCATAAATACATGCGATAATATTGACATATTACAAAACGGTGTATCCGCTAACAACGCAACGGCCTGCTTTTTGGCTTTTGGGGTACACCTCTATTCAAAAGGATGGCGTGTTTAAGATGAAGGCATGGTTCCAGCGTTTTATGTCCGGGCGGTACGGCAGTGATACTTTTGGCAACTTTTTGTGCGTAACGGCGCTGGTCTGCCTGGTAATTGGGCTGTTTGTGGGCATCTTTTATTATATCGGGCTTCTGCTGCTGCTTTATGCGTACTTCCGCATGCTCAGCCGCAACGTACACAAGCGCTATGCAGAAAACATTGCCTTTATGCAGAAAACCGCTGGTGTGCGCGCCAAGTTCGGCCAGCTGCAGCAGCGGTTTGCCTTGCGCAAAACCTACCGCTATTTTTCCTGCCCGCACTGCCGCCAGCAGGTACGTGTGCCCAAGGGCCGCGGCAAAATTTCCATCACCTGCCCCAAATGCGGCACCCAGTTCATTAAAAAAAGCTAAAGGTTTTCCCTTCACTTCGATGAAAGGTTGACGCTGCGTGTTTGGATATGTTACCATTTATCAGAAAGATTTAGACAATGCCGCAATGGACTGCTACCAGGCGTACTATTGCGGCTTTGCCAATCTTTGGGCCGCAATACGGCACGGCGGCGCGCATGGCGCTGAGCTATGACATGACCTTTGCCGCGCTGTTGCTGACCGCCCTGTATGACCCGCCCACACAGACTTCGCAGGGGCGGTGCGCGCCGCATCCGCTGCGCACCCGGCCGCGGGCCGTGAACGAATTCACCGATTACGCTGCGGACATGACGGTGGTGCTGGCCTATTACAATTATCTGGATGACTGGCAGGACGACCACAAACGCAGCGCCTGCGGCTGGCAAAGCAGCTTGAGCCGCATCTAGAAAACATCCGCCGCCAGTGGCCGCGCCAGTGCGAGGCCATCCACACCAAGCTGGATGAGCTGAACCGCCTGGAAAGCGCCAACAGCACCGACCTGGATGCCCTTTGCAATGCCTTTGGCGCATTGCTGGGCGCGGTGTTCAGCCCGCGGGAGGATTTTTGGTCCCCTGCCCTGACGCAGATGGGCCGCGGGTTGGGCGGGTTCATCTATTTGATGGATGCCTATGACGATTTAAAAAAAGATGCCCGTCACGGCAGCTTTAATGCACTGGCCGCCACCAAACAGGCGTTTGGCAGCGATACTGCCGGGTTTGAAGCGCGCTGCCGCGAGCTGTTGACCCAGCAGATGGCCCTTTGCGCCAGAACTTTGAATTGTTGCCGATTTTGAAAGATACCCCCGAAGCAGCTTTTGCACAACACGATTTACGCGGGGGTGTGGAGCAAGTACGCGCTGGTGAAAGCCACACGCACACCACGGAAGGGGAAACCAAACGAATGAACGATCCGTACAGTGTTCTTGGCATTACGCCGGGCGCCGATGAGGAAACCATTAAAAAAGCATACCGCCAAAAGTGCAAGCAATACCACCCAGATTTACACCCGGACGACCCCACCTGCGAGGACAAGTTCAAAGATGTACAGGCCGCTTACAGCGAGGTCATGCGGATGCGTTCCGGCGGCGGGTCCAGTGCATCCGGCAGCGGCTCTTCCAGCTATTATGGGCAGCGCAGCAGCGGCAGCAGCCAACAGCAGTACCAGGATCCGTTTGGCTTTGGGTTCGGGTTTGACCCCTTTGGCTTTGGCGGCACCTATGGCGGGGCCAGCAGCAGCTATGACCGCCGGGAATCGCCGGAGATGCAGGCCGCCAACAACTATATCCGCAACGGGTACTATGCAGAAGCGATGAATGTTCTGGAAGGCATTGCCCCCGCTGACCGGGCCGCCCGCTGGCATTATTATGCCGCGCTGGCAAGTTCCGGCCTGGGTAACAACATCCGTGCCCAGAACGAAGCCCGCACCGCTGTGGACATGGAGCCCGGCAATTACGAGTACCAGAACCTTTTGGACCGGCTGCAGAACCCCGGGCGGGCGTACTCCACTTATCAGCAGGCATACACCCAGCCCGGCAGCCGCCAGCACGGCATGAACTTTTGTTTGCAGGCCTGGCTGTACCTGATGCTTTGCAACCTGTGCAGCATTTGCTGCTGCGGTGGGCGCGGTGGATTTTATATTTGCTGAGCAGGGGTTGAAAGTAATTTTTTAGCGTCGAATCAATATAAAGCGAACGCATGTGGTTACCGTTGGGGCCACATGCGTTCGTTTTGGTTTTGGGTGCTATTTTATTATATGAATCGCGGGGAGATCGTAAATGCGCTAGCGGGTACATATCATGAATGGTGATTACCCCACGGTAGGGTATGCAACAAGGCCAGGTTGCTTTGCGGCGTAGTCGGGTGACCACGCCCTACAAATTATTGCAGCATTTACTCATAATTTGCAAGGTTTCTCCACGGCGGGATGAGGGGATCCCGCCCTACGGACGTTTTCATAGGTTTACTCCATAAAAATAACCGCCCCCGGCCAGTTTCCCGGCGGGGGGCGGTGTGCTTGTTAATTCAAACCCTGTTCAGGCAAAAATCAGACCTGGTAATCCACGGTGATGTTGCTGCTGGTGGTGGGCTTGGTGGCATCGTCAGAGTTGTTATCCACCTTGATTTCGCCGTTGCGGATCTTCTCCAGAACGGTGTTGTACTCGTCCAAGGTGAAAGTGCTGAAGTTCCAGCTTGCTTCGTCGGTGGGCAGGCCAACATAGTCGCCCTCTTCCAGGCCAAAGTTGCCGTTGGTGCCAGCGATGGTGCTCCAGTCGCCTGCATTGACGGTATCCAGGCCATTCTTAACGGCAGCGCCCAGACCCTTCATGGCGGAGGTAACAAACGGGTTTGCCTTGTACTTGCCGGACTCAACACCCTCAACGCCCAGGTAGTTCTGGTCAACGTCAACGCCGATCAGCTTGCCGTCATGCTTGTCAGCAGCTTCAGCAGCAGAAGTCCAGATGCCGCCGCCGCAGGCGAACACAACTTCGGTGCCGCCATCGTACCAGCCGTCCATCTTAGCGGTGATCTTCTCATCGCCATAGAACTGACCGCCGTAGTAGTAGTTCATCTGAACGTTAATGCCCAGCTCCTGTGCTGCAGCATCAGCGCCCTGAACATAGCCGTAACCAAAGCGGATAACGGCGGGCACCGCCATGCCGCCCAGGAAGCCCAGCTTGGTGAAGCCGTCCTTGACAGCTGCATAGCCAGCCAAGTAGCCGGCTTCTTCTTCCTTAAAGGTCACGCAGAACACGTTTTCGGGGATGGTGCCGTTCTCAGAGTTGATATCAAAGCCGTTCACATCAACTGCGATGAAGTGAACATCAGGATACTCTGTGGCAGCCCAGGCCAGAGCAGGACCATACAGGTAACCAACGCATACGATGGTGTTTGCGCCCTCGGCGACAGCCTGACGGATCAGGGTCTCGCGGTCTTCATCGCTGGCGTCCTCGCCGGAAGGCAGGTAGTAGTTGTACTCGATGCCGCTCTCATCGCCGTAGCCCTTAACAGCTTCCCAGCAGCCCTGGTTGAAGCTTTCATCGTCCAGGGTGCAACATCGCAGCACTGGGCAATGCCGGTGATGTTGGCAGAACCGGTTGCTTCAGCAGTAGCAGCGGAATCGCTGGTAGCCTCGGTAGAAGCAGCAGCGCTGGAAGAAGTGGTGCTGCTGGCAGAGCTGCCGCAAGCAGCCAAAGAGAGTGCCATGCAGGCAGCCATGGTCAAAGCAAGATACTTTTCATGTGTGATCTCCTTATTTTTTTATCAGGGCGCATGGTTTGCATCCCCTCTCATACATCCTATTATACCGTCTGGCAGTGCTTTTTTCAATGTGTAAAGCATTACAAAAGCATGACAATGCCCTTTGGTTCCTGTTACCGGTTCGGCTGATCCACCGTCACATTCTGGGTCTGCGGCATTGCCGTGGTATCAGAATAGCGTTCCACCTTTACAGTGCCTGCTGCCATACGCTGGTACAGCTCACGATATTCTTCGCCGGTAAAGGTTTTCAGCCGCCATTCCTGCGTGGCAAGGCCCACGGCATCCACTTCGGTGCCAAGGGTCTCGGTCTGGCCGCTGTGGTCCTGGTCCCAGTTGTTCTGCGTGCCGAACAGGTACAGTTCATTCTGCACACGGTGCTGTAGCAGTTCACAGCGCTGGTTATCACCGAGCTGCTTTGCCCGGCGCAGTCCCAGCCGGTGGCGATCACTTCGCGGCCGCTTTTTCTGCGGCCTGTATGCAGCTGTCCGCCAGTTCCGGCGTAGCGCCATAACCACCTGAAAGCCCTCGTTATACCAGCCGCAGACATAATCCGTCAGGTCATCATCGCTGGCCGTCATGCTGCTGTACCAGATGCGGATATACACCTGCACGCCCATGCTGTCGGCTGCGGCTTCCGCCCCCTGCACAAAGCCGGTGGCGTAACGCACGGTGCTGGGCAGCGGCTCGCCGCCAAGCACCGCCATGCTGGTGTTGCCCTCCTGCACGGCAGCATACCCGCCAGGTAGGCAGCCTGTTCTTCACGGAAGAGAACGCAGTGCACGTTGGCGAATGTGCGGTAGTTGGTGTAATCCTCGGAATGCGGCTCATCCCCGATCATCAGGTAGCTGACTGTGGGGTAGTTATCCTGGATGTCATACAGGGCGGCGGCCATCTCGCTGCCATAACACACCACCAGTCCCGCACCGCTTTGGGCGGCGCTGTTCAGGGCTGCTTTGGCGGCATCCAGGCTGGTATCTGCCGCAGTAAACTGCTGTGCGGTATAATTAAAATTGCTGCAAAACGTCTGCACGCCGTGCCATACAGCCGCACCGGCACCGATATCCGTTCCCTCGGCACCAACTGCCAGCGCGATTGCGGCTCCGGCGCCGTCCAGCGGCTGGTCCACTTTTTCTGCCGTAAGTTCATACAGGGCATCGTCCGTCAGCACCTGTTCCTGATCCTGTGCAGCAGGTTCAGAGGAAGCACTGCTGCCGCAGCCCGCCAGCGCAGCCCAAAGGCCAGCGCCAACAACAGGCAAAGCAGCCGCCGGGCTGCAAAACGTTTGTTCTGGGGTAAAGACATGGGTGGAATAATCTCCTTTTATTGGGGTAAATGGGCCGCCTTAATCGGCCCCCGGCTCGATTTCAAGATTGGTCGGGCCAAAGCCGTAGGGCAGCAGGTCGCCCAGGGTCGTTTCGATGTAGTCATCCTCGCTTTTGGCCATCAGCACCCGCAGCCTGGGGCCGCAGAATTCATACAGAGCCTGGCGGCAGACGCCGCACGGACCAGTGACAAGGGTGTTCTTTTTGCCGTCCAGGCTGCCCACAATGGCAATATCGGTAAACTCGGTCACACCCTCGCTGACTGCCTTGAACAGCGCGGTGCGCTCGGCACAGTTGGTGGGGGTATAGCCGGCGTTTTCGATGTTGCAGCCGGTATATACCATTCCGTTTTTGGCCAGCAGCGCCGCACCCACCTTAAAGTGTGAATACGGCGTGTAGGCAAAGCTGCGCGCCTTGAACGCTGCGCGGATCAGTTCCGCATCAGTCGGTTTCATTCCAGCACCGCCCCCAGTGCAACCTTCATCATGGCGGTAAAGCTGGTCTGACGCTCTTCTGCCGTGGTGATCTCCGGGCTGACGAAGCTGTCCGAGATCGTCAGGATACAGGCAGCATGTTTGCCCAGCACCTTGGCGTTGTGGAACAACGCAAAGCTCTCCATCTCAACCGCCAGGCAGCCTTTTTCGTCGCGCAGAACTTCCCAGTAGGTGGGGCGTGCGCCGCTATCCTCGCGGTAGAACACATCGGAGGAATGGATGGTCCTTCAATCAGGGGAATGCCCTGCTTTTTGGCGGAAGCACGCAGTGCGTTGTTCTGTCCCATCTAGAGTCATACAAAACTTCAACATAAGGCTCATTCATAGGTGCAATGTCTAAAATATTACCCTTTTGATCTACATAATAAGGTGTATTTTTTTGACTAGCTAAAACAGAATATCCTTC
>ENA-OQHY01000794-OQHY01000794.1-human-gut-metagenome-genome-assembly--contig:-NODE-794-length-16195-cov-8.459111_pt1 | contig 16195 bp, 15 predicted proteins | sample MGYA00242570_ERZ504733 | MGnify/ENA primary metagenome ERZ504733 (study PRJEB26092, sample SAMD00036219) | human gut metagenome | host: Homo sapiens | study: EMG produced TPA metagenomics assembly of...
TGGGTGGCTTACAATATGGTGAGATCGCAGCTGCCACTGTTGCACAAAGTATTTATAAAATATTGGCAGAACATAATTCTGTGGATATAAGAGAGCTGTTAGCAAAGGCTTTTGAACAAGCAGACATCACAAATTGTGTTCAGGCTTGTAAAGTCAAAAATCGGCTGATAAACACCGTTTGCGTCAGCACCGCCCGAGAAAAGCCACGGAACATTCTGAATAAGGTCGGGATTTGCCTGTGAAATGAAGTAAAGCACAAGACCTGTACCGTAAGAGATAAGCAAACCGAGGATAATCGGAATGATTTTAGCCATTCCCTTGCCCCAGATGTTGAAAACAACAATTACAGCAAGAGCAACTACAGCCAAGAACCAGTTTGTTGTGCAGTTTGAAACAGCCGACGGAGCAAGTCCAAGACCGATTGCAATGATGATAGGACCTGTTACAACAGGCGGGAAAAATCTCATTACCTTTTCAATGCCCACCGCCTTGATAACTGCGGCAAGGATGAAGTAGATAAGACCTGCACACGCAACGCCAAGGCACGCATACGGGAGCATACTGTTAGGGTCATTGGGTGAAAAAGCCTTGATTGCGGCATAACCGCCCAAGAATGCAAAGGACGAGCCAAGGAAGGCAGGTACTTTAAACTTTGTAATGCAGTGGAACAAAAGTGTTCCCAAACCTGCCATAAGCAAAGTTGTTGAAATGTCAAGTCCCGTTAAAATCGGAACAAGGATTGTTGCGCCGAACATTGCAAACATATGCTGAACACCGAGAATTATCATCTTCGGTTTTCCGAGTTTGCGGGCATCATAAATTGCGCCGTTGTTTTTGTCCATTAGAATTCCCTCTTTCTCATGTTCGGGTTTAAAATCTGTAAAAACCCATTCCTGTTAATTGTACCTTTACACAGATATAAAAGCAATAACTTTTTATTTTAATGCCAAAAGTTCCCATATCATTGACATTTTGAACGGTTTTTAGTATCATTAAGTTAATCAAATAATCAAAATTCAACAAGGAGGCAATGATATGTCAGTTTCGTACATGACACATCCGCTTATAAGACACAAAATTACACTTCTCAGAAAAGAAGACACATCAACAAACGAATTCCGCAAATTGGTTGAAGAAATTGCAATGCTTATGGGATATGAGGCTCTTTCGGATCTTGAAACTCAGGACATCACAGTTAAAACTCCGATTGAGGAGTCTGTTCAGCCTGTTATTTCAGGCAAAAAGCTTGCCGTTGTTCCGATTCTTCGTGCAGGTCTTGGTATGGTAAACGGTATTCTCGCACTCGTTCCGTCTGCAAGAGTAGGTCACATCGGTCTTTACCGTGACCCCGAAACTCACGAACCGCACGAATATTACTGTAAGCTCCCCGATCCGATTGATCAGCGTCAGATTGTTGTTGTCGATCCGATGCTTGCAACAGGCGGTTCGGCTATTGCCGCTGTTGATTTTATCAAAAAGCACGGCGGTCAGAAAATCAAGTTCATGTCAATCATCGCAGCTCCCGAGGGTGTTGACGCTCTTATGAAAGCGCACCCCGATATTCAGCTTTATGTCGGCTGTCTTGACCGTGAGCTTAACGAAAACGCATACATTTGCCCCGGTTTGGGCGATGCAGGCGACAGAATTTTCGGCACAAAATAATTTATTTTCCGCATTCAAAAAGCCTGAGCAAAAATGCTCAGGCTTTTTCTGTTTCGCATAAATGTAAATGCAGCAGTGTTAAAAGTGTTTCGGGGTTAGGATGTGCGAAACAGGATAAGGTTTTCCAAAATAACATATCTTTCGGAATAACTTTCAAAGAACAAGGTCTGTGTATTTATTTGTGACCGGTTAAATTCACATACCCTGTTTTCGATATTATTATAGCACAAAAAATATGTTTGTATTAATTAGTCTTTAAATTGCCGATTTTTGACCGCTAATTTAATACTTTAGTCAACACGCATCAATCATGAATGATTTTATTTCCCCAAAAATCAAGCAGCTTCTCCTTAATTTCCGCATAGAGTGATGCGCTTATCGGCACTCTGTCGCCGTTTTTGCACACCCATTCCCGGCGGTCAACTTTCTCCACATTCTCCATATTTGCTATACAGCCTCTGGAAATATAAATAAATTCATTTGAGTCAAGTTCTTCAAACACAACAGACAGCGGTTTTCGTATTTTTATCGGTTCTTTGCTTTTGAGGTGGTAAATTTCACTGTTTTTACCTCTTTTGATGATGTACAGAATGTACTTACACGGCAACATACCGCACATATCGTGCCGTTCAATCAGATACGATTTTTTGCTTTCAAGGTCAATGACATTAGCTGCGTCAAGCAATGCGTCCTTCAGCCTATAATCTCCGTCTTGCTTTGGAACAAATCTGAAAATATCAAGTTTATATCCGTCAACGGCATAATTTACATGGGAGGTCATAAAAATAATAAGACAATTCGGGTTTGATTTTTTCACATAATCCGCAATCTCAAAACCCGACATTTTTGGCATTTCGATATCAAGAATCAGAATATCCATTTGTTTGTTGTCGCCAAGCTCAAACATAAACTGACTGCTGTCGGTGTATACCGAAATATCCGCCGATATATTCATTTCGCAAAAAGCACGTTCGGCTATTTCCTTTTCCCGTTTAACCGCCGAAGGGTTATCATCACATATTGTACAATGCAAAATCATATTCATAACATTCACCGTTTAAAGTTAATATAAATCACTTCTACAAAATCATTATACTATAGAAATTATCGTATTGCAATATATTGTCTGAATTTTATAAAACTTGTGCCTGTATATACCAGACAAAAGAAACACCCGAACTAAAAAGTTCGGGTGTAAAAGAATAAATTTAACTCAAAGATTATTCCGATTTATTTGCGGCAACACTTGAAGCCTGTTTGACAGCAGTATTGACTTTTGACTGATATGCATGACCTGCAACTCTGCCGTTAACAACCGCAACATAACGGTTGCTGTCAGACTTGTAATAGCTTACGGTGTCTGTTGAGCCGTCAGATGAGTATTTATATGTAACGGTAAGAACAGGCGAACCGTTTTTGCTGTCAGACTTTGTGTCGGCAAGCTCGACCATTGTAAGATTCTCATAGAAACCCGAGAATGTTGCAAGCTCAATTTCTGTCTTGCCGTTCTTAACGGTTGTTGTGGTTGTTGTTGACTCACTGCCGTTATCGTCTGTCTTTGTTTTCTGTGCAGTGCTCAGCGAGAATGTGTAGGTGTTCTTGCCGTCATTTACGGAAACCTCCGACAATGCGCTCATCTTCGGATAAAGCACATATTCGTTTACAAGGCTGTCATAGCTTGTTTTAACCCACGGAACCTTTTCGGCAGAAATTGTATATACAATATTTCCGCCCTCTTTCATAAGGCACACATTGCCGTCACCGTCAGGCTTTGAAGCTCTGAGGCTGACTGTTGTGTCGGGATAAACAGCCTTTATCTTTGCATACGGATTAGAAAGACCTACGCTTGAAAGCTGTGAGGATGACGGATTAACCATTTTTACCGTGAGGGCATAAAGACCTCTGATGCCGCCTGCAACAAGACTGCTTTCCTTCTCGTTTGCGTAGCACTCAACGGGGCTTGTCATAACATAAGAAGCTGAGTTCTTATTGTCTGAATTTGGCTTGAGTGTGATTGTATTTGAAAAATTAGAACCTGAAATCTCAATTGACGATGCCTGACTGTTGTCATTATCAGATGCCGCATCGTTGATTGTAAGACTGATAAGATCTGTAAGGCCGTAGTCAAATGCAGAAACAGAATCTTTTGCAACAAGATAAACGGTATCGTTGCTGCCGAACTTAATATATGTTCCGGCATTCTGCGGAGCATCATCACCGACATAGATAATAGCCTTTGTCTTGTCGGTATAAGTTACGGTAACAGTATCTCTCGGCTTATCAAGTCCGTAATCTGCAAGCTTTGAGCCGTCAAGAGTCATAACCTTTGTAAAGTCAATGCTTGCGGCATTGTTTGCGATATTGTCGGCAATACCGCCCTGAAGGGCAAAATCTTCATAACCTACAATAGTGTACTGTGTAGCACTTGTTTTGCCGTTTTTATCGGTCGGTGTGTATGACTTGATGTCCAAAGTACCCTTTTTGTTTTCAAGATGAATCTTTGAAATCTTTGCAGGGATATAATCCATAAGAGTGCCGTAGCTGTTGTTATCAATTTCACCCTTATCGTTTGTCTGAATCTGTGCCTGATGAACACCGTCTTTATCGGTTGTAACGCTCATCTTTACACCCTCATCATATGTTGCTGCTCCCGATGACGAACCGTCGCCCTTCGGAAGAAAGATGAGCAGACACATAAGTCCCGCAAGAATCAATGCTGCTGCGCAGACAATAATCAATATTTTAGTATTCTTTTTCATTATCTGTTCCTCCTGCGTAACCAGAAAACAAAGCCTGCAACAAGTATTGCAATCGGGATAATGATTACAAACACAACAAGCATTGTGTTCTGTGTTGCAACATCGGTGATGCCGAGTTCCGTATTGTCAATCGACTTACTCTCAATTGTAATGCCGACATCTTCCTTATCTGCAATTGTGTTGATTACATTCATAAAGTAAGCGGAGTTATTAAAGCTGTTGTACTTCATAATTGTGTCGCTGAACATAACATATGAACCGAATATGATAACTCTCGATGAGTTCTTGTCCTCGTTTGTCATAACACCTTCTGCCGCAACATTTTCACCGTTACCCGAAACTGCGTCCTTGTAGTCCCAGTTCTTGTCGGCGTCAATCGGCAATACGCCTGCCTTATCGGAAGTTTTAAGCAATGCGTGTGCAGTGTTTTCATCTGTAATATTAACAGCGTGTGACTCTGATACAACAACAGGAATCTTGCTGTTTTTGAGGTTATCTTTGTAGTAATCACCGTAGCTTACCGTGAATGCATAAGGTGAGCTTGCGCTTACAAGGGTGCTTTCATCAGTTTCAAACACATATCCTCTGTCAATTGACATACCCCATTCCTTGAGGAAATCGTCAAGGTTCGGCATCTCGCCATATCGGCAGTAGGAACATAGATGAGTGAGCGTCCGTATTTGCCGTCATTTGAAAGCCATGTCGAAAGCTTTTCAACAATCTTCTCGTCAAGGTCAACAGACGGTGCGTACATAATTGCAATCTTTGCGTTGCTGTCAAAGTCGCCTGTTGCGAGTGAAACTTCGTTCACCTGATAAGCATTGTTTTCAAGAAGTGTTTTAAGTGATGAATAATCCTGCTCGTTGTTGCCCTTAATCATATCAACAACAACCTTGTCATCTGTTGTAACATTGAGAATAGCCGTTACAACAGCCTGCTCAATCTTTGTGCCGGTAAAGCTGTATGAACCGTAGTAATTGTAGGTCTGCTCGTCATATTCAAAGCAATCCGTAAGAGTAAGCACCTTGTACTGCTTGCCGGATTCAACAAGAACAATGTTATTTGCCGAGCTTGACTGCCAGTCAACATTCGGATAATCGGATGTGAACGACGGGTTGGATGTAAGGTCAACATACTTAATTTTCATCTTACCGTCTGACTTGCTCGCCATTTTGTTAAGCATTTTCTGAGCCTGTACAAAGTAGGTACCCTGGCTCTCAAATGATTCCTTTGCCATAAGTATATTTACCGTAACATCCTTGTCAAGGTGTGAAACATAGTCAATTGTATCGTCCTGAAGTGCAAACGACTTGTTTGATGTAAGGTCAAGCTCCAGGTCGGGGAATCTGTTAACAAGAAGTCCGACAATAATGTTTACAATAATTACCATAACGATAACAAGCGCCGTAATTGCCATTGCAATCGTGCCGTGTTTTGCTTTTCTTGACTTCATAAACTTTTTGAATCCGCCCTTTTCGGACTTATTCTTCTTATTCTTTTTGGCCTTTGTATCTTCCTTTTTATCGGCTGTTTCCGCCACTGCATTGCTGTCTGCATTTGCAGTATCTTCGGAGATAGTATTCAGGTTTTTATTTTCTTCGCTCATTTATATTACCTCCTTAGCTCCAGCGTCTTTTTTCCAGAACACGAACAGTAAAAAATACGAACAATCCTGCCACACTCAGGAAGAATACGATATCAGGTGCGCTGAGCAGACCGTATTTGAATGAATTATAATATGTAGCAAAATCAATCTTTTCAATAATGTTCTTGATCCAGTCAATTGAAATCATACTTGTGAAGTTTGTCATCATATAGATAACAAGGTTAACCGCCATGCTTACGATTGCGGCAACAATTGTGCTTTCCGTAAGTGATGAAATGAAAATGTTAATTGCAAGCAGAGCCGCACCAAAGAGGAGAAGTCCGATGAATGTACAGAGAATAACCGACCATTCCGGAGTTGCAAAGAATGAAATTACAACCGCATAGAGAAGGAAGATTGCACTGCAAATTGCATAAAGCACAAATGCACCGAGGAACTTTCCTAAAACGACCCTTGTAAGGCTTACAGGTGCAGTAAAGAGCGCCTGATCTGTTCTCTGATACTTTTCATCTGCAAAAGATTTCATTGTTATAATCGGAATTATAAACAGAATAATCAAAAGCATATTGCCGTATACATAGCTTAAGCTTGCCGAGTTGTACACAATACAGTAGTTGTAGAAAAACACACCCGAAAAGAAGAAGTAAGCGGCAAAAACAACATATGCAATTGCCGAATTGAAATAAGAGGAAAGCTCCCTCTTTAAAATAGCACCCATTACATATCTTCCTTTCTGCTGTCATATTTACCTGAGGTAAGCTTGAGGAACATATCCTCAAGTGTTTCATTGCCTGACTGCATATCAAGAATTACCGCACCTACTCTTACCATGGCATTGTAAACATCTCTTCTGATGTCGCTTGATGTTTCGTATTCAATCATATACTTTCCGCTGCCGTCGGCATTACTGCCTGTCTTTGTAACACGCTTAACAGCAGGGATTTTCTTTATTGCCTCGGTAATGTCAGCGGTACTTCCCTCTGCAGTAAGCGAGAGCTTCTGACCGCCCGAAACCTGAGCAGAAAGTTCATCGGTTTTTGCATCGGCAACAATTTTGCCCTTTGAAATAACGACGATTCTGTCACACACCTCGGAAACCTCGGAAAGAACATGAGATGAAAAAATTACAGTATGCTTTTTGCCGAGATTGCGGATAAGCTTTCTGATTTCGATAATCTGCTTAGGATCAAGACCTACTGTCGGCTCGTCAAGAATGATTACGGGCGGATTGCCGAGAAGCGCCTGAGCAAGACCTACACGCTGGCGATAACCTTTTGACAGATGCTTGATAATTCTGTCGGCCTGCTCCGTAATTTTTGTCAAACGCATAACCTCGTCAATGTGTTCCTTTTTCGGCAGCTTCACCTTCTTGAGATCAAACATAAACTCAAGATATTTTTTAACCGTCATATCAATGTACAAAGGCGGAATTTCGGGAAGATAACCGATTTTTGACTTTGCGTGAATCGGATCGTCAAGAATTTCGCATCCGTCAATGGTAACAGTACCGCTTGTTGATGAAAGGTAACCTGTTATCATATTCATTGTTGTGGATTTGCCCGCACCGTTAGGTCCGAGAAATCCCAGAACTTCACCTGTTTCAACAGTGAAGCTGATGTCATCAACGGCCTTTATGCTGCCATAAAATTTTGTAAGGTTTTTAACCTCGACCATGTGACTTTTCACTCCTTAAAATTAATTGCGTAATTTCTGTGATTTGAATGTGCCGTACAAAAAACACAGAAACGAACATTATTGATTATACTATAAAACGAGCAGTTTGTGTAGAGTTTTTCCAAATAAATCACGCAAACTCACAAAAATTCAGTTTTTCATCACATAAAGAAATGTCTTGGGGAATTATTCACCAAAAACTCGGAACAATATTTATTGATAATGACAAAACAAAGGAAGTGTCAGTATGCAATATGTAAATGCATTCTGGGTTGGCGGACTGATCTGCGTGGCAGGTCAGATTCTCATTGACAAAACAAAACTCACTCCCGCAAGAATACTTACGGGCTTTGTTGTCGCAGGCGTAATTCTCGGGGCAATCGGATTGTACAAACCGCTTGTTGATTTTGCGGGAGCCGGCGCAAGTGTGCCGATCAGCGGATTTGGTTTTCTTATGAGCGAGGGCGTGCGAAAGGCGCTCTCTCAGGACGGCGCACTCGGAATTCTTACAGGAGGTCTTACAAGCGCCGCCGCAGGAATCTCAGCCGCAATAGTTTTCGGACTTATCGCCGCCCTGTGTACAAAATCGGGAGATAAGTAAAGGCGGTATGATATAGGAAATTATTGCACCCGGGCATAGTATTGTAATTGTTTTACAACAAAAACCGCCGTACAGATTTTTCGCTGTACGGCGGTTTAATTTATTCACCTTATTCAGTTAGAGGTAATCATATCCATTTTTGTCACACCATATTCTGTATCCAAAAATTTTATCCATGCAAATAAAATTATTATCTATGTATGTGCCACTTGTTACATCATTTCTGCGAGGACAGATATTGAAATTGCAGTAATTATACCAACGCAGAGTGTCGTCAAGTGAACTTACACACCTCTGTTCGTCAATGAAAATATCGTTGTTTTTAAATTCAGGCTCAAGACCTACGATATGTTTCTGAAGGTTTGTTGCAGTCGTAACCGTAATGTTTTCATAATTTTTTTCATTTGTCAGCATTTTCTGCGCACCTGTAAGGTTCTCAATATGAACAACATATTTTTGAACAAATGTTGCATCTTCAATATTTACTTCGCCGTCACCGTTCACATCACCTTTGACGGTATACGCATTTGTCATTTTATTGTAAGATGTCATCATCTCTTTAAACGCTTTTGTAAGTTGATTACACGGAAATTCATTCTTATGTGCATAATAATAATCAAATGCGTCACCAAGATTTTTTAACTTTTCCTGAAAATCATTCCATTCATTTTCTGAATACCAATTATTATAATTTTCTTCTTTCAATGCATTCTTATATGTAGCCTCTGCATACTCAATATTTACAAGCGGTGCATCGTAATACATATCATAAACCTGTTTTAATGCAACAGTATATTCATCTGCCGATAAACCGTCAGTATCATACACCTCTCTTGCGTTGTCCATTATTGACGGCCAAACTCCGTCATATATCACTGCACAATCCAACCAAATATCTTTATTCAAATTCAATATGTAACCTAACTTTTCCTGCTGAATTTCAGCGTCTGTTTTTTCAACAGCAGATGCATTAAAGCCAAATGCTGTAACAGACATAACTCCTGCAAGTAATATTGCTAATATCTTTTTCATTAGTTAGTCCCCCTTGTTATATTTAATGCCATTTTATATTTAATGCTATTTTCTGAATCAATGTTGCATCGATTATGTCAATATCACTATCTCTATCAACATCACCAGCTAATACTTGTTCATCTGTTAATGTTTTTATTTTTGCTATGTATTCTCGTAATAGTGTGGAATCTAAAACATCAACAATACCGTTTAAATCAACATCACCCAAAATGACGGTTCTAAACTTAGTGGAGTTTGAATATTTAGTGGTTGGGTACATTACATTTCCGTTACGAGTAGCTGTAACTTTTACACGCAAATAACGTCTAAAATCATTTTCATTAATTGTATAATCAGCAGTCACTGCGCCTGAAATATCTACCCACGATGTTCCATTTACAGAACTCTGCCACTGATAATTAACATCATAACTCTCTTTTTCTGGAATACCTGAAACAACAGCCGATACTTCATCTCCAACAATAGGATTGCCACTCAGCGTTACGCTGGTTATGTTAGCTTTAGGATTCACAACAATATTTTTTGTAATGTCATTGTTAAATTCTAAAACCAATTTAGTATATGTACCATTTAGGCTATTCAAATAACTTGATTTAATGATTATACCGTCTTTATTTCTAACATAATCTACATTTTGTCGCAAGATACGATTATTTGAAGTATGTACTGAAAAAAGTTCAGAATCACTTTTTATTTTCACAATTTCATCTTTTGATGTATCTATTATAGTATCAGGATTTAGAACTATATCATCAGATACGTTTTTAGCTTTGGATAATACAGGACGAATAATTAAATTACCCTTATTACCATCACAATATTCGTCATTACTAAAACAATCATTCCAAGCTATATTATTTAACGAATCAAGTGTCCCAAAGAAACTTTCATTTTCATTAATTTCAGGCAAAATTTCCTTTGAGTTTTTTGTCCATTTAAAAGTTCCTTCATATGGAATATAAATTCTTGAACTAGATGATTTTGGAGACAATTTAATTATAATTGCATATTTGCCACCTGACTCTATGTTATACGGAGTCGAGAGGTTTTCTGTTATGTAGCCCTCGCCACTAAAACTACCTTCTGCCAAGGCACCTATATCATCTAAATCTGTAGGTAATATATCATTTGTGACATCAATTATTTTTACTTCATAGTTACAACCAGAAGCTCTCAAATAGAACATTACCTTATTAATTTCGTTATATTCGTCAACATAATCGTTAACATTAAACACGTTACACAGATAGAGGTCATCTTTAAAACTATACTTTGATTTATATGCAGGAATAAAATAATCATATGAAAGCATATGTTCTCTATCAGATGATTTTTCTATACCAGTGATTGCCATAATATTATTTTCTGAGCTTTTTAAATAAGAGTCGTCATACGACATCCAGTAGTATCCACAATCCAAATCACTATCTTTTATAAGCCACGCTCCATTAACTGTCGGTTTTGGATTTGTTGTAAAATTATCTTTTGAATATTTATCATTCCAACCAACTATCATGATTTCATGATTTGGTGACAGATTCAAACCTGCGGTATAGTTGTATATATTCAATTCTCCATTTGAATCTTTTCCAAAATTTGTATTTTTTCTTATTCCAGAAGTAACAGCTCCATACTCTTTAATAGCACTTTTTATACTATCAGTATCATGATAATTCAAATATACTGAACTTGTTACGTGATACAGAGATTTAGAATTTTTAAATTCATCTGTAATTAAATTGTTTGAATTATGCAATAAAGTTGAAATCGGATAATCGCTCTCCGCAATCATAGAATTCCATGTTATGAAATTATTATAAAATATAGGTGAATTCCAATTTGTCATGTATTGCAATGCCTTTGCATTATTTCCAGCAGAAGAGGGAGTATTATTATAATATCCAATATTTTTTTGAGAAATAGCATTGGACATAGCCACACCGCCATGTGCCGCAGATGTGGAAAACTTGCTTCCATACTTTTTGTAAACATATGTATCCGCCATTCCTGTTGTTGAATATAACCAACACAAATCTGTGGTTTCTTGGTCTTTAATATCCGTCATTATATTTGAATTTCTAGGATCATAAAAGCTCACTGCTCCAACTGTTTTATTTGATAAAGAAGTTGCTAATCTTTCATATTCATCTACAACATATCCGTTTTCAGATTTACTAGTTGACTCAGCCGCATTACCTGGTATAACACAAACGCTCTCTAAACTAATAATCAATGTTGCTATTAAGATACTACTTTTTAATTTTTTTGATAATTTTCCTCTCATTTTCAATCCTCCGTTAAGTTAATTAGAACATATGGTTAATTTAATTAATTTTATTTTTTATTGCAATTTAAAATAGAGCTTTATAACTAACATTATTATAGCATAATTAAATAAGTATTGATAGTTTTTTTATTATTTATGTTATAGAATTTCACGATGTTTTTTTGTGCATTTTGTTAAATTAAAGAAAAACCGCCGTACAGATTTTTCGCTGTACGGCGGTAATGTTTAAAAATATTTAATTTTATTATTCAGCGTTAATCTGAACTTCTTCGGGATTTTCAGAAATATCGCCTTTCTTTTTTCTGCGTTTTTTGATGATATATGTCCATACGCAGAGGAACGCAAAGGTTGCGGCACATATGATTGTCACGGTCAAGCCTATTGCAAATCCCTTTGGATAATACTCAAGCTTGATTGTATGCTCGCCCTTGTCAAGATTGAATGCAACAAGTGCGTTTCCGACAGGAGTAATTGTTACTTCCTTGCCGTCAACATATGCCTTCCAGCCTTCTTCATACGGAACAGAGGTGTAGAACAATCCGTTTTCCTGTGCATTGATTGTTCCCTCCATAGAACTGCCTGTAAGCTTTGTTGTTGTCATTACGCTCTTTGAAAGCTTATTGTAACCTTCTTCAAAGACATCCTGATTCAGAACATCAACAAATACCATTGCAGAACCCGACTGTCCCTGCTGGAGATTTGAATAAACAGAAATCTTGTCGCCCTTTTTGCATTGACCGATGCAGGCAATATAGCTTCTGCCCATACCGTAGGTCTTGCTCTGGGCAACATCGTTAATCATAACGGTAACATCGTCACCGCCCGTAATATCCGCATACATAAGATACAAGCCGTCCTTAGGTGCTTCGTAATTCCACTTTACATGCGGAGTAACTGTTGTATCGGTACAGCTGAATGAATATCGTCCGTAACCTGTCTTATTTACGGGGAACTGATTGTAGTCTGTGTGTCCCTGTGAAACAACATCAAGCGGAGTGTAAACATCATCCTTAATGCCTGTTGCAAGTTTGAAAAATTCATTCTGTTTGTCAAACGGATTGAACTGATCTTCGTTTTCATCAACCTGCCAGCTTGCAAGTGCGGAGTTTGTCATAAAGCCCATCGGCAGATAGTGATTGTTCTGCAAAAGCTTTACATTACCGACACCGTAAACCTCTGTAAGGTCATAGGTGTTCATATAGATATTGTCACGGGCAATAAGATATTTAAGATTCATAAAGAGGTTTGTAACCGGTGAACCCTCGGCATAGGTGTAGCGGTTACCGCTCTTCCAACCCATCATACCAAAGTTTTCAAACAGCACGGTCATATCAACATTAGCCATTGAGTTGAACATCGAAAGTCCGTTGTAGTGGTTGAGAGCCGCATCGTTAAGCGTCTGAGTTGATGTCATCTCCGCTCTCCACATTTCGGTTGTGTTGCTTTCAAGGCTGTCCATATAGTCAATTACCTGTGCAGTACTTTCCTCGCCTCTCGGATAATCGTAAGTGCCCGTTACAGTTGTTGTCTTAACACCGATATAACCTGCGGCGGCACTCTCGCCTATTATGATTACGCCGAATACAATCAAAAGAACCTGTTTCGGAACAATTCTCTTTGTATAGAGGAAAAGCAGAACGCAGATTACAGCCGCAATAACTGCCGTGCCGACAAGCGCATAAGTCTCCTGTGTGCCGATACCGAAGATGATAACAAGCGCAACAAAAAGTGCGGCAAGAATAACATCCCAGCAAGAGCTTGATTCAAGGAGCATAAATGCTCTGAATGCCATAACAACAAGTACAAAGCTGATAAGATAGCTGAAACGGTACGGAATCATATTTGTAAAGTGGAAACCGTGCCAGATGTAGTCAAGCTGTCTGATGATACAGCTGATAATCATAAAACCGATAAGACAGCCGTCAACGATTTTCTCCTTGAGCGAAATTTTCTTGCTTGTGAAGAAAAGAATTCCGAGTACAAGAGAAAGTGTACCGCAGGCAATGTTAGGCAATGCGTCAGCCTCTTTAATTGCAGGAGCGGCAAATGTGATGAAATTGGAAAGAATCTTTCTGATTGCCTCAAGCACACCCATAAGGTCATTTGTCGAACCTATATTGATTGCAAAGGTTGTCGGGAAAGTTGCCCCCGATGCGTTTGTGTTTTGCAGACCGAAGAATGCCGGCAACAGGAAAAACGCAGTAAGTCCGATTGCAATCAATGAGTAGATGCCTGTGCGAAGAATATTTGTTGCAAACTTTTTGATGCCGTCCCATTTTACAATGTTGTATGCAATAAATGACAACAGTACAAAAATGCAGGCAAACAAACCTATATAATAGTTAGTCAAAAGTGAAAGTGCAAGCGAAACTATGTAAAGTCTGAACTTGCCCTCCGTGAAGAGCTTTACTGTACCAAGAGCAACAAGCGGTGTGATACAAACCGTATCAAGCCAGATTGTGTTCCAATAGTAACCCATAAAGAATGCACAAAAGCCGAAACTGCATCCGAAAATCACAAGAGAAAAATCATTCTTCTTAAAAAGACTGCGTAAGAAGATTGCCATAAACATACTTGCACATGCAACCTTGATTACAACAGAGAACATCAAAAATTCTCTCAGCCATTCACTCGGCAAAAATACCGTAAGAAAATTCAGCGGGCTCATAAGGTAGTATGACATAAGTGCAAAGTAGTTCACACCTCCGCCCTGCGTCCATGACCAGAACAGCGATTCGCCGTGTTTAAGTTTTTCCTGCATATCCGCAAGGAATGGATAATACTGATGCCACAGGTCGGTTACGAGAATCTGATTGTCACCGAACGGCGAAACCTTCATAACTCCGAAAGCAGCTGTCATAAGCACAAACGGTATGACAAAAGCCAAAACGATAAACATGTTTTTTGAGAAAAAGCCTTTGCTGTTGCTCTTGTTATTCAGCGTAACAGGCTCAGCCTTCTTCCTTTTCTTTACAGCGGGCATAATTTGACCTCCGAAATATTTTGTAATTGTTTTCCGATATGCACAAAAATGCAATCGGGTACAAGTAATCCATTCTATTTTAACGCTTTTCGTGTGTGATGTAAATAAAAAAACATAAAAATCTTAAAAAAAATAGACTTTTGGCGTTAGCTTTGTTATAATTAAAATCTAAGTGCGGATACTCTCACTCCTATGCGGTGAGTTTAACTTTATAAAGGTGATGTAAAAAATGAAAACCATAGACTTAGTTGTTCCCTGCTATAATGAAGAAGCTGGACTTGAGCATTTTGTGCTTGAAACCAACAAGGTTATCAACTCTCTGCCCGAGTATTCTTTCAGATACATACTTGTAAATGACGGCAGTAAGGACAGAACCTACCTTATCATGAAAAAGCTTGCGAAAACTTTTAACAATATCAAGTATATTTCATTCTCACGAAATTTTGGCAAAGAGGCGGCAATGTATGCTGGACTCAAGCATACAACAGCGACTATGTTGTTGTTATGGACGCCGACCTTCAGCATCCTCCGCAGTTGTTTCCTCAGATGATTCAGGCTGTTGAACATGAGGGTTACGACTGCTGTGCGACAAAGCGTGCCGAGCGTGAGGGCGAAAGCAAGTTCAGAGGAATTTTTTCAAAACTGTTCTTCAAGCTTTCAAATAGGCTTACAGATGTAAAAATGCCCTACGGCGCAATGGACTTCCGTATGATGAGCCGTCAGATGGTTGACTCAATCCTTGAACTCAGCGAAGTTCAAAGATTTTCAAAGGGCATTTTCTCATGGGTTGGCTTCAATACAAAATGGATTGCCTACAAAACAGTTGACCGTCAGCTCGGTCAGACAACATGGAAATTCTCAAGTCTGTTCAAATATGCAATTGAGGGAATCACAAGCTTTTCGGTTGCACCGCTCAGATTCACGGCTGTTATGGGATTTATCATCTTCGTAATTTCGCTCATATACATTATAATAACGCTGATTCAAACGCTTTTTCTCGGAATTACCACACCCGGTTATGTCACCACGCTGTGCGCAATCCTCTTTATGGGCGGAATCACCGAAATGTCAATCGGTATTCTTGGCGAATACATAGGAAAAATTTATATGGAAGCAAGGACAGACCTATTTACATTACAAAATTCTCTAATTTTGAGGATGAAGATAACGAAGAAAAAGATGATAAGGAGATTAACGGTTAATGGGTAATTTTATAAAGCAGTTTTTTGACATTAAATTTTGGAAGTTTATACTTGTCGGAATTTTAAACACGGTTGTGGGTATGGGACTTCAATTTCTGTTCTTTAACCTCTGTGGTTGGAATGAATGGGTTTCATCGCTTATCGGCTACATCCTCGGCAGTATTTTAAGCTATTTTCTCAACAAATACTTCACATTCAAAAACAAGGACAAGGGCTGGAAACCAATCGTTAAATTTGCACTCAATATTGCAATATGCTACCTGCTGATTTTATATGGAACCGTTCATTTATGCAGGACCTGTTATGATTACGGGTATCGTTTCTTTGCAGAAAAGCAGATGGTACCGGATACGCAGGATGTGGAAAGCACGGAGGCACAATAGAAA
>ENA-OQHY01000795-OQHY01000795.1-human-gut-metagenome-genome-assembly--contig:-NODE-795-length-16148-cov-12.170089_pt1 | contig 16148 bp, 17 predicted proteins | sample MGYA00242570_ERZ504733 | MGnify/ENA primary metagenome ERZ504733 (study PRJEB26092, sample SAMD00036219) | human gut metagenome | host: Homo sapiens | study: EMG produced TPA metagenomics assembly of...
ACAGATGAAATGCTGCGTACCTGCTCCCGTCTGATCGTTATGCGCGATCGCAGGAAAGTAGGCGAAATCTCAGGTGAAGACTTAACGCAGAGCAAGATTATGGATACCATTGCCGGAGGTGAAAAAAAGAATGGCTAAAACAAGAACATTACAAAAAAAGAACTTTATGGATATGTTCAGCGGAAAGCAGATTCTGATTCCGATCGTGGCCCTTGTGCTGCTGGCGGTATTTAATCTGATCGCCGATCCATCGTTCTATAAAATAACACTGGACGTAAACAGCGCCGGAAATCATGTATTATCCGGTTATCTGATCACAATTTTGGACTACGGCTCAGAACTTGCCATTCTGGCAATTGGTATGACGTTAGTTACAGCAGCTTCCGGAGGACAGGATATTTCTGTTGGTGCAGGTATCGCGATTGCCGGTTCAGTTATCCTTCGTGTACTTTGCGGCACAAATTCCCGTCCGGATCATCTGCAGGCTCCAATCATTGTAGCCTTTCTCGTAAGCTGCGTGGTAGCTATGCTCTTTGGTGCATTTAATGGTATCCTCGTTGCCGGATTTAAGATTCAGCCGATGGTAGCAACCCTGATTCTTTATACTGCAGGGCGTTCCATTGCAGCATGGATCAACAATAACGAACTTCCGGTAATCAGCGATCCGTCGTTTGGATACTTTGGTGGTTTTATTCCGGGAATTCCAATTCCGACTCCGTTTTTTATTGCGGTAGCATGTATGATCGTTATGGGACTGGTTATGAAATTTACAAGCCTTGGTTTGTATACGCAGGCAGTCGGTATTAATGAGAGTTCTTCACGATTAAACGGATTAAATCCGGCATTTATCAAGTTTTTGAGCTTTGTTATTTTAGGACTTTGTGTGGCAGTGGCAGCATTGATCAAAGTAAGTCGTATTTCCACAATTAACTATTCTGTTATTGCAAAAGATATTGAGATGGATGCGATCCTTGCAGTAGCACTTGGAGGAAATTCATTAAGCGGTGGCAAATTTAATCTGCCGGCATCTATTCTGGGTGCATATGTCATTCAGTTTTTAACCACAACACTGTATAAGTTCAACGTAAAATCCGAAGCAATCTCTGCTTATAAGGCAATTGTTGTTATTATCCTAGTTGTCATCAGTGCTCCGGTGGTACGGGAAAAATTTGCATCTTTTTCACAGAAGATGAAAGTAAGAAATGCAAAGGAGGTAGGCTAATATGAAATCAAAATCCTTAAAAAAGGTATCACTTTCCGATGCCAACCTGCTTTTGACAATCACCATCGTTGTATTTTTCCTGATGTATATCGGCGCGATGATTTTTGAGGGCGGCGGATTTTTAAAACCACAGACATTTTTTAATATTTTAAATGCCAATGGAGCATTGATCATTACAGCATGCGGACTTAGTCTGGTTATGATTACCGGAAGCATTGATATTTCAGTCGGCGGTGTCGTTGCACTTGTAAGTATGTGCTGCGCGGTATATCTGGATTTCAAGGGCGGAAATGTGTTTGTATCTCTCCTGATTGCACTTGCCATTGGTCTTGGATTTGGTCTGGTACAGGGATTTTTGGTAGCGTATCTGGATATTCAGCCATTTATCGTAACACTTGCAGGTATGTTCTTTGCAAGAGGTATGACTTCTATCGTACATACAGATCCGTTCAATGTACAAAATGAGGCATTTGTGAAATTGAAAGATACCCGTGTAATTGTTCCGGGAATGGGATCTGTCAACCGTATTGGCAAATATGTGAATGCATATGTGGAAATCGGTGTGATTGTGGCAATCCTGATCGTTGTGATTATGTTTGTCATGCTTCGCTGGACGAAGCTTGGCCGTTCGTTTTATGCGGTTGGAGGTAACCGCCAGAGTGCTCTTATGCTTGGAATTAACGTTAAAAAGACACGTTTTCTTGCGCATCTGCTGAGTGGCTGCTCGCCGGTATTGCAGGCTATGTATATTTCCTGCATGTCGGTTCCGGTGCGGCAACACATGCAAGCGGGATGGAAATGAACGCGATTGCATCATCCATTATTGGTGGAACACTCCTGACCGGCGGTGTCGGAAACATCATTGGAACATTCTTCGGTGTACTCTCCCTCAGTACGATTCAGAATATTGTTTCCTCCGCCGGACTGGATCAGGCATGGTGGACAGGCATCACAATTGCAGCAATGCTTTGTCTGTTCCTGGTGATCCAAAGTGTCGTTCTTGCAAGAAAAAGAGAAAATAGTTGAAAGGTGTATTGACAATTGTCGAATCAAGTGCTATGTTTTTTGTTAACGAAGAGTCATAGAGCAAATGCATAGAACAGAATACGATCACAATATACTTTTTTCCAGAGAGTTGTCGGGCGGTGCGAGACAACAGACAGATATGGTGACCATCCTCTGTGAGCTGTGGGCTGAATTCCGTCAGGACAGTAAGCTTCACCGGTATTCTACCGTTATCAGGAACCTTATTTCTGCAGAGGGGAGTCTGTTGAGATGAGAGTGAGTGGTCGTTTTATACGGCAAATAAAGTGGTAACGCGGAAGCATAAAATAAGCCTTCGTCTTTATATACTGATAAGAGGTATATAGGGACGGAGGTTTTTTATTGTATGTCTGAACTCTTTGTGAATCTTTAAGAAGGGAGTCGCCAAATGGCGAAAAAACAATGAATGGTTTAGTTATCGTATTAATTGCAATTGTGGTACTTGGTGCCGGCTATTTGTTTTACGGACGCTGGCTTGCCAACAAATGGGGGCTTGATCCAAAGGCAAAAACCCCTGCTTACACACATGAGGATGGACAGGATTACGTTCCGTCTTCCAAAATGACGGTATTTGCTCATCAGTTTTCTTCGATCGCAGGTGCAGGACCTGTCACCGGACCGATTTTAGCATCGGTATTCGGCTGGGTTCCGGTACTGCTGTGGCTTTTAATCGGAGGTCTGTTCTTTGGAGCGGTACAGGATTTCGGAGCATTGTATGCATCTGTTAAGAATGAAGGAAAATCGATGGGAATGATCATCGAAAAATACATCGGCAGAACCGGACGGAAATTATTTATGCTGTTCTGCTGGCTGTTTACACTGCTTGTTATGGCAGCATTTACCGATATGGTTGCCGGAACATTTGTCGGAAAAGGTGTCGAGGGAATGACAAAGGCAACAAGCTATGCCAATTCCGCTGCAGCATCGATTTCCATGTTGTTTATCGTCGTAGCAATCATTTTTGGTCTGATCCAGAAAAAAGTCGGAAAGATGAAAGAGTGGGTGCGCGCCGTTGTCGCAATCGCTCTGTTGGTTGTTATGTTTGTCATTGGTATGAAACTTCCAATGTATGCAACAAAGAGTACCTGGATCTATATTGTTATGGCATATTTGTTCCTTGCCTCTGTCATGCCGATGTGGCTGCTCATGGAGCCGCGTGATTACATGACAACATTCATGCTGCTCGGTATGATTATTGGTGCTGTTATCGGTGTCATTGCCGAGCATCCGACCATGAAGCTGAACGCATTTAGCGGATTTAATGTAGATGGCAGTTATCTGTTTCCTACTTTATTTGTAACGATTGCCTGTGGTGCGGTGTCCGGATTCCACAGTCTGGTTTCTTCCGGTACTTCTTCTAAGACCATTAGTAATGAAAAGGATATGCCGATGGTTGGTTACGGTGCCATGGTTGTAGAGTCTCTGCTTGGTGTCGTTGCACTCGTTGTAGTTGGTGCGGTTGCTGTAAACGGAACCAAGCCGGAGGGCACTCCGTTTTCCATCTTCTCTACTGGTGTTGCAGGATTCTTTGAAAAATTCGGTATTCCGGTACAGGTTGCCACTGTATTTATGACCATGTGTGTATCTGCACTGGCACTGACTTCTCTGGATTCCGTTGCGCGAATTGGCCGTATGTCGTTTCAGGAGCTGTTTTACGGGGATACTACTGACACTTCCAAGATGCCGGGCTGGCAGAAGGTTCTGACCAATAAATATTTTGCAACAATTATTACCTTATTCTTTGGTTATTTACTGACTCTTGGCGGATACAATAATATCTGGCCACTGTTTGGTTCTGCGAACCAGCTGCTTGCAGCACTTGTACTGATTGCACTTGCGGTATTCTTAAAGACAACCGGAAGAACTGGTTGGACACTTTACATACCGATGTTTGTTATGCTGGCAGTTACGTTTACCGCACTGATCCAGAAGACCATTGCACTGGTTTCCAATATTGCCGGTGGTCAGGCAACTTTCCTGGTAGACGGTCTGCAGTTTATCGTGGCTATTCTTCTGATGGTTCTCGGTGTGCTGGTTGCATTCAGCTGTCTGAAGAAACTGTTTACTGCAAAGAAGCAGGAAGCATAAGCTATTTGTTCTGTTTTCTCCATTCCCGAGGGGAAACACCATAAATATTTTTAAATGCACGGGAAAAATGAAGCTGATTTTCGTATCCGACAGCAGAGCCGACATCTGCAATGGATAAGGAAGTCAGCTTTAATAATTCCGTAGCCTTTACCATGCGGTAGTTCATAAGAAATTCCTGTGGGGAGCGACCGGTCGAGTTGCGGAAGATTTTTCCGAAATAACTCCGGTTGATGCCACATACCGCAGCGATATCTTCAATCGAAATAGTATTCTGAAAATTCTGTTCCATATAATTGATCGCTTCTTTTATATAATAATCACTCATGCGCCCACTGGAGATCAGCGTTGCTGATTTTGCCGACTGCAGCAGATAATCCAAAAACAGATACAGATGCCCGATCAGATGGAAGGAGGATTCCTGCGGATGATTGACGATATAAAGCATTTCATCGGCAAGTTTTTTTCGTAATTCTTTGGAATGGGAATGATAAACGGGCGCGTCTTTGCACAAATCTGTGACACTTAAAGCCTCTTTTACACGTAAGCCGTCAAATTCGATCCACATATATTCCCATGGAAGCTGTTCATCGGCAATGTAAGTATTGATCTGCCCCGGGAAAATCATAAATCCCTGTCCGCTTTTTACGGAATAGGTCTGTGTATCCCCTTTTGCATTGTCTGCCATAAGTGTTCCGGTTCCGGAAAGAATGTAGTGAAACAGGTAGTGGTTGCGTGTTGCAGGTCCGAAAGAATGACCGGGATCACACTGTTCGTATCCAAACTGATACATGCACAGATCAATAAAATTTTCATTTGGAAAAATATTAAAAAATGTATTACTCATAAAACACTCCGTATATACCAAAATGCGATATTAGTATCTATTATAGCACAAAATATTGCATTTAGGTATAAAATTAAAAAAATATGGATATTTAAGGACGCATAAAGGTATGTTATAATTAGATTATCAAAAAGGCAAGCGGATATATTTAAGAAAAGGAGAGAGGAATATGGCAAAAAGGAATATTTTCCGTGGTCTTGCGGCTGTGCTTGCACTTGGTATGTGTATGACAGGACTTGCTGGATGCGGAAGCGAAAAAAGGGCGGATGGAAAAACGGAGATTGAAGTGGTTTCCTACAAACCAGAAGCAGTTAAGGCATTTGAAAAAATTGAAAAGCGGTTCAATGAAACACATGATGACATTCATTTGACGATTTCATCTCCAAATGAAGCAATGACCATTTTAAAGACACGTTTTATCCGGGAGGATTATCCGGATATCATCGCAATCGGAGGAGACATCAACTATTCCAACTTTTTAGATGCAGATCTGTTTGATGATATTTCCGATCTGGATGAAGTCCAGACCGTAAAACAGGCATATCTGGATATGGATAAGGAACTGGAGTTTATTCCAAAGGATGGCACGTATGCACTTCCATATGTGGCAAACGCGGCAGGAATTTTATATAACAAAGATCTGTTTGAGGAAAATGGCTGGAAAGTTCCGACCACCTGGCAGGAATTTACCACATTGTGTGATGAAATAAAACAGAGCGGAACACTTCCGCTGTATCTGGGCTTTAAAGATACCTGGACCTGTCTGGCTCCGTGGAATGCGCTGGCAGTCGGACTTACCGATTCGGATACCTGCAATCAGGTAAATATGGGAAATACCACATTTTCCGATACGTATGGACCGGTAGCAGAAAAGATGCGTGCGCTTTTGGATTACGCCGAAAAAAATCCGTATGCATATGGTTATAACGATGCATGTACAGCATTTGCCCGCGGGGAATCTGCCATGTATCCGATCGGAAGCTATGCGATCCCGCAGATCAAATCGGTCAATCCGGATATGAATATCGGCTCTTTTACATTTCCTGCAAATGATGAGGAATCAGACAATGTATTAAATTCAGGAATTGATTTACAGTTTTCTGTGATGAAAGCATGCAAAAACAAAGAAGCAGCATATGAAGTTTTAAAATATCTGTATGACGATGAAACCATTCAGATTTATCTGGATGATCAGGGCGGAATTGCCTGCAAGGATGGGGATTTTGCTATTCCGGAAACACTTAAGGATATGCGTCCTTACATTGAAAATAACCGCATGGCAGATTATCAGGATCACCATTATCCGAGTGAGATGAGTGTGGATGCCATGATCCAGACGTTCCTGCTGGATACAAGCGACAATGCACAGGAAAAGTTTTTGAAAAAATTTGATTCCGACTGGAAGCGCTATAACCGGGATCTGATTCGGAAAGTACAGGATTATCAGAAAGAACAGGAGGATGCACAATGAAAAAGAAAATGTCAAACAGGGACAAAACATTCTGGGCGGTTGTTATACCGGTTGTGATCTTATTTTTTGCATTCAATACACTTCCAATGATCAAAGGTGTGATTTACAGCTTTACCAATTATAAAGGATACGGAACGTACGATTATGTCGGGTTCCGGAACTATGCAGATCTGTTTACGGATTCCCGCGTGGGAAAAAGCTATGTGTTTACGTTTAAATATGCACTGGCAGGAACGATACTGGTAAATGTGCTGAGTCTGATCATGGCAGTTGGATTAAACAGTAAGATCCGTTGCAAAAGTGCACTGCGCGGTATTTATTTTGTACCGAATATTTTAGGAGGACTTGTTATCGGTTATATTTTTAGTTTTATTTTTACTTACATTCTTCCAACTGTGGGAAATGTGTTCCATATTGGATTTTTACAGAACAGTATTCTTGCAAGTGAAAAATACGCATGGATTGGTGTGCTGATTGTTGGTGTATGGCAGGCAGTTGCCATGAATACCATTATTTATATTTCCGGTCTGCAGACCGTCCCGGAGGAAGTTTACGAGGCGAGTATGCTTGATGGAGCAAGTAAATGGAAACAGTTCTGGAAAGTAACATTTCCACTGGTTATGCCGTTTGTAACAATCAATCTGGTATTGAGCACAAAGAATTTTCTCATGGTATTCGACCAGATCATGTCTTTGACCAAGGGAGGTCCGGCACAGAGCACCGAATCGATCTCTTACCTGATTTATAAAAATGGTATGGATGGCGGACAGTTTGGATTCCAGAGTGCAAATGCAGTTATTTTCTTTATTGTGATTGTGGCAATTTCACTTTTCCAGATGACAGTCATGAATAAGAAGGAGGAGCAGTTATGATGAAAGAAAAACAGAAAACAAACCGAGTACTTACGATTGTTCTGATTTTGGGGACGGTTACCGTATTTTTTCCACTGTATATGGCAGCGATCATTGCGTTTAAGAAACCAAGTGAGATGACAAACGATGTGGCGGGTGCACTTTCTTTCCCGAAACAATGGAGTTTTGAAAACTTCCGTCAGGCAATGGAAGTGACCGATTTCTGGCGTTCTCTTGGAAACAGTTTACTGATCACTCTGGTAACGATCGTACTGGCAATTCTGATCCACTCGATTGCAGGCTATGTGATCGGGCGGGGCATGGCAAGAAGAAAAAGTTTCCGTTTTATCTATCTGTATATTGTCAGTGGTATGTTTGTTCCATTTTCCATCTTAATGATGCCTCTGGTAAAACAGACGGCACACATGGGACTTGGAAACCGTGCCGGTGTCATCGTGTTGTATCTGGTATTTTACATGCCAATGAATGTCCTGCTTTACAGTGGATATTTAAAAAATATTCCGGAAGCACTCGAAGAAGCAGCAGATATTGATGGGGCAAGTACCTGGACGACTTACTGGAGAGTGGTATTCCCGATGATGAAACCGATGCATGCGACGGTTGCGATTCTGACAGCCCTTGGAACATGGAACGATGTTATGACACCGCTTGTGATCATGTCCGGAACCGGACAGAATACGCTGCCGCTTGCACAGCTTAACTTCCAGACACAGTTTGGAACCAATTACAATCTGGCGTTTGCTCCTATATTCTGGCACTGATCCCGATCCTGATCTTTTATATGATCTGTCAGAAACAGATTTTAAATGGTGTGGCAAACGGTGCAGTCAAAGGATAAAAAATAAAACGAGGTGGCTTCTATGGCAATTATATACAATCCAAATAAAAAAATCTTTACCCTGCATACAGCGCATACAACCTATCAGATGCAGGTCGACCCACTGGGATATCTGCTGCATCTGTACTATGGGGAAAAAACAAACAGTTCCATGGATTATGTCTTAACCTATGCAGACCGCGGATTTTCCGGAAATCCTTATGCAGCGGGCATGGACCGCACCTATTCGCTGGATGCGCTGCCACAGGAGTATCCGTCCCTTGGCACAGGGGATTACCGCAATATCGCGCTGAATATCAAAAATGAAAAAGGGGTGGAAAGTGCAGATCTGCTTTTTAAGAGCTATGAGATCCGAAGCGGCAAGTATCAGTTACAGGGACTTCCGGCTGTCTGGGCAGATGAAAACGAAGCACAGACACTGGAAATAGTCCTTGCAGATGAAAACGCACAGGTTGAAGTGCATCTGCTGTATGGCGTTTTAGAAGAAACCGATATCATTACAAGGAGTGTCCGGATTAAAAATACGGGAACCGGACAGATTACGATCGAAAAGGCAGCGGCAGCCTGTCTGGATTTTGTACAGGGAGATTTTGATGTCCTGCGGTTTTATGGAAAGCATGCCATGGAGCGCAATCTGGAGCGCACCCCGCTGGGACATGGAACGATTGCGTTTGGCAGCCGCAGGGGAACATCCAGCCATCAGTATAATCCGGCAGTGATTCTGGCAGAAAAAGGGACAACAGAGACGGCAGGCAGCTGCTATGGCATGCTGTTTGTATACAGCGGCAATTTCTCCTGTGAGGCGGAAAAAGACCAGTTCAACCAGACGCGCCTGCTTCTTGGATTAAATGAAGAACTGTTTTCCTACCCGCTCGCGGCTGGAGAAACCTTTACGGTGCCGGAAGTCATTTTATCCTATTCGGCAGATGGATTGTCTGCATTGTCGCAGCAGTATCATAACTGCATCCGCAACCATGTGTGCCGCAGCAAATATGTCCATATGCAGCGTCCGGTGCTGATCAACAGCTGGGAGGCAGCCTATTTCGATTTTACGGGAGATACGATTGTGGATCTGGCAAAAGAAGCCGCTTCCCTTGGGATTGATATGGTAGTAATGGATGACGGCTGGTTCGGGAAAAGAAACGATGACAATTCTTCTTGGGGACTGGCAGGTCAACGAAAAGAAACTGGGGGGCAGTCTGGCAGATCTTATTACCCGCGTGCATGAGCAGGGCGTGAAATTTGGCATCTGGATTGAGCCGGAGATGGTCAATGAAGACAGTGATCTGTACCGGGCGCATCCGGACTGGGCGATCCGGATTCCCGGGAAAAAGCCGGTGCGCTCGAGAAACCAGCTACTGCTTGATTTTTCCAGAAAAGAAGTGCGCGACTGTGTATTTGACCAGATCTGTGCCGTGCTCGATCAGGGAAAAATTGATTATGTCAAGTGGGATATGAACCGCAGCATGGCAGATGTCTATGCCGGAAATCTTTCCTATGATTATGTGCTTGGTGTCTATGATTTTCTGGAACACCTGTGCAGCCGCTATCCGGATCTTCTGCTGGAGGGATGCAGCGGTGGCGGCGGCAGGTTTGACGCAGGAATGCTTTATTATTCCCCACAGATCTGGTGCAGCGACAATACCGATGCGATCAACCGCACAAGAATCCAGTACGGAACTTCGTTTTTCTATCCGGTTTCCGCGATGGGGGCGCATGTTTCGGCGGTGCCAAATCACCAGACCGGACGGGTGACAAGTTTCCATACCCGTGGGGTGACGGCGATGGCGGGAACTTTTGGTTACGAATTAAACCCGGCGCTTTTATCGGATGAGGAAAAACAGCAGATCCGGGAGCAGATCAAAACGTATAAGAAGTATGAAACGCTCATTAACGAGGGAACGTACTGGCGGCTGTCGGATCCGTTTACGGATGAAATTGCGGCATGGATGTCCGTCTCAGAGCAACAGGATCATGCACTGGTAAGCGTAGTGCGTCTGATGGCAGAGGCAAATCAGGCGACCGTTTATGTCCGCCCGCGTGGGTTAAAACCGGATGCCGTGTATCTGGAAGAACAGAGCGGCAGGCAGTATTCCGGTGCAGCACTGATGCATGCGGGAATTCCGCTTCCGCCGTTTACCGGAGAATATGAGGCATATCAGTTTTCTCTTACAGAGCTGAAAGAGGCTGGAACATTATATGAAAAAGTGCAGAAATGGTATGACAGGAATGCCAAAAATCGAGTGGTCATCAGCCTTTACGGTGGTTCCGGTTCCGGAAAAACAACACTCGCAACGGCATTACAGCAGTACTTTTTAAATGACGGAACTGGTTGTTATCTGCTCTCGGGCGATGATTATCCACACCGGATTCCAAAACGCAATGATGAAGAACGGATGCGTGTGTATAAAGAAACGGGGGAAGATGGACTGCGTGGATATCTCGGAACAAAGAAAGAGATTGACTTCGACCGGATCAATGAAGTGCTTGCGGCATTTCATGAGGGAAAAGATACGATCACATTGCGGCATATGGGACGGGAAGATGGCGAGATTTCATCGGAAGAAACCGATTTTTCCGGAATATCCGTATTACTTCTGGAGTGGACACACGGAGGCAGTGACGATTTACATGGTGTGGATCTGCCCGTCTTTCTGGAAAGTTCCCCGGAGGAGACCAGGGAGCGGCGCATCCGCAGAAACCGCGATGAGAATGCCGCAAGCCCGTTTATCTGCCGCGTGGTAGAACTGGAACAGGAAAAACTTGAAGTGCAGCGCAAAAATGCAGGATTGATCGTGGGAAAGGACGGAAGAGTTTATGAACCATAAACCGATGCTCAATGCATATCCCGACAGCCTTGGAGGAAATCTGGGAGATATTGTAACATTGCTAAAAACTGAGGCAATGCAGAATGTATTTTCTTCTTTTTACATTCTGCCGAGCCTGTATCATTCCGATCTCGACCGGGGATTTTCCGTGATCGACTATGACCTGAATGAGCAGCTTGCCAACCGGGAAGACCTTGACCAGTTAAAGAATATGGGGATTGACCTGAAACTGGATTTTATTTTAAACCATGCTTCCGCACAGTCCCCACAGTTTCAGGATCTTGTGGAAAAAGGGGAGGCTTCTGCGTACCGCGATTTTTTCATCGACTGGAACCGCTTCTGGGAAGGGCATGGAACCATGACAGAGGAAGGCTATATCCAGCCGGAGGAAAGCTGCCTGAAGCAGATGTTTTTCCGCAAACCCGGGCTGCCGATCCTGATGGTGGAATTTCCGGATGGAAAAAGGTGCCGTACTGGAATACCTTTTATCAGAAAGTGCATGGCAGACACTATCTTGGACAGATGGATGTAAACATCCAGTCGCCAAAGGTGTGGGAGTTTTATCGTGAAACACTGGAGAAAATAGCTTCTTACGGAGCGGCGATCGTGCGGCTGGATGCCTTTGCCTATGCGCCGAAGACACCGGGAAAGAAAAACTTCCTCAATGATCCGGAGACATGGGAACTTTTACAGAAGATTCATGCGCTGGCAGAACCTTTGGGACTTACGCTTTTGCCGGAGATCCACGCAGCGTATGACGAAAAAATATACCAGACGCTTGCAGAAAAAGGCTATGCGACCTACGACTTTTTCCTGCCGGGACTGGTCATTGATGCGATTGAGAACAGGCGCGGAACATACCTTGCGGCATGGGCGAAGGAAATTGTGGAAAAGAAGATTTCCACGGTCAACATGCTTGGCTGTCACGACGGCATCCCGCTTCTGGATTTAAAGGGACTGCTTCCAAAAGAGGAGATCCAGTCGTTAATTGACCGGATTGTATCCCGCGGAGGCATGGTCAAAAATTTACATGGACAAAAGAATCTGTATTATCAGGTAAATGCCACGTACTACAGTGCATTGGGAGAGTCGGATGAAAAAATGCTTCTGGCGCGGGCCATCCAGATGTTTATGCCGGGCAAACCGCAGATCTGGTATCTGGATCTGTTTGCCGGAAAAAATGACCATGAAGCGGTGCAGCGTGTGGGGGAATCCGGACATAAGGAAATCAATCGGACAAATCTTTCCGTTGATCAGATCGCGGAAGGACTGAAAAAAGATGTGGTTCAAAAACAGCTTGCGCTAATCCGTATGAGGAATACCCATAAGGCATTTTCGGAAGGTGCAGAGGTGACAATCTCCGGAGAGGAGAGTTCTTTGGAAATCCGCTGGGAATATGACGGGGCATATGCCGAATTGCATGTAAATTTTGAAGAGGGGACTTATACAATAGAAAGTAATTGAGAACAGAACGATATTACATGTAAAAAATAACATGAAAGCAAGAAGGAGATGCAGGAATACCGGTATCTCCTTCTTATGGGTTTAAATCCATAAGCTCATTGCCATGTTCCCGTAACCATTTGCGGGAAACCTTATAGTCTGGAAGCACACGCTCCACCTGTGCCCAGAAGCGTGGTGAATGGTTCATCTCCAGCCGGTGGCACAGCTCATGGACAACCACGTAATCCAGCACTTCCGGCGGTGCTTTCATCAGCAGGCAGTTAAAGTTAAGATTGCCCTTTGCACTGCAACTTCCCCAGCGTGTACGCTGGTTTCGTATGGTGATCCTGCCATAGGTCACGCCGACAACCGGGGCATAAAACTGTACCGTTCCGGAATTACGCGCAGTGCTTCATCTGCAAGCACCTGCAATTCCCCGGGATTTAAAGGTGCGGCTTTCGGGCGTGCAGCTTCCAATTTTTGTTTTTTGTTCCATTTCCCGGAGATGGGCATACAGCCAGTCTGATTTTTCATCGACAAATTTACGGATCTGCCAGTCTGCCATCCAGTAAGGTGCCCTTACCAGAACCGATAAATCCGGACGGATTTCCAGTGCAACGGTTTTTCTTTTGCTTCGGATTATTCGAATCTGTGCTTTTTCCATTTCATTTCCATTTCCAACAATATATGTAAAACAGATGTTTTGTGCTATGTCATCATTGTACCATCATTTTATTGGAATGCAAAGGGGACAAACCAGGGGGGAATTTCTGAGTGTGGAAAAAGATAAAATTCGCATATTTTCGACAGAAACATTGCAGTGGGAGGAAAAAAGGCGTATGATAAAAATAGTATTTTAAAGCGGAATAAAGAAAGGAACAGAGAAAATGGAAGGACGAAAAAAAATGGAAGAGTTTTACCGAAAACTGAAGGTAGGAATGAAGTTGAAGTATGCATTTACTACAGTCATTGTAACGTTTGCTGTTGCTATGGTTGTTTCGCTTGTTTCCATTGTAATGATGAATGTGGATACTTATAAGTTTTACAGGGAAGCATATGCAAACAGCACATTGCAGATGGAAATCCGTAAAGATATACAGCTTGTGGGAAAATATATTTTGTGGTCGATGACAACCGATGATACAGCTTCCACACAGAGTTATCTTAATTCGGCACAGCAGTATGCAGATCAGGTTGGAAAAAATGTTACCACAATGGAGAAGTCTTTTCATGATAAAAAGGAAGTTGCGGAATTAAAAGATGCGATAGAAGAACTGAAAAAACAGCGGGTAGCGCTCATGGAACTGGCGCAGCAGAATAAAAATGACGAAGCTCTGGCACTGTTTAATTCCGATTATAATGATGCAACAGAGAAACTTCAGGATATATTGGTTGATATCGGAAAAGTGGCATCCGCAGAGGCAAAGAGTCAGTATACATCTGCCAGGGTAACGGGAATTGTGAGCATTATTCTGATGATTCTCATAGGAACAGGAGCAGTGGCTTTCTCCACTGTCATCCGGACCACCATTACCGGAATTATGCTAAAGCCGATTCAGGAACTGGAAAGTGCAGCTGAGAAACTGAAAGCAGGACAGCTTGATGTGGAAATAAATTATGAATCTCCAGACGAACTCGGAAAACTTGCCGGTAATTTCCGGCAGGCATGCAAAACTCTGGAGGTGATTGTGCAGGATACCAGTTATCTTCTGGGAGAAATGGCAGAAGGAAATTTCAATGTATCCAGTAATAATGCAACAGATTTATATTGGTAATTTCAGACAGCAGTATGAGTCCATAAGCAAATTAAAACATGAACTGAGTGATACCCTGACACAGATTAATGAGGCATCCGAGCAGGTTGCATCCGGTTCCGGGCAGCTGGCAGGCGGGGCACAGGCTTTGGCAGAAGGTGCCACCGATCAGGCAGGTGCAGTAGAAGAACTGACAGCAACGGTAGAGAGTGTCAGCGGAATTGCAGAATCCAGCGCAGAGAGCGCTTCCGGGGCTTACCAGATGGTACGCACTGCCGTAGAACAGGCAGATCAAAGCAGAGAAGAATTACAGGCATTGACCAATGCCATGGAGCGGATCAGCAGTACCTCACAGGAAATCCAAAACATCATCGGTTCCATCGAGGAGATTGCAAGTCAGACCAACCTGTTGTCCCTGAATGCTTCCATTGAGGCAGCACGTGCCGGGGAAGCCGGAAAAGGTTTTGCGGTTGTGGCAGATCAGATCGGAAAACTGGCGGGTGACAGTGCACAGGCGGCAGTCAATACTCGCGATCTGATTGAAAAATCTCTGCAGGAAATTGAAAACGGAAACCAGATTACAGAAAAGACGGTTGCTGCATTAAATAAGATTCTTGAATCCATGAATGATTTTGCGAATGCGGCAAAGGGCGCCAGCGAGAGTTCTACCGAGCAGGCAGATATGTTAAAGCAGATCGAGCAGGGAATCGAGCAGATTTCCAGTGTCGTACAGAGCAACTCCGCAGCTGCGGAAGAGACTTCTGCAACAAGCCAGGAGCTTTCCGCACAGTCGGAAGGACTGAAAAATCTGGTTGGCAGGTTTAAGCTGGCAGAGTAGGAGAACATAATAAAAAGGAATCCTGTCCGGAAAGATATCCGGACAGGGTTCCTTTTTTTGTAACCTTTCCGATTTTTCGTTTGTATTATTAGTGAAAGGCCTTTGAAAATGAAACATAAAGGAGCGGCTCATGAGACAATCAGTACAGGGTAAACGCATTTTTCCGGGTGGTCAGAATTCCTTCGTCCCGCATTTTGCCAAGCTCTTTGGAAAGCGCACTGCGGTCGACATTCAGATAGTCCGCCAGCCCCTGTCGGTCAAACGGAATCTTAAAATGATTGCTGCCGGCTTTTGCCGCCTGGTTTGACAGATAGACAAGCAGCCGCCCGCGGATCGTTTTCGGGGTTGTACAGAAAATCCGCTGGGAGAGCGCGAGATTTTTGCGCAGGGAGATCTGTAGCAGATTCCGGATAAATTTTGGCTGCCAGGTGCTTGCGGGATGCGGCGTGTGGACGAGAATATCCAGATTCCAGAATAGAATATCGGTCTGCTGGGCAGCAACCGCATCGACCATCAGTGTTTCGCGGAAAAATGCATAGGTTTCCCCGAAAACCTGTCCGGCACCGATGTTGCTCAAAATGCTTTTGCTGCCCCACAGGTCGAGATTTTCAATATTAACGCTTCCGGACAGCACCAGCCGATCTCGTGCGTGGTGCATCCGGCAGACAAAATCACTTCATTTTTTTCAAAATGTTTCTGGCGCATACCGCCCAGAGCGAGCATTTCTTTATATTCTGATTCTTCCATGCCAAGGCACAGGGGATTTTTTAAATAGATCATGGGTTTCTCCTGATGTTATTTGATAAAATAAGTATATGCAAATTTGTGTCACAGGGCAAGAAAAAGTGAACCGCCCAATGGAGATTCTACTGTGAAAAATGAGGATGGAACGTATACATATACATA
>ENA-OQHY01000796-OQHY01000796.1-human-gut-metagenome-genome-assembly--contig:-NODE-796-length-16147-cov-5.986392_pt1 | contig 16147 bp, 26 predicted proteins | sample MGYA00242570_ERZ504733 | MGnify/ENA primary metagenome ERZ504733 (study PRJEB26092, sample SAMD00036219) | human gut metagenome | host: Homo sapiens | study: EMG produced TPA metagenomics assembly of...
CACCCGTGCGCCGGTCGCCATCATTGGTTGCAAGCAACCAACATGCTGCCCCTCGACTTGCATGTGTTAAGCCTGTAGCTAGCGTTCATCCTGAGCCAGGATCAAACTCTACATTGTAAAATATTTTTACCAGCAAGCTTGAGCTTAAGCCTTATTAGGCCTTTCTAAGCTCCCTACGCTTTCGCGAGGAATTCAAACTGCTGTTCGTTTGTATCTGTTCAGAACGAGCTTCCATTTTTAAGTTTAAAGTCAAACAAACTTGACGGTTCGTTTTTCTTCTACCCAAGAACGACTGTTCATCGTTCTCGCTTCTTGTACTACTTCTGTCTTATGTAAATCTTTTCAAAGAACTCTTGTTTCTGTCCGCTTCCTGTTTCGCTCCGCATCTCTCACGTTTGCTTGAGACACCGTTGCTGTTCGAAAGCGGATGCAAAGGTATAGCTTTTTTGTAAACCACCAAAACTTTTGCAGGTAAAAGTTGAAATTTTACGCCTGTTTTAACAGTTGTTTACAATTAAAACACCGCATTGTGGACGCACACATTATATTATTATACGCGCGAGAAATACTATCAAAAGACAGCAGTAGAAAGCTTGTGTTATTGCCACGCTACGGCAATGTTGTTTTTGTGCTACGGCAATATTGTTTGAGTGCTACGGCAACATTGTTTTAGTGCTACGAAAATATCAGCCAATGTAATACATGAAATAACACAGCACAATAATAAATATGTAGAGCTATTTGCTCATATCATTTTTTTGCCGTAAATTTGCACTACTCGTGTGCCACCATGCGCACTAAAAACCGAAGAAAACAAAACATTCACATAAAACCTAAAAAAACAAATCTATGAACAAGTATCCAAAAATTGGCATTCGCCCCACCATCGACGGTCGTCAGGGTGGCGTTCGCGAGAGTCTTGAAGAGAAGACAATGAACCTTGCACGTTCGGTTGCAAAGCTTATCACAGAAAACTTACGCAACGGTGACGGCTCACCCGTGGAGTGTGTCATCGCTGACACTACAATAGGACGCGTCGGAGAGAGTGCTGCCTGCGCCGAGAAGTTCGAACGCGAGGGCGTCGGCTCTACCATCACCGTCACATCATGCTGGTGCTATGGTGCTGAGACAATGGATATGAACCCGCACTGGCCGAAGGCTGTATGGGGCTTCAACGGCACAGAGCGTCCGGGCGCAGTGTATCTGGCAGCCGTGCTCGCTGCTCACGCACAGAAGGGTCTGCCCGCGTTCGGCATCTACGGACACGACGTGCAGGACCTCGCCGACGACTCTATACCGGCTGACGTAGCTGAGAAGATTCTGCGCTTCGCACGCGCTGCTCAGGCAGTGGCTACAATGCGCGGCAAGTCGTACCTCTCTATGGGTTCGGCATGTATGGGTATCGCAGGCTCTATCGTTGACCCGAACTTCTTCCAGGAGTACCTCGGTATGCGCAACGAGAGCGTTGACCTCACCGAAATCATCCGCCGCATGACAGAAGGCATCTACGACCACGTAGAGTTTGAGAAGGCTATGGAGTGGACACGCGAGAACTGCATGACCAACGAGGGCGAGGACATCGCTAACCGTCCTGAGAAGGCAAAGACACGCGAGCAGAAGGATCAGGACTGGGAGTTCATCGTGAAGATGATGATGATTATGAAGGACCTCATGCACGGCAACCCGCGCCTTGAGAAACTCGGCTACAAGGAAGAGGCTATCGGACACAACGCCATCGCAGGCGGTTTCCAGGGACAGCGTCAGTGGACCGACTTCTACCCGAACGGTGACTATCCAGAAGCTCTTATGAACACCTCGTTCGACTGGAACGGTCTGCGCGAGCCTATCACACTCGCTACAGAGAACGACGCAGGCAACGGCGTGGCTATGCTCTTCAACCACCTGCTCACGGGCAGAGCACAGATCTTCTCTGACGTGCGCACATACTGGAGCCCCGAGGCTGTGAAGCGCGTAACCGGCAAGGAGCTTACCGGTATGGCAGCTAACGGTATTATCCACCTTATCAACTCTGGCGCTACTACACTCGACGGCTCTGGCGCAGCTACTGACGCAGAGGGCAAACCAGTGATGAAGCACTTCTGGGAGATGACAGACAAGGATGTAGACGCTTGCTCCAGGCTACGACATGTACCCAGCTAACCGCGACTACTTCCGCGGCGGTGGCTTCTCTTCAAACTTCCTCACACGCGGCGGTATGCCCGTAACAATGGTTCGCCTGAACCTCGTGAAGGGTCTCGGTCCGGTTTTGCAGCTCGCTGAGGGATGGACCGTAGACGTTGACCCCGAAATACACGCTGTTCTCGACAAGCGCACCGACCCGACATGGCCTACCACATGGTTCGTTCCGCGCCTCACCGACAAGGCTCCGTTCAAGGACGTTTACTCTGTGATGAACAACTGGGGTGCTAACCACGGTGCCATCACTTACGGACACGTAGGTGCCGACCTCATCACGCTCTGCTCTATGCTCCGCATTCCGGTTTGTATGCACAACGTGGAGGACGAGAAGATCTTCCGTCCTGCTTCATGGAACGCATTCGGCATGGATAAGGAAGGCGCAGACTTCCGCGCTTGCAAGAACTACGGACCGATTTACAAGTAAAATACAATGACAAGAAGATTTATCCTCAACGAAGTATCTTACTTCGGCCCCGGCGCACGCAAGGAGTTGCCTGGCGAAGTACGCCGTCTCGGTTTGCACAAGGCACTTGTTTGCACCGATAAAGACCTTATTAAGTTTGGTGTTGCACAGAAAGTGCTCGACGTGCTCGACGAGGCACAGATACCATACGAGGTGTTCAGCGAGATAAAGCAGAACCCGACCGTAAAGAACGTTAAACTCGGTCTGGAAGCATTCGCCAAGTCGGGTGCCGACTTCCTGCTCGCCATCGGCGGCGGTTCGAGCATCGACACATCGAAGGCCATCGGTATCATCACCAACAACCCTGAGTTTGCCGACGTGGTTTCGCTCGAAGCGTTGCCGACACCAAGCACAAGTCGGTGCCAATCATCGCCCTGCCTACAACAGCCGGCACAGCAGCCGAAGTGACCATCAACTACGTCATCACCGACGAGGAGAACGAGAAGAAGATGGTATGCGTCGACCCTAACGATATCCCCGCTATCGCTATCGTAGACGCAGAACTGATGTACACTCTGCCGCGCTCGCTCACCGCAGCTACCGGTCTCGACGCACTCACTCACGCCATCGAGGGCCTCATCACAAAGGCGCTTGGGAGATGAGCGACATGTTCGAGATAAAGGCTATCGAAATGATCGCACGCCACCTGGAGACAGCCGTTAACGAGCCGTCGAACCCTGAGGCTCGCGACGGAATGGCTGTGGCACAGTACGTGGCTGGCATGGCGTTCTCTAACGTTGGTTTGGGTGCAGTACACGGCATGGCCCACCCGCTCGGCGCTATCTTCGACATACCGCACGGCGTGGCTAACGCTCTGCTCCTGCCTATCGTGATGGAGTTCAACGCTCCTGCAGCGCTCGACAAGTACGTCACAATCGCCAAGGCGATGAACGCATACAAGGAAGGCATGACACGCGAAGAGGCTGCCGAGGCAGCTGTTGACGCAGTGCGCCAGCTCAGCATCCGCGTAGGCATTCCGCAGCATCTCGCAGAACTCGGCATCAAGGAGACAGACCTGCCGCGTCTGGCTAAGGCAGCCTTCGCTGACGTTTGCACACCGGGCAACCCACGCGATATCACCGAAGAGGACATTCTCGAACTTTACAAAAAAGCATTTTAAATTACTATGATACAGGATTATCAGATACAGGAATTTCTGCGTCAGGCTCACCGCGTAGGCGATGCAGGCTTGACATTGTGCTCAAGTGGCAACATCTCATGGCGCATCGGCGACGAAGCGCTCGTTTCAGGCACTGGCTCATGGGTGCCGACACTTCCGAAAGAGAAGGTATCCATCTGCCGCATCAGCGACGGCGAAGTGCTCAACGGCGTGAAGCTTCAATGGAGAGCGGCTTCCACCTCGGCGTGCTCCGCGAGCGTCCCGACTGCGACGTAGTGCTCCACTTCCAGTCGAAGTACGCAACCGTTGTATCGTGCATGACAGAGACACCGAAGGACTTCAACGTAACAGCCGAGGTGCCGTGCCACGTAGGTCGCGAGATACCGGTCATCCCCTACTTCCGCCCAGCTCGCCGGAGCTTGCCGAGGCTGTTAAGGCTGCGCTCAAAGACCACAACTCTGCACTCATGCTGAAGCATGGTCAGGTGGTTTGCGGCAAAACCTTCGACGAGGTGTTCGAGCGCGCAATGTTCTTCGAGATGGCATGTCGCATCATCGTGCTCAGCGGCGGCAAGTACAACACGCTGACCAACGAGGAGATTGACGACCTTGAAAGCTACGTGTTGGGAAAGAAGGGATAAAAAGAAAGATGGTGAGGTGGTGAGATGGTGAGGTGGTGACAATAGCAACATCTAATCTCAACACATCAACACCTCACCGCATCAACCTTATCAATATGACCTATTTAGCTATCGACTTCGGCGGCGGCTCAGGACGAGTCGTCGCCGGAACTATTACAACCGAAGGCGGAAAGAAGCAGCTCACCATGCAGCTTGTACACCGCTTCCAGAACCGACAGGTGCGCCTCGGCGAGCACGTCTACTGGGACTTCCCTGCCCTCTTCGAGGACATGAAGACCGGACTGCGCAAGGCGGCACAGCTCGGACTGAAGGTGTCGGGCATCGCCGTGGACACATGGGGTGTCGACTTCGGACTCATCGACCGCAACGGCGACCTCATCGGCAATCCCGTCTGCTACCGCGACGCACGCACACTGGGCATGGCTGACGAGTTCTTCGCTGACACAGACCGTACCGCCCACTACAGCGTGAACGGCACGCAGGTGATGGAGATAAACACGCTGTTCCAACTCCTGAGTCTCAAGAAAGCCAACTCACCACAGCTGCAGATAGCCGACAAGATGCTCTTCACACCCGACCTCTTCTCCTACTTCCTCACCGGCGAGGCGAACACCGAATACACCATAGCCTCAACATCCGAGATGCTCAACGCTACAACACGCGACTGGGACTGGGAACTCATCGACCGCCTCGAGCTGCCGCGCCACCTCTTCTGCCCCATCGTTATGCCGGGCACCGTGCGCGGAAAGCTGCGCAAGGACATAGCCGAGGAGACCGGACTGGGCGAAGTAGACGTTATTGCAGTCGGCTCGCACGACACGGCAAGTGCCGTAGCGGCGGTTCCGGCTAAGGACGACGAAAGCCCCGTGGCGTTCATCAGTTCCGGAACATGGTCGTTGTTAGGCGTAGAGCTCGACGAGCCGATACTCACCGAAGAGGCACGCCGCGCCGAGTTCACCAACGAAGGCGGCATAGGCGGCAAGATCACGTTCCTGCAGAACATCACCGGATTGTGGTTCCTGCAACGCCTCATGGCAGAATGGAAGGAAGAAGGCGACGAACAGCAGTATGACACGCTGCTCGCTGCTGCCGCAGAAGCGGAGATAAAGACCGTGATACCGGTAGACGCAAAGGAGTTTCAGAATCCCAAGTCGATGCAGGCTGCCATCTGCGACTATTGCGCGGAGCACGCACTCGAAGTGCCGCAGTCGAAGGGTGCCACCACGCGCGTCGTGCTGCAGTCGCTCGCAGCGAAGTATGCCGAGGCAACGGCACATCTCAACTCGATGCTGCCCAAGCCGATACAGAAGCTGCACATCATCGGCGGCGGTTCGCAGAACAAGCTACTCAACCGTCTTACAGAAGAAGCACTCGGCGTGCCCGTAGAGGCAGGACCCGTAGAGGCTACAGCCATAGGCAACATTCTCTGCCAGGCACTCGCCAAGGGCGAAGTGAAATCGGTGGCAGAGATGCGTAAAATTGAAATCTAAACAAAGCAAATGAAACAACCTATTCTATCAAAGGACGGCGTGAGCTACATCGTCCCGTTCATCCTCATCACGTCGTGTTTCGCCCTGTGGGGCTTCGCCAACGACATCACCAATCCGATGGTGAAGGCGTTCTCTAAGATTTTCCGTATGTCGGCGACAGACGGCGCACTCGTCCAGGTGGCGTTCTACGGCGCTACTTCGCCATGGCGTTCCCGGCAGCCATGTTCATACGCCGCTACAGCTACAAGGCAGGCGTGCTCGTCGGACTCGGACTGTATGCGCTCGGTGCTCTGCTGTTCTATCCGGCAAAGATGACGGGCGAATACTATCCGTTCCTCGCAGCCTACTTCATCCTCACGTGCGGACTGTCGTTCCTCGAGACATCGTCGAACCCGTACATCCTCTCAATGGGAACCGAAGAGACGGCAACACGCCGACTGAACCTTGCGCAGTCATTCAACCCGATGCTCATTGCTGGGCATGTTCGTGGCTATGAACTTTATCCAGGCTAAGCTCAATCCGCTTGATACGGCAGCACGTGCCCAGCTCGACGACGCACAGTTTGCAGCGGTGAAGGAGAGCGACCTGAGTGTTCTTATTGCTCCGTACCTTGCCATTGGTATCGTCATCTTCGCCATGTTCATGCTCATCCTCATCAAGAAGATGCCTCACAACGGCGACAAGAACCACGACATCAACTTCGTGCCCACGCTGCGCCGCATCTTCTCGCTGCCCCACTACCGAGAGGGTGTCATAGCACAATTCTTCTACGTCGGCGTACAAATCATGTGCTGGACCTTCATCATCCAGTACGGCACGCCAATCCTCATGGCTGAGGGCATGACGGAGCAGGCAGCGAAGTGATGTCGCAACAGTACAACATCATCGCGATGGTCATCTTCTGCTGCTCGCGCTTCATCTGCACGTTCCTCCTTCGCTATATCAACACTGGACAGCTGCTTATGATGCTCGCCATTGCAGGCGGTGCACTCGTATGCGGTGTGATTTTCATGCACAACATCTACGGTCTGTACTGTCTCGTAGGCGTAAGCGCATGTATGTCGCTCATGTTCCCGACCATCTACGGCATTGCCCTTACTGGCTTGGGCGACGATGCGAAGTTTGGCGCAGCAGTCTCATCATGTCCATCCTCGGCGGTAGCGTTCTGCCTCCGCTCCAGCTTCCATCATCGACCGTGGTGAGCTCTTCGGTATGCCAGCCGTGAACGTCTCGTTCGTACTGCCGTTCATCTGCTTCGTCGTTATCGCCATCTACGGACAGCGCACGTACATGAGAAGCAAGAACAAGCTGAAAGGATAACACCACGACCACGCCGTGTTTCATCCTTCAGCACTCTCTCAGATACACTACACTATCAAAAAAGCCATTGCACCGACTGATGCAATGCTTTTTGCTTTCCGCTAATATAGTCAGAAGCCGCTGGGCGAAAGGAAGTGCATCGGTTCGCCGTGATGGGGTGACGGAACGTGAGTTCGGCGGCGTGAAGATACATACGGTCGGCGCGCTCTGTGCCGTAGAGGGGGTCGCCAAGAATAGGACAGGCGAGTCCTTGCGGATGGGCGCAATGCACCCGGAGTTGATGCGTACGACCGGTTTTAGGATATAGGTGGACAAGGGTTAGGCTCTTGTCCGCCTTTTTTGTTGTGTACGCCACGGCAGTATTCGCATCCGCTGCCCTCACCTCTACTATATTATATAATGTTAGTGCTGGCTTGCCGTGCTCCATGTCCACACGCTGACGCGGACGGTCGTTGATGTCGGCGATGAGGGGCAGGGAGATGCAGCCCGATGAATATTTGGCAAATTGAATAGCAAACGGTTCAAGTCGTAGGAGGCTACGGCATTCTTGCCGTAGCCCTTGACCACTGAAAGACAAATTGCTACAACTATTTGCAATGGCTACGGCAGGATGCCGTAGCTCCTACAATATGCTTCGGCACACCGCTGAGCACAGCCTCGTAGCGTTTCATGGTCTCGCGACTGGCAAACTGACGCTGCAACTCTACATACGCCTGCTCGGTGCGGGCGAGCACAAACAGTCCACTCGTATCCATGTCGAGACGATGAGCGGCTTTTAGGAATTTTGAATTTTGAGTTTTGAGTTTTGAATTGTTCGCAAAGTATTCCTCTACGCTGACACTTGCAGAGTCGTCCGCCTTTCCCGGCACCGACAGCATACCTGCCGGCTTGTCAACCACAAGGATATACTCGTCCGCGTACAGCACGCGCGGCTCGGCGGTGTGCCGCTTCTGCGCGAGCGGATTGGGGGCTACGTCCAGCCCCTTGAGCATGTGCGTGAGTATGGGCAGACACTTCGAGCGACACGCCGGATAGTAGTGCAGATGGTGTCTTATCTCCGACACCGGCGACTCGCCCCACCAGAACTCCGCCATGCAGACGGGGCGCAGGCGGTGCTGATAGGCGTATTGCAGGAGCTTCGGTGCACAGCAGTCGCCGGCTCCGGCTGGGGGCATGGCGTGCGTGTACTCGCGGAAGATGTCGATGAGGTCGCGCTCCTCGCCCTTGGCGTTGAGCATACGATAAGCCGCGAAGAGCCAACGCTGCAGCTCGTCGCTCATCTGCTTGCGCTTGCGATGAAGCGACTTCAAGAGTGTGGCGTGTGGATTGTGGAATGCTGATTCGGCTTGCTCCATCGCCTTGCGACGGCGACGCAGCTCAGCCTTCATAAACTGGCTCTCGCGAACCATCTCCGCTTGCTCCTCCTCGCTCAGCGGCTCGCCACTCTTGCGGCGTGCGTCGCGGCGTGCCTTGGCTACATCAACCTCCACCTTAAACGCTTCCACTTCAGCCTGCAATCGTTTCGTCATCTCCTCGTGCTGCGCCACGCTTTGCAGATACTGCGGGTCGTGTTCGATGGCACTAATCTCACGGTTGATGGCACTAATCTCGCGCTCCGTGCGCTTGAAATGTCCGTCGGGCTGCTGCGCGTCGAACACGGGCGGCACGAAGTATTGCCAGTCGTTCCTGCCTCCGAGCAGACCCGAATAGGCAGCGAGAAATCCGCGCTGTAATGCACCCTCCTCGTCTTTATACTCCACAACGAGCACACCGAACATCTTTCCGCAACCCTTCTCCGCACTCATCAGACCTGTCGTGGCGATATAGTGCTGAAGTTCCTCAGACGCAGCCTCGGCAAGCGGGTCTACGTCGTAGCAGAACGGATAGGTGAACTGACGGGGTGAGGGAATGGAGACGTTGAGAGTGTGGAGCATTTTTGAATTTTGAGTTTTGAATTTTGAATTGTCGGCTACGCCGATTTTGAATTATTCAATGTTGAGTTGTGAATTATTCAATTGAGAGTTTTGAAATTCGCTTGTGCAGTTGCAAAGTTATTGAATTTTACAAATTGTAGGGCATAACACATCGGTTTTTCGATAATTTTATCTACATTTGCATTATTGAATACCCAAGACTAAACATCTCAATTAAATATCCGAAAGGTAACAATTAAAAATTAACAATTAATAATTAAACATTATAGCAATGAGTACACTCAAAAAAGACTTCGCCTCTAAGCTTCTCGAAGTAAAGGCAATCAAGCTTCAGCCCAACGATCCGTTCACATGGGCATCAGGTTGGAAATCTCCGTTCTACTGCGACAACCGCAAGACTCTTTCGTTCCCTTGGTTGCGCTCATACGTTAAGCTCGAACTCGTACACACCATCCTCGAGCACTTCCCCGAGGCAGAGGCAGTGGCAGGCGTAGCTACCGGTGCTATCGCTCAGGGCGCACTGGTTGCCGACGAGCTCAACTTCCCATACGTTTACGTGCGCTCTAAGGCTAAGGACCACGGTATGCAGAACCTCATCGAGGGCGAACTGCCGGCTGGTGCCAAGGTGGTTGTTGTAGAAGACCTCATCTCTACTGGCGGCAGCTCGCTGAAGGCTGTTGCGGCTCTGCGCGAGGCAGGCTACCAGGTAGTGGGCATGGTGGCATCGTACACCTATGGCTTCCCCGTTGCGGCTCAGGCTTTCGCCGAGGCTGACGTGCGCCTTGAGACCCTCACCGACTACGACCACGTCGTAGAGCAGGCTCTTGAGACTGGTTACATCAAGAACGAGGACGTGGAGCTGCTGCACGAGTGGCGCAAAGACCCGGCTAACTGGAAGAAGTAATAAGATGGTGTGGTGGTGAGATGGTGATGTGGTGACATTAGCTATGCAAATCTCAACACATTTCTCAACATCTCACCATCTCAACACCTCAACATTTTCGAAGAAAAAAACACATGACAACATTCGAAAGTACAATACGACAGATCAACTATCCGCAGCAGAATGTCTACAACAAGCTTAGCGACCTCAGCAACCTACAGGCTCTGAAGGAGCGCTACGAGCTGATGAAGGACACGATGCCGGAAGAGGCACGCCAGCAGGCGGAGAAGATTAAGGACATGACGTTCGACTCCGACTCGCTCTCTGTCAACGTGCCGCCGGTAGGATCAATCCGCTTGCGCATCGTAGACCGCGATGAGCCGAAGTGCATCAAGTTCGAGAGCGAGCAGAGCCCCATCCCGTTCAACTTCTGGATTCAGCTGCTGCCCGTCACCGCCACCACGTCGAAGATGAAGCTCACCATCAAGGCTGAGCTCAACATGTTCATCAAACAGATGGTGAAGAAACCGCTGCAGGAGGCATCGAGAAGATTGCCGACGTGCTGCAGATGATACAGTATTAAGCTGCATAGGAGGTATGGCATCTTGCCATACCCACGCAGCCTACTACAGAGAGATATTCTCAGGGGGTGCACTAACGTTAAACAATGCAAAAACACACTATAAAACTCTACACATATTAAAATTTAGTTATAATTTTGCAGTCTGTATTGAAAATACAGTAATATCAAACAATTACAGCGAGTTTTATTAAACAATTACAATTAATTCTTAGTTTTACATAATAACAAAGATGAAAAGAGCATTTTTTGTCTTTTCCATGCTTTCATTGAGCGGTGCAACAACCCTTGCTCAAAACATATACGTACACGTAGAGCAAGAAGGTAAGCGGTTGGAACAGTTGGGCACGGCGGAGTTTGAAGTGAACGCCGACTCGCATCCTTGCGTAGAATTTGTAAATGGCAAGGCGGTGATGACCATCAACGGCAACCGCGTGGCAGCACTCCGAATGAGTAGCGACGGAACACTGGTGGTTGAACACCAGTCACCAAATGCCGACACGCCACTAAATACGGTGACAAAGACTCCTTCGGCAGAACATCCATACGTAACACTCTATTCGCCATTCCAGCTCAAGGTGCCATCGGGCTGCGAGGTGTTTGTGCCCGAGTACGACCCCAACAAGGACGCACTTCTGCTCAACTCCAACACGCAGGCTACAGCAGGGTCTATCGTTCCGCCCGAAACCGCACTCATAGTGAGCGGAAGCGAAGCCGTCAACTTTGAGTTTACGGCACAGACTCCCACCTGCTCGCTGCAAAGCGGACTATCAGGCTCGTCACTGAAGATTTACCCTTCGGCAGGACAAACCATCTTCACCCTTGGCGTAGGCAAGTCTGGCCCGAATAAGGCAAGTACGGATTCTATCGCTTCACGGGCACAACCCTAAACCCAGGACTATGCTATCTGGTGTACAACCCTATCGAGAACCCCGTCTACCCCGCTGCCGTACTACTCAGCCACAGCACTGCCACGGGCATAAGCCTACGTTCTTCTACGACGCCCCTACACAAGACGGCAAATACATCGAGAACGGCAAGGTGATAATCAGAAAGGAAAACAAGAAATACTACATTAACGGACAAGAGGCGAAATGAATATGAAGAAACAATACATCTGCCCCAAATCGGAAGTTATCTATATAGAGTGCGACAGTCTGCTATTGAACACCAGTCCGGGTGCAGCAGACGAAGGTGACACACAGCTCGATAGCAAGGTGCAGCTCGATGGCGACACCGATACAGACGAACAATGGTAAGAAAGACAAACGCTGCACGCAACTAACCACACTACGGCAGTAACATAATAAGATAAAAGAAAACGAGAATACTACTATGAAGAGAATAACAATAACGCTCATCGCCATCTTAGCTACGCTGAGCATCTATGCACAGAAGGTTGAGGTGTACCTCAACGGCAACCATATAGACACCTACTATAACACCCCCGAAAACCAATACCGCATCGTGTTCAAGCAGGTGGACAACTGGCAGAATATCAACGGATACGAATACGTAGAGATTGGCGGACTGAAATGGGCAAAGATGAATGTCGGCGCAACGACAGTAGCGGTTCGCCCGATACCTCATACGGCAAATACTACGCTTGGGGCGAGATTAACACCTACTATAAATCATTCAATTCGAAAGATCAAGTAGTCGCAAAAACCTCAACCACAACACACATCCCTGGCAATAAGTATAGCTACAACTGGATAAACTACTGTACTGATAATAAAGACGACAACACGTTCAAGGAGTGGGACCCGACACCATTCGGCAGCGGTACCGTGCTGCAAGAGGACTACGACGTAGCTCATAAGGAGTGGCAGGGCACGTGGCGCATGCCCATGTGGGAAGACTTCCAGAAGCTATACGAAGCCTGTGGCGGAGCTGCCGCACCTATAACAGATGTGCCATCAACCATTACGGAGGGCGGCATCTATTGGGTTGAGGCAGGCACGACTATCGATGACACGACATACAATGTGAGCGGCGTGCTATGCGTAGCAACAGCCGACCGCACCAAGCGTGTGTTCTTCCCTGCAGCCGGCAACGTACAGAACATAACACGCACCAGTAAGAGCACGCTCTGCACTTATTGGTCGTCATCGCTATACACCATTGCCCCGAAACACGCCTACTGTCTGTATGTAAACGACACAAAGGTTGAAACAAGGTACAGCGGATTAAATCGCGCATACGGTCTCGTCATACGCCCCGTGTCAGATTAACACAAGAAGAATGCTACATAGCGATAGTGGCAGATATAGAAATAGGGTATGAAAGCCGCGCTTTCATACCCTATTTCCTTTTGTTCGGTCATCGTTCACCGAACGCAATCCACACAGACGGCGGACGCAATCCATGCAGACGGCGGACGCAATCCATGCAGACGGCGGACGCAATCCATGCAGACGGCGGACGCAATCCGATCAGATTGCGTTCGCTGTCCAATGACTTAAACGCCAAGTGCACCGACACATATTAGGGGGTACACTTGTCTCAAGTGTACCAACAAAACACGAGGTGTACCAACAAAACATAAGGTGCACTGCTACTACGTTGGTGCACTTGAGACAAGTGCACCCCCTGAAAGATTACTGCATGTAGAGCTTGAGCGTTGTCGTTTCGTCGCCCACCTCCACGGTCTGCGTCTGCATCTCGCCCTTGCCGTTCATGTACTTAATGATGTACTGCTGGTTCTTCTCCACATTGAACGTAAGCACATCGTTCATGTCCTGCGTAGCGCCCGTGCTGCGACCACCGTAGAGCTGCTTCTCGCCCTTGAACACATCGAGGTTGGTAGCCACGCGGTCGCCCGAAGCCTCGGCGTGGTCCTTGTCCTTGAACACCATCACGCGCAGAGCACGTGGCTGCCGTCGGCAGGCATGGCAGAGAGCTGCGCACGGTAGAGACTCGTATAGCGGTCGGTGACGTTCTCGGCATGAACGTAGCGTATGTCTTCATCCCAAACCAACGGGAAGTAACAGCCTGTCGGTTTGAACGAAGCCGCATATATTGCCTTTCTTACGTCCTCCTTTATAGCCTTTCCGGCATCAGTTAGGAACCACGACTGGTCGAGGTCGTCAGAGGGATAGTACTCCGTGAAGCGCCACTGGCCGTCGATCCACACCTCATTCCAGTTGTGGTTGCCACGGTCATCGTGCCAAGCCGGAGTGCCAGCCACGCGCGACGGGATGCCTACGGCGCGGAACGCATCGGTAAGCAGGATTGAGAGACCCGAGCACGAAGCCATGTGCTGGCGCATCGACTCGTAAGGAGCCTGGTCGGGTTTCTCGCGCTTCGTGTTGTAGTCGACGAGCAGCTCGTCGCGCACGTTCTTGTTCACCGAGTCGATAGCCTCGCGCATCGTCTTGCACGGAGCCACATACTTCTTGAAGCGTTCGTAGAAGTCCTTACGCCAACTTTCGCGGTTCTCGTTCAGATTAGCGTAAGCCACCACGTCGTTCAGAAACACGCTGTCGGGCACCTCCTTAGCCCACGGAAACTCGGCGCGAGCCTTGTAGCGTACTGCACATTCTCCAAGAGGAAGTCTGCAGAGAGCGACTTTGCGTCGCGCTCCGGCATGTACGAAATGAGGAACGCCATGCCCTCGCGTTCGTTGCGGGGCACTTCCTTCAACGCCTTCTTCAACTCCTTGGCATTGTCGCCTGCCGTGGCAATCGTCCGGTCAATCAACGCATGATACTCTTTCGGCACGCCGGCATACCTGCCACTGCTACATGCTGATAGCCCGAACGCCAAAAGCACAAGTACACTTTTTATATTCATAATACCCAATTCTTTATTACATTATATTATTATCGGCATCTGCTTATGCGCAGATGCCGATGCTTAGTAAGCACTACCCTGCATCATGCGTGCGAAGAAGTCGAAGTTGTCCTTCACAATCTTCTTGCCCTCCTCCTCACCGCCGAAGCAGTTGATACGCGCCTCGGGCAGCATATCGTGCTCGTGGAGGTAGCGGAGCATGTCACCCGGCAGCATGAAGATGTTGCCAAAAGTGTTCGCCTTGGCATACTCGGCATCGTAGAGCGGGTTGCGTGGGTCGCAGATGAGTCGCGCCACGTTGGGGAAGTAGACCACGTTGAAGTCCGACTCGCGCACAAAGACGGTGAAGTCCATCTCCTCCTGTGGCAGCGTGAGCTGCGACACAGTCTTTTTCGGAAGTCCTACACGGTCGGTGAGGAACAGGCGCAGCATGTCGGCATTGTTGAAGTAGAACAACGGCGAGCCACTGTTCTCCTCAATGAGCTTGCGACGGTTGTCGATGCAGAGCATTGTGTTATGCTTGCGTGCCTTCTTCTCAGTGTCGAACGCCTCGGTGTTGTTCGACCAAGAGCCCTGCGAGCCGATGTAGAACTCGCTATCGTACTCCACGAAGAACGCCATTGCCGACTTGCTGTCGTAGCACTCCGGCTGCGGATGGCTCAAACCGTGGTCGCTGAGCGTGAACTTCTCGCCACGCAGCGACTCGAACGTCATACTCTCGCCCTTCACAGCATCGGTGATGAGGTAGAAATCGAACGGCAGATAACGCTGCGAAGCAATCTTGTCGCAGCCTCAGCATTGCCGTTGTTGCGCACGATGCGTGCCAGCCAGTCCTGCGGGCGCATAGCGAGCGGTTGCATGCGGTTCTCGAACATGGCGATGCTCTCAGCTACGTTCACGGCGATGGGCGGCGGACAGTTGAGCGAGAACGAGAGACGCTGCGCCTGCTGGCGTATGAGCATCGGCGCATTCTCGTTGCACGAAGCGTAGCAAGCGAAGTACGACCACTTCATAAGATCGAGCTGCGCGTAGAAGTTCTGCGCAAACTCAGCCTTTGTAAAGAACTCTTTCAACTCCTCGTTCACGGCATATCCTCGAAGCGTTTGTCCATGAGCGAGCACGCTGTGCGTGCAGCAGCTTCAAGAGCCGGCGTGTCGGGCGACACCACAGCCGACGGCTCGGTGCGCGTCATAAGCAACCAGATGAGGAAGCGTATGTCCTCTACGTTCGGCTCGTTGCGATAGTAGTTCTGCATGTCTACATCGTAGAAAGGCAGCTGACGACCGTACAACTCCTGGAAGCTATCGGTGAGCGCGTTCCAGATGCCGAGATCGGAAATCATATCCTCATAATACATCGTGAGCACGATAGCAAGCTCACGCAGGTTGTCACCTTTAAATTCTTCAATGTTCAGTTTCTCCATCAGCTCTGCCAGATCTGAAGCAAAGCGTGCGTATGCAGCATCGGTCGTTCCCTTCAAGAAAAGCGGGTGACGACGCGCGATGTCCATTGCCGGAATGCGGATTTTTGTCATATCTTTTGGTTTTTATGGTTATTATTTTTCTTTTTTATGGGGGGTAGCTTTGAGCCGAGATAAAAAACTATACTCCTATTTTATTCTGATATAATAATTCTTTGTTATTTCACGAATGTATCCCTGCAGTTCCAGTGTAACAAGAATGCTCATCAATTTTCTGATCTCCACCCGAGATTCCTGCGCAAT
>ENA-OQHY01000797-OQHY01000797.1-human-gut-metagenome-genome-assembly--contig:-NODE-797-length-16110-cov-1.535006_pt1 | contig 16110 bp, 25 predicted proteins | sample MGYA00242570_ERZ504733 | MGnify/ENA primary metagenome ERZ504733 (study PRJEB26092, sample SAMD00036219) | human gut metagenome | host: Homo sapiens | study: EMG produced TPA metagenomics assembly of...
GCCCCGGAATATTATCGGAAGAATCACCCATCAGCGCCTTTAATTCAATAATCTGTGCCGGTGTCAGCTGATATTTTTCTTTGACATTTTCTTCAAAATAATCCTCAATCGTAGTTTTTCCAAATTCTGGTCTTTGGAATTCGGATACAGATATGCTTACTTGCAAGTTGAAGCAAGTCACGGTCTCCGGAAAGCACCGTTACATCCATTCCCCTTGCTTCGCTCTTTTTTGCCAATGTTCCAAGCAGGTCATCTGCCTCGTAGCCTTCCTTTGCAACAATCGTAATCCCCATCGCCATTAAGACATCTTTCATAACCGGAACCTGCTCTCTTAGCTCCTGAGGCATGCCCTTTCTGGTTCCCTTTATAATCTGCATACATCTTATGGCGAAAGGTCGGTGCATGCAAATCAAATGCCACCGTTAAATAATCCGGTTTTTCTTCTTCTACAATCCGAAATAAAATATTTAAAAAGCCATAAATAGCATTTGTATGAAGTCCTTCTGCATTTGTAAGCTCCGGAAGTCCGTAAAACGCCCGATTTAAAATACTGTGCCCGTCTATCAGCAGGATTTTTTCGCTCATCTAATAGCCCTCTCTTCTTCTTTCTTTTCTGAGTGCGTAGCGTTTTTCGCCGCTTCCCACTCTGCTTTTTCCGATTCTGATTCTACAATCAGACCCGGAACCGGAATCGGATGGTGATGCTCATCCACCGCGACCATAACCACGTAAGCACGGTTGATAACCTTGCGGATTCCATGACGGCTTTCCACATAAGTATCAACCCGCACTTCCATGGAAGTTCTTCCTACATAAGTAATCTTTCCGCGAAGCACAATGACATCATTTACGGTTGCACCCTCTTTAAAATTCAAATTATCAATGCAGGCGGTCGTAATGTCTGCCTCACTGTGGCGCATTGCTACAATACTGGCGATCTCATCGATCCATTCCATCAGCTGACCACCAAAAAGATTTCCATATTCATTTAAATAAATGGGACGCATCAGATACGTCTGCTCGGTCTGTGAATCTTCTACTCTTTTTTTCATTTTGTATTTTATCGACCTTTCCTTTTCTTTTCACCCATTATAGCACACTTAAAAGAAAACAAACAAGGTAAGAACGGATATTCAAATCGAAGATTGAGATAAAAAAGAGAACTGTACCATTTTTAACATGACAATTCCCTTTTTGTTCTACTCATTCTATTCTGCTTTTATAATACGGAAATAAAACGTTTAAAGCGTCTCTTCCCTCTTTCGTACATTTATAAACACCTGCGTCCTCTAAGACTTTTACAAATACCTGTCCGACTTCTTCTTCCAGGATTCCCATTACATTTTCTTTGGTAATCTCTTCGTATTTCGGTAAAAATTCCTTTACCCAGTCTGCATGTTTTTTCAGGCTTTCATTTTCAGCCGGGTCTTTTTTCTCAACCAGATACTCAGCAAGCAGCTCTAATTCGTCTTTCAATCTTGCCGGAAGTACTGCAAGTCCCATAACCTCAATCAGACCGATATTTTCTTTTTTAATGTGATGATACTGAGCATGTGGATGATAGACACCAAGCGGATGCTCTTTGGTCGTGATATTATTTCTTAAAGTTAAATCAAGCTCATATACATCGCCTTTTTTTCTTGCAATCGGAGTAATCGTATTATGCGGTTCTCCCTCTGTTTCTGCAAAGATAAAAGCTGACTCATCTGTATATCCTCTCCACACTTCTAATACATGGGTCGCCAAATCAATCAGGCGTTTCTCATCCTTGTGACGAATTCTCAAAACAGAAAGCGGCCATTTTACGATTCCGGCTTCCACATCTTCATATCCCGGAATGGTAACGTGCTCTTCGATTGGCGCTTTTGCCATTGCAAAGGTGTAATGACCACCCATGAAATGTCATGGCTTAAAATTGAACACCTACGATTGGTAAATCTGCATTAGAACCAAGGAAATAATGTGGGAACTGTTTTACAAAATCAAATAATTTTATAAATGCAGCCCTCTCAATCTTCATCGGCACATGCTGTCCATTAAATACGATACAGTGTTCATTATAGTAAACATAAGGAGAATACTGGAATCCCCACTTGCTGTCATTGATTGTAATCGGAATAATTCTGTGATTTTCTCTCGCCGGATGATTTAAACGACCTGCATAACCTTCGTTTTCCATACAAAGCTGACATTTTGGATAACTGCTCTGTTTTGCATTTTTAGCTGCTGCAATTGCTTTCGGGTCTTTTTCCGGTTTCGAAAGGTTAATGGTAATATCAATTGTGCCATAAGGACTTTCTGTCGTCCATTTTCTATCTTTTTTAATACGGTAACGACGAATGTAATCACTGTCCTGACTTAATTTATAAAAATAAGCAGTCGCACATTCCGGTGATTTTGCATACTCTTCTTTGAACTTCTGCTGTACCTGTGCCGGACGCGGCATCAGACAGTTCATAATCTTGGTATCAAATAAATCGCGGTAACCGATGCTGTCCTCAATAATGCCTCTTGTAACCGCTTCATCAAGCAGTTCTTTTAAGGTTGATTCCAAATCTACATTTGTATATTCTTCCTGCGGCTCTTCATAATCATCCTGATGAAATAAATCCAGCAACAGATTAATTGTGTAGTTTCTTTCACATTCCGGTACGAGTCCGGTTTCCATTCCATAAGTAACCAGTTTTTTGATACTTTCGTTTAACATGTCGTTCCCCTTCCCAAATTTTCCAAAATATAATTTCTGTTTTAAAACATTATTATTGTTTTTATTATACCACAAAACTTGATTTTTTCAAGTTCTATTTACTCATATAGAATCCGCATCACAATGTCCTGTGGATAATCTCCAAATGAATTCCCAAACAAATTTACACCGCCCTGAATGTTTTGCACCTCTTTTACTCCAATTCCGCACAGAGATAAAACGGACCATCTGCCAGACAATAATCTGTTACTGAAACATCATTTACTTTTTTTCCGTCGAGATATGTTCCGTTCTCCTCCAATGTCCAGACTTTTAACTTTCCATACTGGGTATTCTTGTCTTCCCACCAGTCTGGATTTAATTTTCCTCTGCGTCCTCCAAAATCACTTGGACACGTCCACGTTCCTGCTTCCCTCTGATTAATCCAAAGGTAATATCGGATGGCCATTCCATGTTATAATCCGGTGCTTCTGAACAAAGTTCCGCAGATAATTCCAGTCGTCTGACCCGCCCATTCTGGATTCCGGCATTTGGAAAACGATATTCCAGATACCCCTTTGCAAACCAGACCAGCTTTGCCGTCGTACGCATGGATTATAAAGCACCTTGGTTCATCCTCCCCGTCAATATAGTCCTCTGCGTTGACAATTCCACAGGTCGGTGCAACTTTATAATCCACATAATTTCCGACCGGCATGGAAATGACTTCCTCTTTCCTTTTCTTTTCTCCTTTTCTTAGAAGTAAAAGCAGTTCATCATTTTGTCTTAAGCACAACTTCATAGAACCTCTGACTCCGGGTTTTAACTCCGTCCGTATCAGTTGTGCCTCCTCTAATACTTTTACATTTAAGGCTGCTGAAGATGCCGGAATCTTTAAAAGCTCTGCGATTTCATTGACACAGTAAGGTTTGGTGTCAAGCAGTTTTAAAATTTTTATTCTGATTTCAGAAGAAAGTGCTTTGCCAAGCAAAACCAAATCCTTTTCATCATCAAAGGATAACTTTCGTCTCATAATTTCCTCCTTGTTTCTCGTTTATTCTGATGCACTTATTTTACTCTGCTTTTTATCCGATTGTCAATGAACGAAAAACACCCATGCCAAAGCTCATTAATTGGCACAGGTGTTATTATTTATTCTTCTAATGCTTTTGTTACAAATTCCGGTACTTCATCGGTGCGGAAATAACAGCTGCAAAAACCATCCGTATTATTAAAGACCTCCGATTTCCAGTCAATCTGAACTTCAATCTGATAGTTTATCGTGCTTATATCAAATATTTCACTGTTATCTGTTATGTAAAGAGCCTCAAGTATTTCCCGAATCTGATTTTCATCGGTGACATTTAGGATACCTCCAAGGTCTCCTGTTTTATCGTCATATTGACTTATCTCAATTCTTTCTACCTTATCATAATCTTCAAATGTCATCATTTTACAGCCGTTTTGTTCTAAGAGTTTTCTCGTCTGCTGAAAACTTGAGTAAACCGGAACACTTACATATCTGGATCCGGTATCATAATCACCGTTTTCTCTGTCATAATCCAGATAAAATCGTAAAAATCCAAGTACTTTATCATTACTCAACTGCTCATAGGTTGCAGACTCCCATTCATTTTTACAGGTTTTAAACAGACTTTTTATTGTCTCTTTAGAAAGTTCGGAAGTATGAGACGATTGGAGATCCGCAATATCAAGAGAAGAAATCTTTTCTTCTTTTACATATTCTACCGGAAGAACCTGTCGTTTAAACTCCCAATTATCATAAATATCTGCAATTAATTTCAGATTTTCTTCATCCTTCGGAATGCAGTATCCGCGGTAAACCTCTTTTCCATTTTTCATTTCATAGCGAACAGAAAAATAAAGTTCTTCGGAATCTGTTATTTCAGAAGCAGCAGTTATTTCAGAATCTGCAGTTCTCTTATCTTCTTTTTGAATTGCAACTGCTTTTTTCGCAAGCTGATAAATGGCATCAAACTCTTCTATCCTGGTATTCTGTAAAAAAGAAGTTGTTCCGTACATCTCTCCGGCGCCTTCCGGATAATCATAACAGCTGTTTAATCCATCAATATAAATGGACATGTTTTTTACTCTTGATTCTTTTGGTAAATAGGTATCAAACCCTATTAAATCCAGCTTTAATGCCACCGCCATTATCACCAGCATTCCCAAAATTAATCCGGTAGAGATTTTGGGACGAATACATTCTCTGATATCTAAATAATATAAAAATTCCATTGCAAAGGATAAGAGCACGGCAGTAACAAGCAAGCCTCCCACATACCAGATAAAATTTCGTCCGACAATTTCACTTGATAAAATGCCCACACATGCTGAAATCGGAAGGACAACCACAACCTTTATAATTGGCTGTAACTTCTTAAAAGCAATTGATTTATGATAAGCTTCTGTCGGACGAATTTTATAAACAGATATGCAGATTACCAAAAACAGCACTGAGATTCCAAAGACTACACTGACATCCTTCATCGAAATATTATTATTCGACAGAATCATATCAAACACATAAAGTGGACTTAACTTCCAAGTTTTTCCTTCAAAAGTCTGACCTCAATCTTGAAATTCTCTATATAAGTTGTAAAAAAGTATATTTGTTTAGACTAATTGTACTCTCTAACAAAATTCCATAACTTAAAAATGCTCCATACGCCAAAACTCCGGTAAATAAATTTCCGGTAAGCAGAACGCCTAAAACTGCAAGATTATACAAAAGCAAAAACAACACAACATTTGTGATAAACCTTTTGCACATAAACTTAAAATTCCAGAAGTCCCTGCCTCTTACATGATTCCGGCACCATATCCAAGCATCAGACTAAAGAAATACGGAACTATAAAATCAAAATTCCGGTAACATAAGCGTTCTAAAAACAGTTTTTCTCTTTTTATCGGAAAGACTTGTATAAAATCTGTTTTTACTCCCGAATATACGTACCAGAATCCTGACATTGCCAGCAAAAATGCCATAATCACGATTACAACATACATGATCTCATTTCCAAAACTCATCAAACTTGAAAACTGTTCTGTAATTTTGCTGTAGAATTCTTCTTCCCCTTTCATATAAGAGGCAATTGCATCCAGACTCATTAAAATCTGAACCGGATAAATCAGGAGAAATAAAATGATGGAACTAATCAGCCAGACGCCTCTCTCTTTTAAATCCCGTACTATCATTTTAGAAAAACAGTTTTTTGATGTCATATCCTGCCACCTCCGTTTCGCTGATAAAGATTTCTTCCAGTGTAAGCGGTATCATCTCTGCAAACAGCGGAAATTTACTTTCTACCGTTTCCATTATCCTGTCTTTTTCACCTCTTACAATTAAGGTCAATAAAGATAAACGCTTTTCAGACTGTACAACATCAAGTTCCCGAAGCAGCTCTTCTTCCAAAAGCGGATTTTGAATCACGCACTGCACTTTATGGATATGCATTTTCATATCCTCCAGTTCTCTTGAAAGCAAAACTCCGCCTTTATGTAATAATCCTACATGGTCGCAGATATCTTCTAATTCCCTTAAATTATGAGATGCAATAATTGGTGTAAAGGGACGTTCCGTCACCTCGTATGCAAGAATACTTTTTGCTGCCTGACGCATCACAGGGTCTAACCCATCAAATGTCTCATCACAAAACAAGTATTTTGTTCCTGCACAGATTCCAAGCAGCATCGACACCTGACGCTTCATTCCCTTGGAAAAGGTATTGATTTTTCGTTTGGTATCTAACTCTAATTTATCGCATAACTCCTGAAACCGTTTTTTATTAAATTTACTGTAATAAATACTATAGTAACCTGCCATCTGTTGTGGTGTCACATTTGGCGGAAAATAAGCATTATCTGGCAAAAAGAAAATTTCACCTTTTATCTTTTCATTTTCCCAGACTGTCTCTCCATCGATTTCAATCTCTCCTTCATCCTGCTTTAACACCCCTGCAAGCATACGAAGGAAGGTACTTTTCCGGCTCCGTTTGTTCCCGCAAGTCCGAAAATACTGTTATCCACAATTGGAGACTAATTTTATCTACGGCTTTTAAATCTCCAAACTGTTTTGAAAGCTGTGTTGTATTAATCATGTTCTCCCTCCTTAAATACGGAATTCACACATTCCAGACATTGTGCACCGGTCACTCCGATTTCCTTTCCTTCTTTTAATACCCCATGCAGTTTTAAAAGAAAATCTTCTTTTTTTTGTTTGACTAATGCCTGATTTCCCGAAACAAAATTTCCCCTTCCTTTTACCGGATAGATATACCCCTCCTGTTCCAGTACGGCATAAGCTTTCTGTATCGTATTTGGATTAATCGAAAGTTCTGTCGCAAGCGCACGTACCGATGGCATCTGCGAGTCCGGCTCTAAGATTCCTTTTACAATCAGCATCTGAAATCGTTCTACAATCTGTTCATAAATCGGTTTTCGATTTTGATAATCAATTACGACCATTTGAAGTTTCACTTCCTTTCTATGCTGTCCATGTGTATTTAGTGTACTATCTTTCTTAGTACACTTGTAGTATACGTGACATTTTAGGTTTTGTCAACAAAAGTACATCCGAAAAATCGAATGTACTTTTTCCTTCTCATTATGATTATTATGATTACAGCTGAGTTGTTACAAAAATATCGTAAATTGCTTTCACAGCGATCTCAAAATCTTCATTTCTTACACCGATGATGACATTTAATTCACTGGAACCCTGATCAATCATTTTTACGTTTACATTGGCATGAGCCAGTGCCGCAAAGATTCTTGCTGCTGTCCCTCTGTTTGAACGCATACCGCGTCCTACAACTGCGATTAATGCCAGATCAGATTCTAACTCCATAAAGTCCGGATTGACTGCACGATGAATTCCGGAAATTACCTGCTGTTCTTTTTCTGCAAACTCATCCTGATGAATAAACAGGGTCATTGTATCAATACCGGATGGCAGATGTTCAAAAGAAATTCCTTCTTTCTCCAGAACCTGAAGTACTTTTCTGCCAAATCCAATTTCAGAGTTCATCATGGATTTTTCAATAAATAAAGAACAGAATCCTTTTTTACCGGCAATACCTGTGATGGTATAAGCCGGTTTTTTACAGGTATCTTCTACAATCATAGTACCTGCATCTTCCGGTCTGTTTGTATTGCGGATATTAATCGGAATCCCTGCTTTTCTTACAGGAAAGATTGCATCTTCATGCAGTACAGTCGCACCCATGTAAGACAATTCGCGCAGTTCACGATAGGTAATGGTATCAATAGATTTTGGATTTTCAATAATTCTCGGGTCTGTTACAAGGAAACCGGAAACATCTGTCCAGTTTTCATATAAATCTGCATCAAGTGCACCTGCTACGATAGAACCGGTAATATCGGAACCACCTCTTGAAAATGTTTTTACTGTTCCATCTTCCATTGCTCCATAGAATCCCGGAATTACTGCATTTTCTTTATCCTTTAAATATTCTCTGGTCAGACGGTTTGTCATTTCCATATCAAACTGACCTTCTCCGTCAAAACGGATAATTTTTGCAGAGTCTACAAATTCATAGCCTAAATAATCTGCCATGATTTTTCCGTTTAAGTATTCTCCTCTTGATGCTGCATACTCTTCACCTGCATGATTTTTAAATTTTTCTTCGATGATATTAAAATCTTCTTCTAAAGAAAGACCTAAGCCAAGTCCATCGATAATTTCCTGATAACGTGCTTTAATTTCCGTTAATACTTTATCAAAATCAGTGTGACCTTTTTCTGCTGCACGGTAACATTTATAAAGTAAATCGGTTACTTTTGTATCATTTGAATTTCTTTTTCCCGGTGCAGACGGTTACAACAAATCTTCTTGTTTCGTCAGCACGGATGATATCACCCACTTTTTTAAACTGTTCTGCGCTTGCTAAAGAGCTTCCGCCGAATTTTACTACTTTCTTCATTTTCGTTTGTATCCTCCTCAACGCTATTTATTGCTGTAAAATTATAATTAATAATAGCTTTTACGCACTAAAATGTCCAGCTTTTTTCTTTTTTTATCGTATTTTTTCGATGAATCTCTCAATTCTTTCAAATGCTGCCTTTAATTCTTCAATCGAATACGCATAAGAAATACGTACAAACCCCTCTCCACATGCTCCGAATGCACTGCCCGGAACAACTGCTACTTTTCTTCCTGTAAGAGTTTTGTTGCAAATTCTTCCGATGTCATACCAAATTTTGAGATATCCGGGAAGATATAAAATGCACCGTAAGGCTCAAAACACGGAATTTCAAGCCGTTTTAAGGTATGCATTAAGAAACGTCGTCTCTGGTCATAAGCCATTCTCATCTCAATCACATCCGGATTGCCATTTTTTAAGGCACTGATGGCCGCATATTGACTGGTCGTCGGTGCAGACATAATCGCAAACTGATGCAGCTTTATCATCTGCTTCATAATAGGCGCAGGTGCAAGCGCATAGCCAAGACGCCATCCGGTCATGGCAAATGCTTTTGAAAATCCATTAATCACGATGGTTCTCTCTCTCATTCCCGGAAGTGATGCAATGCTTACGTGTGCAGATTTATAACTTAACTCACTGTAAATTTCATCCGATACGACTAATAAGTCATACTTTTCAATAATCGGACACAGGCTTCTAAATCTGCCTTTTCCATGATTGCCCCTGTCGGATTATTCGGATAAGATAACAGTAAAATCTTTGATTTTGGAGTAATTGCAGCCTCTAATTCTTCCGGTGTCAGACGAAATTCATTCTCTGCTTTTAATGGAATTGTAACCGGAACAGCCCCTGCAAGCCGGGCACACGGCACATAAGAAACAAAAGCCGGTTCCGGAATAATCACTTCATCTCCGATATCAAGTGTCGCACGAAATGCAATATCAATTGCCTCACTTCCGCCCACACTGATAAACACTTCAGATTTCGGGTCATAAGAAACATGCATTTTTTCCTCGGTATAACGGCAGATTTCTTCTCGAAGCTCCATCAGTCCTGCATTTGAAGTATAAAAGGTTTTTCCCGCTTTTAATGACTTGATTCCTGCATCCCGAATGTGCCATGGAGTATCAAAATCCGGCTCGCCCACTCCAAGAGAAATTGCATCCGGCATTTCACTGACCACATCGAAAAATTTTCGGATTCCGGATGGCTTAATCTGCTTTACTTTTTCTGTTACAAATTCTCTCATAAGGTAATCACCATTCTTCCATCCTGTTTTTTCTTGTCAGATTCACACCCTGTTCTTTATATTTTGTCAAAGTAAAGTAAGTCGCTGTGCTTTGTACTTCTTCGATAGAAGCCAGATTTTCAGACACGAACAGTGAAATATCTTTGATGCTTTTTCCTCTTACCATAACAAGGAAATCATATGCTCCTGACATTAAATACAGCGTTTCTACCTGCGGATACTGATAAATCTGTTCTGCGATTTTATTAAAGCCGTCTCCGCCCTGCGGTGTTACTTTTAATTTCGATTAACGCAGTTACGGTATCATCATCTACTTTATCCCAGTTTACCAGAGCATGATACCCGCATAAAATCCCCTCTTTTTCAAGTTCTTTTATTGCCAGTTCCACTTCTTTTGTCTCTTTTCCAAGCATCACTGCAATTTCTTCTTCACTTAAACGGCAGTCTTTTTCAAGTATTCCGACAATTTGTTTTTTGATATCCTGTTCCATGTTCTTTTCCTCCTGTTTTTAATTTCACTTACCAATCTTTCTACCCTTGATTTTACAGACGTTCAAACATAACTTTTACCTTCCCTCCGCAAACCATTCCAAGGGTAGCTGCTTTTGCATTCGACAAGTCATAGTCTTTGATTAAAAATCCATTTTCGGCATCAAATTTTTTTGCCTCTTCAATTGCCTCATGTTCCACTGCACCGCCTCCGATTGTACCATAAATTTTCCCATCTTCCCGCACAATCATTTTTGTCCCCTCTCCTCTTGGAGAAGAACCTTTCTTTTCGATTACCGTAACTAAAACCTTTGATTTTTCATCTTCTAAGCCCTTCAAAATCTCTTCTTCAAGCGTATTGATAATCTTTGGTGATTCATTTTTCTTTTGAATAATTTCAGCTGCAATACTGACTGCAATCTCTGCCGGAGTCTGTGCCCCGATTGCAAGCCCGATTGGTGCATGCACCTGTGCGATCTCTTCTTCTAAATATCCTTCTGCTCTTAATTTATCAAAAGAAATTTGCAACTTTTTTCCTGCTGCCAATCATTCCGATATACGTCTTTTCTCTTCTAAGCAGACCACTTAAGCAGGTATAATCATCTTTGTGACCTCTCGTCACAATAATATAATAGGCATGTTCTCCAAAATCTTTTGTATCAAGGAATTCCTGAAATCCCATACAGTACACTTCATCTGCACAGCAAAAGCGTTCCTTATTTGCAAATTCTTCTCTCTCATCTACCACAATTACACGAAACTCTACCATCTTTAATAATTGTGCAATCGCAAGCGAAACGTGTCCTCCGCCTAAAAGCACCGCTTTTGGTTTTGCAAACAGAGTCTCCCGATGCCATCCATCTTTTGGAGCTTTTCTTTGCCTCTTCTGATGTCAGGATCTTCTTTTCTCCCGCCCTTTCTCCATCCAAACGGGTTTCTATCACTACTTCATCATTTTCTAAAAATTTCCGTACAATCTCTTTATAGGTTTTTCTCTCTGCCATACTTTGTTCTCTCTTTTATTACTCTATAACTAAAAAGGCAGTCCTAATTTCAAAAAAATCAGGACTGTCTTTTTATGACCTCTTGTCTTATCTCCTATTTACGACGGTATTTTTCTTCGCAGTACTGACAACGATAAACTTCTTTTTCAGGGTCTGCAAGAATAAAGACATGATCTAATTCCTGCTCAACAGAAGTGATACACCGTGGATTTTTACATTTAATTACATTTCGAATTTCTTTTGGAAGCGTTAACTCTTTTTTCTCTACAATGCTTCCGTCTTTTACAATATTGACAGTAATCGTATGGTCAATAAATCCAAGAATATCAAGGTCAATGCTGTCGATCGGGCACTCGATTTTAATAATGTCTTTGCGTCCCATTTTTTCACTTCTTGCATTCTTGATAATTGCAACACAGCAATCCATTTTATCTAATTTTAAATCATGATAAATCATCATGCTCTTTCCTGCTTTAATATGGTCTAATACCACACCTTCATTTAAGCGCCCAACATTTAACATACTTCTACCTCCAATAATGTAAGAATCAATGCCATTCTGACATACACACCGTACTGCGCCTGTTTAAAATACGCAGCTCTTGGGTCTTTATCTACTTCAGTTGCAATTTCATTGACTCTTGGAAGAGGATGAAGAACAAGCATATCCGGACTCGCCAGTTTCATTTTTGTCTTATCAAGTACATAAAAATCTTTCATTCGCACATAATCTTCTTCATTGAAGAAACGTTCTTTCTGTACACGGGTCATGTACAGTAAATCTAATTTCGGGAGGGCTTCTTCGAGACGTTCTACTTCTTCAAATTCATGACCACTTGCCTTTAACACATCGTCACGAATGTAATCCGGCACTTTTAATTCTTCTGGAGAAATCAAAACAAATTTAACTCCCTCATAGCGCACCAGCGCTTCAATTAAAGAATGAACCGTACGACCAAATTTCAGGTCACCACATAATCCAATAGTAATATTATCCAAACGACCTTTCATGGAACGAATGGTAAGCAGGTCTGTCAGTGTCTGGGTTGGATGCTGATGTCCACCATCTCCGGCATTGATAACCGGAATCTGGGATGCCATGGATGCAACAAGCGGGCACCTTCTTTTGGATGACGCATCGCACAGATGTCAGCATAACAGGAAACCACACGAATTGTATCTGCTACACTCTCTCCTTTTGACGCTGAACTGGAATCTGCACTGGAAAATCCTAATACCTTTCCACCCAGGCGAAGCATTGCGGATTCAAAACTTAATCTTGTACGTGTACTCGGTTCATAAAATAAGGTTGCCATTATCTTTCCATCACACGCATGTGCATACTTTGCCGGATTTTTCTCAATGTCATTTGCCAAATCTAAGACCTTGTCTAATTCATCCAGGTCAAAATCCAAAGGACTCATTAAATGTCTCATACATTACCTCCTGTGTACTATACTAATCTTCCATTTTATTCTCTATTATAATATACCAGAACATTGGTAATATCAAGAATTATCTGACAGTATTTTTCAAAAAGCAGGCCGGTTAAAAACCATAAAGGAGCATAATCTGCCCGAATTAAACCTTTATATTTGAATTTGTGAACTGCTGTAATCCCAGGGACAGATTTTGAAATACTTGAGTACACTTCCACTTGCCAGTTCCACACCGAAAATTCCAGTCATATAAAAACATCCCCTCAAAAAAATCGGGACATGCCGAATTTTTTCGATACCGGTCCGATACAGGCAGCCATTCCATAAATTGGAAACATCCATAAAGAAGAAGTTCCTTTTAAACTGAAATCTTTTCGTACCGCACTTAATATTCCGGTAAAAATCAGTTCCAGAACACCAGCCTGTTATCCCACACACAATAAATGGTTGTCTTTTATCCATTCTTATCTCTTCTTCTCCCTTCTTTTTTCGTTTCTATCCATTTTTATTAATAGGTTTCCCTTTCCTTTTTTCTCTATTCTGTAAATAAAAAACTTGCGTGGTTTAAAGTGTCGGTGTATGATAAAAAGCGATACATCTTTAAAAGACAGATTTTTTAACATACGAAAAGCGAAACTACAAAACTAAATAGAGAGGATTCAAGTACCATGTTAGATTTAGGAAAAATGCGTGATGAAATTGACGTGATTGACAGCGAAATAGTCCGTCTTTTTGAAAAACGAATGAAGATTTGTGAAAACGTGGCGCAATTTAAAATTGAAACAGGAAAGCCTGTTTTCGATAAAGCGTGAACAGGATAAATTAAAGACTCTCGGCGCTAAAGCAGGAAGCGATTTTAACCGCTGTGGAGTGGAAGAACTATTCCAGCAGATTATGTCCATCAGCCGAAAACGTCAGTATCAGCTTTTACAGGAAAACGGAATCGAAGAACCAAGCGATTTTACAAAAATTGATTTTATTAACAAAGAAAATGTAACCGTTGTCTACCAGGGAGTAGAAGGTGCGTACAGCTATGGAGCATGAAAACCTTCTTTGGTGAGGATGTAAAAACTATCACGTTGCCACCTGGAAAGACGCAATGGAAGAAATCAAATTCGGCCGCGCAGATTATGCAGTTCTCCCAATTGAAAATTCAACTGCCGGAATTGTGCAGGATAATTATGATTTACTGACCAAATATGACCATGTAATCGTAGGGGAACAGATTATCCGCTGTCAGCATGTTTTAACTGCACTTCCCGGTGCGACTCTTTCGGACATCCGCACTGTTTATTCCCATCCACAGGCATTGATGCAGTGCCGTGAATTTTTAGAGCCCACAAAGAATGGCATCAGAAGGAATGGAGCAATACCGCTGCGGCGGCTAAAAAAGTATCTGAAGAACATGATTTGTCACAGGCAGCCATCTCAAGCAGTTATGCTGCCGAGTATTTTGGACTGAATATCTTAAGTGAAAACATTTTTACAAACTCTGATAATTCTACCCGTTTTATTATTGTTGCAAAGAAAAAAGTTTACGCAAAAGATGCTCATAAAATCAGTGTCAGCTATGAACTTCCTCATGAAAGCGGAAGCCTTTATAACAGCCTGTCTCACTTTATCTACAATGGCTTAAATATGACAAAGATTGAATCCCGTCCAATTCTGAAACGCAACTGGGAGTACCGCTTCTTTGTTGATTTTGAGGGAAATTTAAGTGACAGCGCCGTTAAAATGCATTAAGAGGATTAAGAAGCGAAGTTCAGAACTTACGTGTTCATGGGAACTACTAATATCAGTAAGTGACAAAATTTACTTTTGACGCTCACAGCACAATGTTATTACTTAGAAGATTTGCAAAGCGTTATTAGTTATTTAGAAAGAAGGAAACACAAAATGATAAATTTAAACGAATGTATTTTATATCGTAATTTTGAGCATGGAGAACTCTTAGACCAGATGGTTTCTATTATCCACGCTTATGAATCAAAAGAGCTGTCCGATGCCGCTCTTTTAGAAGAAAAACGCACGCTTTATTACAACTGCATGAATCAGCTTGTTGAAATGGCAGGTGCCTACGGTTTTTCTGATAATCTGTGGCATGATTATCTTACATTTTTACTTGTCAATCATGAAAATGCTTTTAGTACTGCAAGCGAAATTCGTGGTACGGTGGATGGAACCATCAATGAACTGGCAAAACATGATTTTGAAATTTTTAAACAGCTCTATGACTTTGATTTAGAAGTACTCGACTCTGTTTTCTCTACCGGCTGTGCTGCGCTTCTTTGTCATTACAAAAACATCGACGGAAACAGTAAAATGTTTAACAAACGAATCCGTGACCGAATCTGCACCTTAAGTGACCGTTTAAGCGAATCTGTTTCTACAGAAGAATTTATGGACGACATGGTTCAGTTCTATAAAGATTTCGGTGTCGGAAAACTCGGACTTCATAAAGCCTTCCGCCTTGAACACAGAACCAGTGATGATACAGTACGCATTGTCCCAATCACCAGAATTGCACATGTTCAGTTAGATGACCTGGTTGGATATGAAATCCCAAAGAAAAAACTGATTGACAATACAGAAGCTTTTATTAACGGAAAACGTGCAAATAACTGTCTGCTCTTTGGGGATGCCGGAACCGGTAAATCCTCCAGTATCAAAGCTATCTTAAATCAGTATTACGACCAGGGCCTGCGTATCATCGAAGTTTATAAACATCAGTTTAAAGACTTAAACGATGTCATTGCACAGATTAAAAACCGTAATTACAAATTTATTATCTATATGGATGACTTATCCTTTGAAGAATTTGAAATCGAATACAAATATTTAAAAGCCGTTATCGAAGGCGGTCTTGAAAAGAAACCAAATAACATTTTAATTTATGCAACTTCAAACCGCCGTCATCTGATTCGTGAAACCTTTAAAGATAAGAGTGACCGTGATGAAGAACTGCATACCAATGATACCGTACAGGAGAAACTGTCGCTGGTAGCAAGATTCGGCGTGACCATTTATTTTGGAAAACCGGATAAAAAAGAATTCCAGAAGATTGTCACCACGCTTGCAGATCGTTACGGTGTCGAGATGGAAGAGGAAAAGCTTCTTCTGGAGCAAACAAATGGGAATTGAGCCATGGTGGATTAAGCGGACGTACTGCACAGCAGTTTATTGATTATTTGCTTGGACAACAATAAAAGGAGAACCAATATGAAGTGGAATAAATTCAGATTAAAGACAACAACCGAGGCAGAAGACATTGTCA
>ENA-OQHY01000798-OQHY01000798.1-human-gut-metagenome-genome-assembly--contig:-NODE-798-length-16040-cov-2.976183_pt1 | contig 16040 bp, 22 predicted proteins | sample MGYA00242570_ERZ504733 | MGnify/ENA primary metagenome ERZ504733 (study PRJEB26092, sample SAMD00036219) | human gut metagenome | host: Homo sapiens | study: EMG produced TPA metagenomics assembly of...
CGGCGGTGTGATGAGGCAAGCGGTGAGGCTTAAAAATGAGCATGGGCGCGGGTATGCGCGAACGATCAACCCGCGGATCGAACAGCCTGAAATCCGCGCCGGTGGAACTGCGTCAGTGGCTGGAGTCTGTGCTGCTGGGCGCTCAGCGATAAATCGCGTTATGGAACGGGCTCAGGGCCAGAATCACCGCCTGGTGGTAAACGCCTGAACGCGTTAATGCGCCAGCGGTAAAGACGCCAATCGCGCCTTCTTTGCGGCCAATTTCATCGATGCCGGTGTACTGAGACATCACCGGCCCGAGCGCTTCACCCGCGGACACTTTTCCAGAATGATTTTTGGCAGCGGCAGGGTTGCTGAACGCGCTTCTCCACGCTGTTCACGGTTCTCGATGACCACCCAGCTGAACGTCGCGCCTTCGTCGATACCCGCTTCAATTGCCACCCAGAAGTCAGCATCCGGTGCGGCAGCCCTGGCGTTTGCCACGCGATTTCGTGCGCCAGCGCGCGTTTCCTCGCTGCCAAACGGCTGTTCAGGCACGCCGCTCTCGACGCCGATGGCATCAATATGGCAGGATCCTTCGCCGAAAATCTCTTCGAATGCCCTTAGAATTGCCTGAATTTTGGCAGGATTGGTGGTAGCAGAGACAACATGGTGCATAATTAAGCTCGATTCAAAAAAACTCATCGCAGTATAACGGAAAAAAAGCATGTTACAGGTATACCTTGTTCGCCACGGTGAGACGCAGTGGAACGCCGAGCGACGTATTCAAGGCCAGTCAGACAGTCCTCTTACTGAAAAGGGTGTGCAGCAGGCGTGGCAGGTGGCAGAACGCGCCAGAACGCTGGGCATTACGCATGTTATCACCAGCGACTTAGGTCGCACACAGCAGACGGCGCGCATCATTGCCGATGCCTGTGGTTGTGATGTCATGATCGAGCCGCGTCTGCGCGAGCTGGATATGGGCGTGCTGGAAAAACGGCATATCGATACGCTGACGGAAACGGAAGAGGGCTGGCGTCGCACGCTGGTCAACGGCACTGAAGATGGCCGTATTCCGGAAGGCGAATCCATGCAGGAGCTGAGCGTGCGCATGCATGCCGCGCTGGCGGAATGCCTGAAGCTTCCGGCCGGGAGCCGTCCGCTGCTGGTGAGTCACGGTATTGCGCTGGGCTGCCTGGTGAGCACGATTCTGGGGTTACCTGCGTATGCAGAGCGCCGTTTGCGTCTGCGCAACTGCTCTATTTCCCGTATCGACTATCAGGAAAGCGCGTGGCTGGCGTCAGGTTGGGTCGTAGAGATGGCAGGGGACATTTCGCATCTTGATGCCCCTGCACTTGACGAACTTCAGCGTTAACGACGTATCGGAATTAAGAATTCCAGACGCAGATTGATAGGGCCTTCTTCCGGTTTAGCATCGCTTGCCGGATAGTAGCGCTCAATATCCTGACCTTTACGGCGATTCAGGTTCAGCATTGGCATGCAGGTTCCGTAAACGGTCAGGATAAATTCCTGTACACCCGTTCCCAGCCCTTCATAAGCGAACATCACGTATTCGCCGCCTTCCAGCACCACGGGCTTTGAACCCTGAATATAGCCATTCGCCAGCTCTGGCGTTAACGCGGTGGTGTAGAACACCTCCTGCTCGTCGTCTTTTTCCTGGCTTGGGTGCGTTTCGTTGAGACCATACAGGATGGGCGGGATCGCCGGTGCATGGCTCAGGAAGTCGCGCCAGAACTGAACGCGCATCTGATGACGGAATTCGGAAATCTGCTCCAGCGAACAGGAGTAGCTTTGCGTCGTACCAATCAGGTGCGTTTCTGGCAGGGTGATAAATTCATATTTCGGCATTGCAAACTCGCCCAGACGCAGCGGCGGACGCATGCCAAACGAGCTCCAGTCAGGCGAGCGGCGATAGAGCGCTGGCGTTAACGAGAACTGTTTTTTAAAGGCGCGGGTAAAGGTTTGCTGCGAGTCGAAACGATATTGCAGTGCAATATCCAGAATCGGCCGCGCGGTCAGGCGTAATGCCACCGCTGATTTTGACAGACGACGTGCGCGGATATAGGCCCCGATAGCATGACCGGTGACATCCTTGAACATCCTTTGCAGATGCCACTTGGAATAGCCTGCTTTAGCCGCCACATTATCCAGTGACAAAGGCTGGTCGAGATGACCTTCCAGCCAGGTGAGCAGGTCGCGAATAATTCCAGCCTGATCCATATACTATCCTCATCCTTAAAACAGCAGGTGCCTGATAACAGGTTAGCGGATAATAGCATTTTTTGATGTTTTAGCATTCAGTGTTTTTTTTGCTCATTAATGCCTTTTGTTCCTCGTTTTGGGTGAATATATTCTAATCCTGTGATCTTGCTACATTTTTGTCTACAGTGTTGAATAATCGCTCAGCGTAATTCTTAAAAATGGTAACAATATGAAATACAAGACTTTGATCTTCACTGCCCTGATGTTGACGGTGGGGCACGCCGCGCAGGCGGAACAGATTGGTTCTGTCGATACCGTTTTCAAAGTGTTCGGCCCGGACCACAAGATTGTGGTGGAGGCGTTTGACGATCCGGACGTGAAAAACGTCACCTGCTACGTTAGTCGGGCGAAAACCGGGGGCATTAAGGGCGGGCTTGGGCTGCTGAAGATACCTCCGATGCGGCTATCTCCTGCCAGCAGGTCGGCCCTGTGGAGCTGAGTGACAAAATCAAAAACGGCAAAGCGCAGGGCGACGTTGTGTTCCAGAAACGGACCTCGCTGGTGTTTAAAAAGCTGCAGGTGGTGCGTTTTTATGACGCCAAACGCAACACGCTCGCCTATCTGGCCTATTCCGACAAAGTGGTTGAAGGCTCACCGAAAAACGCCATCAGCGCCGTGCCGATCATGCCATGGCACTAATTCAGATGAATCATGCAGCAACCTCTGGTCTGGCTGGTTGAGGACGAAATCAGTATCGCCGACACGCTACTCTACATGCTTCAGCAGGAGGGGTTTGCGGTGAAGGCTTTCGGGCGTGGGTTACCGGTACTGGAAGAGGCGCGGCGGCAGGTCCCCGCGCTGGCGATTCTGGATGTCGGGTTGCCTGACATCAGCGGCTTTGAACTCTGCCGTCAGCTTCTGGCGCAGCATCCATCACTGCCGATCCTGTTCCTGACGGCGCGAAGTGACGAGGTGGATAAGCTGCTCGGGCTGGAGATGGGCGCGGATGATTATGTCGCTAAACCCTTCTCCCGCGTGAAGTCTGTGCCCGGGTGAGGACTATTCTACGGCGGTTACAAAAATCCACCGCCCCCGCCGAGATCGTGCGTATCGGGCAGTTTGAACTGAACGAACCCGCCGCCAGAATCAGCTGGTATGGGGAGCCTTTACCGCTCACGCGCTACGAATTCCTGCTGCTCAAAACATTGTTGCAGGCGCCGGGCCGGGTCTTTTCTCGCCAGCAGCTTATGGACAAAGTGTGGGGCGAAGACGGCGATAGCTTCGATCGTACCGTGGATACGCATATCAAAACCTTGCGCGCCAAGCTGCGCGCGGTCAACGACGGGCTTTCGCCCATCAGTACCCATCGCGGGATGGGTTACAGTCTGGGGCTTTATTAATGCGTATTGGCATGCGTCTGCTGCTGGGCTATTTCCTGATTGTCGCTATCGCCGCGTGGTTTGTGCTGTCTATCTTCGTGCAGGAGGTCAAGCCCGGCGTGCGCAGAGCCACCGAAGGCACGCTGATTGACACCGCGACCCTGCTGGCGGAAGTGGGGCGAGACGACCTGCTCGCAGGCAATCCGCAGCAGGGCCAGCTGGCTCAGGCCTTTTCACGGCTCCATCAGCGGCCGTTTCGCGCCAACATTGGTGGCATTCATAAAGTCCGCAACGAGTACCACGTCTACATGACCGATGCCACGGGCAAGGTGGTGTTTGATTCGGCGGGCCTGGCGGTAGGAAAAGACTACTCCCGCTGGAATGACGTCTGGCTGACGCTTCGCGGGGAATATGCGCGCGCAGCACCCAGAGCAACCCTGACGATCCGGAAAGTACGGTGATGTATGTTGCCGCACCGGTAATGGACAGGGGCAACATTATCGGCGTGCTGTCGGTCGGAAAACCTAACAGCGCCATGGCGCCGGTTATTCACCGTAGCGAGCGGCGGATCCTGTGGGCGGGTGGGGCGCTGCTCGGCATTGCCCTGCTGATTGGTCTGCTGGTGGCGGGATGGATCAATCGTTCCATTGGCAGATTGTCGCGCTACGCCGATGCGGTGACCACGGACACGCCTCTCCCGCTGCCTAACCCCGGCAGCAGTGAGCTACGAAAGCTGGCGCAGGCGCTGGAAAATATGCGCATTCGCCTCGAGGGTAAGAATTACATCGAGCATTATGTGCATGCGCTTACTCACGAACTCAAAAGCCCGCTGGCGGCAATCCGCGGCGCGGCAGAGATCCTTAATGAGCAGCCGCCTCCGGCGGTGGCCGCGCGGTTTATCGATAATATTCTGGTGCAAAACGCGCGTATGCAGTCGCTGGTGGAAAAACTGCTCTCTCAGGCGCGTCTTGAAAACCGGGTAGAGATAGAGCCGGTGAGCGTGAGTGTCAGCACGCTGTTTTCACGGCTTGCGGATTCACGCTCCGCCGTTATCACGGCGAAAAATATCATCCTGACCTGCAGCCCACTTCGCTGCAGGTGCAGGGCGACCCCGAGCTGCTTGAACAGGCGCTGGGTAATTTGCTGGATAATGCCATCGATTTTACCCCGCAGGGCGGGACGCTTCAGCTGGCTGCCGAGGAGACGCCAACCGAGATCCGGCTTACCGTAAGCGACAGCGGAAGCGGGATACCGGACTATGCCATGGCGCGTATTTTTGAACGTTTTTACTCGCTCCCTCGCGAGAACGGGTTCAAAAGCAGCGGCTGGGTCTGGCATTCGTGCAGGAGGTGGCGCGTCTGCATCAGGGGGACATTGCTCTGCATAACCAACCAGAAGGCGGCGTGAAAGCCACGCTGACACTTCACCGTCACTTCACATAACTTCAAACTGGCCCCACATAGCCCCGGTACGCTCTCCACATCACAAAGGAGACGTAATGATGAAATCCCCCCTGTTCTGGAAAGTAAGCACTGCTGGGGTGCATTCTGCTGTTGTTAGTCCCGCTCTTTATGGTCAGTAACCTGATTTCGGAGCGTGAGAGCTACCGTAACGATGTTGAACACTCGCTTCGCCAAAGCACCAGCGGGCCGCAAAAGCTGGTAGGACCGCTGATTGCCATTCCTGTCACCGAGGTTTTTTACAAACTTGAGGATGAGAAAAAGGTCGAATACAAAAAAAGCTACCTGCACTTTATCCTGCCGGAATCTCTGCTCGTTGAGGGAAATCAGCGCGTGGAGTCCAGAAGCATCGGTATTTATGACGGGCAAATCTGGAACACCGATCTCAAAATAAAAGCGCAGTTTTCGACGGAGAAAATGGCGCAGCTGAAGGGCGAAACCATGACGCTGGGGCAGCCATTCCTGGTGATTGGCGTGGGTGATGCCCGGGGCATTGGTACGGTGAAGGTCGCAAAAATCAACGGTGAGACGCTCAGCGTAGAACCGGGAACGGGCGTGTATGGCACACTTGCCGGTATTCATATTCCACTGAGTGATAAAGCCCTTGAGCCGAAAACGCTCGCCCTTGATGTGTCGTTTAACCTGGCGGGGACGGGCAGTTTTGCGGTGGTGCCTGTCGGGCGTAACAGCGAAATGACGCTGAGCAGTAACTGGCCGCACCCGGGATTTATGGGATACTATCTGCCTGTTAAGCATCAGATAAGCGAGTCTGGTTTCCAGGCAAACTGGCAGAGCAGCTGGTTTGCTAACAACATGCAAAGCTGGTTCGCCGAGGGCGAGTCACCGGAGTGGAGTTCTATCCCGGCCTTTAGCGTGACGGTTGCCACGCCAGCGGATCAGTACCAGCTGACAGACCGCGCGATCAAGTATGCTATTTTACTGATTGCCCTGACGTTTATGGCCTTCTTCGTGTTCGAAACCCTCACCGGATTGCGTCTGCACCCAATGCAGTATCTGCTGGTAGGGTTGTCGCTGGTCCTGTTCTATCTCGTCTTACTTGCCCTGTCTGAGCATGTCGGGTTTACGCCGGCCTGGATTATTGCAAGTCTTGTCGGCGCGATGATGAATGGTGTGTACCTGCAGGCGGTACTGAAAAGCTGGAGGCGAAGCGGGGTGTTTGTTCTGGCGCTGCTGGGGCTGGATGTCGTGATGTGGTTCCTGCTGCGTTCTGAGGACAGCGCGTTGCTGCTGGGAGCTGCCGTACTGGCGATGGCACTGTTTGCGGTCATGTACCTGACGCGTCACCTTGACTGGTATTCACTCTCTCAGCCGAAGCGTCCCGTCCCCCCCGTTGAACCTGATGCGGATACGATGCGAGTCTGGAAATAAAAAACGGCGCGAAAGCGCCGTTTTTTTACTTCAGTTGCCGGATTACTCCTGCAGTCGCCGCAGAAACGATAACCTTCACCGTGAATAGTGGCGATAATTTCCGGCGTATCAGGCGTAGATTCGAAATGTTTACGGATACGACGGATGGTCACGTCTACGGTACGGTCGTGCGGCTTCAGCTCACGGCCGGTCATTTTCTTCAGCAGTTCTGCACGGGACTGAATTTTGCCCGGATTTTCACAGAAGTGCAGCATCGCGCGGAATTCACTGCGCGGCAGTTTATACTGCTCACCGTTCGGGCTAATCAGTGAACGGCTATTGATATCAAGTTCCCAGCCGTTGAACTTGTAGCTGTCTACGCTACGACGCTCTTCGCTGACCGTGCCCAGGTTCATGGTGCGGGACAGCAGGTTGCGTGCACGAATGGTTAACTCGCGTGGATTAAACGGTTTAGTGATGTAGTCATCCGCACCGATTTCCAGGCCAAGGATTTTATCAACTTCGTTATCACGGCCTGTCAGGAACATTAACGCGACGTTCGCCTGTTCACGCAGTTCGCGCGCCAGAAGAAGGCCGTTTTTGCCCGGCAGGTTGATATCCATGATCACCAGGTTGATATCATTTTCAGAAAGGATCTGATGCATCTCTGCGCCATCGGTCGCTTCAAAGACATCGTAGCCTTCTGCTTCGAAAATGCTCTTTAACGTGTTGCGTGTTACCAACTCGTCTTCAACGATAAGAATGTGCGGGGTCTGCATGTTTGCTACCTAAATTGCCAACTAAATCGAAACAGGAAGTACAAAAGTCCCTGACCTGCCTGATGCATGTCGCAAATTAACATGACCGGCCTAACGTGACTAAAGTACGTAATTGCGTTCTTGATGCACTTTCCATCAACGTCAACAACATCATTAGCTTGGTCGTGGGTACTTTCCCTTTGGACCCGACAGTGTCAAAAACGGCTGTCATCCTAACCATTTTAACAGCAACATAACAGGCTAAGTGACACCAGACACCCAATAAAACTACGCTTCGTTGACATATATCAAGTTCAATTGTAGCACGTTAACAGTTTGATGAAATCATCGTAGCCGAATGCTAGCCTTTGTCACAATTTTTCAATAAACCAACTAGTTGCGTACCTTGATTTATAAACGATACGAATCCAATCAGAAAAGAGTATTCATGAGGTCATTACCATTATAAAACATAAGGATAATAGCCTTCTGTTAACATTCTAACTGATTGTTCAGCCACAAAATAGTTTAGCGTTTTTAATTTGTTCTGAAACGCTATTTCGGTGATTTGTGTTGCATTTTTGTAAATTCGCGCCGCGTAATATGTTGAAGTGCATCACATTTTCACCCGCTAACTGATTAAAAAGAGAGCATAAATGCATCTGTCGATTGTACTGGTCGCCCCAGCCAGAGCCGAAAATATAGGCGCTGCGGCGCGTGCCATGAAGACCATGGGGTTTACCGATCTTCGCATCGTGGACAGCCAGGCGCACCTCGAGCCCGCGGCCCGTTGGGTGGCGCACGGTTCAGGGGATATTCTCGATAATATAACCACTTACGACACGCTCGCCGCTGCGCTGCACGACATTTCTTTTACCGTGGCGACCACGGCACGCAGCCGGGCAAAGTTCCACTATTACGCCACGCCGGCGGAACTGGTGCCGATGTTAACGGAGAAAAGCCAGTGGCTGACGAAGGCCGCGCTGGTCTTTGGGCGGGAAGATTCCGGTCTGACGAACGAGGAGCTGGCGTTGGCGGACGTCCTGACCGGTGCGCCGATGGTGGCGGATTATCCGTCGCTGAATTTAGGCCAGGCGGTAATGGTGTATTGCTATCAATTAGCCTCTCTAATACAAATTCCTCAACCCCAGGCTGAAGGGCAGATGAAAACCAGCTGGCCGCGTTGCGCGCTCGCGTTGACCATCTGTTATTACAACTCGGTGTCGCGGAAGATCAAAAAATGGCGGACTGGCTGCATCAGCGACTTGGGCGTCTTGAGCAGCGAGACACGGCAATGTTGCACCGTTTGCTGCATGATATTGAAAAAAAATTGGCCGATTAAAATGCTGTCATAAGTTTTTACTATGGCGTATCCGTCTGTCTGGGTGGGGTGCGTCTGGGGGAATCGGATGAAAATAAATCTGCAAGCAGCGGGACGTGAGAGCGTCCCGAATTGTGATCAAATTAAAAATTCATTGACTTAAGGTGCCCAATCCTTTAACCCTAAAAGAATACAGCACAGACAGATAATAATGACAGAGTACACAACATCCATGAAACGCATCAGCATCACCACCATTACAACAACCATCATCATTACCACAGGAAATGATGCGGGCTGACGCGTACAGGAAAAACAGAAAAAAGCCCGCACCCAAACAGTGCGGGCTTTTTTTTCGGCTAAAGGAAACGAGGTAGAACCATGCGAGTGTTGAAGTTCGGCGGTACATCAGTGGCAAATGCAGAACGTTTTCTGCGTGTTGCCGATATCCTGGAGAGCAACGCCAGGCAGGGGCAGGTCGCGACCGTGCTCTCTGCCCCGGCAAAAATCACCAACCACCTGGTGGCGATGATTGAAAAGACCATCGGTGGCCAGGATGCACTCCCGAACTTGAGCGACGCCGAGCGTATCTTCGCTGAGCTGCTGCAGGGACTGGCGGAGGCACAGCCGGGTTTCCCGCTTGCACAACTAAAATCGTTTGTTGAGCAAGAGTTCGCCCAAATCAAACACGTGCTGCACGGTATCAGCCTTTTAGGTCAGTGCCCGGACAGCATCAACGCGGTGTTAATCTGCCGTGGTGAAAAATTGTCGATTGCCATCATGGCGGGCCTGCTGGAAGCGCGTGGCCACAATGTGTCGGTTATCGATCCCGTTGAAAAACTGCTGGCAGTGGGTCACTACCTCGAGTCTACCGTTGATATAGCCGAATCAACCCGTCGCATTGCCGCGAGCAAAATTCCGTCTGACCATATGATCCTGATGGCGGCTTCACCGCCGGAAACGAGAAGGGTGAACTTGTCGTACTGGGCCGTAACGGCTCCGACTACTCTGCTGCCGTGCTGGCAGCCTGTTTACGCGCCGACTGTTGTGAGATCTGACTGACGTCGACGGTGTATACACCTGCGATCCGCGCCAGGTGCCGGACGCCAGGCTGCTGAAGTCGATGTCATACCAGGAAGCGATGGAGCTTTCCTACTTCGGCGCTAAAGTTCTTCACCCTCGCACCATCTCTCCCATTGCCCAGTTCCAGATCCCTTGCCTGATTAAAAACACCGGTAACCCGCAAGCGCCAGGCACGCTGATTGGTGCCAGTACCGATGAAGACGGCCTGCCGGTGAAAGGCATTTCTAACCTGAACAATATGGCCATGTTCAGCGTTTCCGGCCCGGGAATGAAAGGCATGGTCGGTATGGCGGCCCGCGTTTTCGCGGCCATGTCCCGCAACGGTATCTCGGTTGTGCTGATCACTCAGTCCTCTTCTGAATACAGCATCAGCTTCTGCGTACCGCAGGGGGATTGCCTGCGCGCCCGTCGTGCGCTGGAAGAAGAGTTTTACCTTGAGCTGAAAGAAGAGCTGCTGGAGCCGCTTTCTATCCAGGAACGCCTGGCGGTTATCTCGGTGGTGGGCGACGGTATGCGTACGCTGCGCGGTATCTCGGCCAAATTCTTTGCCGCGCTGGCCAGGGCCAACATCAACATTGTGGCCATTGCCAGGGGTCATCTGAGCGTTCAATCTCGGTGGTCGTTGACAACGACGATGCGACAACCGGCGTTCGCGTGGTTCATCAGATGCTGTTCAACACCGATCAGGTGATCGAGCTGTTCCTGATTGGCGTGGGCGGTGTGGGTGGCGCGCTGCTGGAGCAGGTGAAGCGTCAGCAGGAGTGGTTGAAGAAAAAGCACATTGATCTGCGCGTGTGCGGTATCGCGAACTCAAAAGCGCTGCTGACCAACGTTCATGGCCTGAACCTGGAAAACTGGCAGGCTGAGCTGAATGATGCCAAAGAGCCCTTTAATCTGGGCCGGTTAATCCGTCTGGTGAAAGAGTATCACCTGCTTAACCCGGTCATTGTCGATTGTACCTCGAACCAGGCGGTGGCCGATCAGTACGCCGATTTCCTGCGCGAAGGTTTCCACGTGGTGACGCCAAACAAAAAGGCCAACACCTCGTCGATGGATTACTATCACCAGCTGCGTCTGGCGGCGAGCAAGTCACGGCGTAAGTTCCTCTACGACACCAACGTGGGCGCGGGCCTGCCGGTGATCGAGAACCTGCAAAACCTGCTGAACGCGGGGGATGAACTGCAGCGTTTCTCCGGCATTCTTTCCGGCTCGCTGTCGTTTATCTTCGGCAAGCTGGATGAGGGCATGAGCCTGTCGGAAGCGACCCGTGCCGCGCGTGAAATGGGCTACACCGAGCCGGATCCGCGAGACGATCTCTCCGGTATGGATGTGGCGCGTAAGTTGCTCATACTGGTGCGTGAAACGGGCCGTGAGCTGGAGCTTTCCGATATCGTGATTGAGCCTGTTCTGCCTGCCGGGTTTGACGACAGCGGTGACGTGAACACCTTTATGGCCAATTTAGCGCAGCTAGACGACGCCTTTGCCGCACGCGTTGCGAAAGCCCGTGATGAAGGTAAGGTATTGCGCTATGTTGGCAATATTGAAGACGATGGTATGTGCCGCGTGAAGATCGCTGAAGTGGATGGCAACGACCCGCTGTTCAAAGTAAAAAACGGCGAAAACGCCCTCGCGTTTTACAGCCACTATTATCAGCCACTGCCGCTGGTGCTTCGCGGCTATGGCGCAGGGAATGATGTTACCGCGGCGGGTGTATTTGCCGATTTGCTGCGTACCCTGTCATGGAAGTTAGGAGTTTAACATGGTGAAAGTTTATGCCCCGGCTTCCAGCGCCAATATGAGCGTCGGATTTGATGTGCTGGGTGCGGCGGTGACGCCGGTGGATGGTTCGCTGCTGGGCGATACGGTAACGGTTGAAGCGGCAGAGAGCTTTAGCCTGAATAACGTGGGCCGCTTCGCCAGCAAATTGCCGACAGACCCGCGCGAGAATATCGTTTATCAGTGCTGGGAGCGGTTCTGTCAGGAGATTGGCAAAAATGTGCCGGTCGCCATGACGCTGGAAAAAAGTATGCCGATTGGCTCTGGTCTGGGTTCCAGCGCTTGCTCCGTGGTCGCCGGACTGGTGGCCATGAATGAGCACTGCGGCAAGCCGCTGAATAATAACCGTCTGCTCGGGTTAATGGGCGAGCTGGAAGGGCGCATCTCCGGCAGCATTCATTATGACAACGTCGCCCCCTGCTTCCTCGGCGGTATGCAACTGATGATTGAAGAAAATGGCATCATCAGCCAGCAGGTGCCAGGGTTTGATGAGTGGCTGTGGGTGCTGGCCTATCCCGGCATTAAGGTATCTACTGCTGAAGCGCGTGCGATCCTGCCTGCGCAGTATCGTCGTCAGGACTGTATCGCTCACGGACGTCATCTGGCCGGCTTTATACACGCCTGCTACACCCGTCAGCCGCAGCTGGCAGCAAAATTAATGAAAGACGTTATCGCCGAGCCGTACCGCACTAAGCTGCTGCCTGGCTTTAACGAGGCGCGACAGGCGTCAATGGATACCGGCGCCTGGCGTGCGGTATCTCCGGCTCCGGCCCGACGCTGTTCGCCTGTGCGATAAGCCAGACACGGCGCAGCGCGTGGCGGACTGGCTCTCTAAACACTACCTGCAAAATCAGGAAGCTTTGTTCATATTTGCCGTCTGGACACGGCTGGCGCACGAGTACTGGGATAACGAATGAAACTCTACAACCTTAAAGATCATAACGAGCAGGTCAGCTTCGCGCAGGCAGTGACTCAGGGACTGGGCAAAAATCAGGGGCTGTTCTTCCCCCATGACCTGCCGGAATTTCAACTGACCGACATTGATGAACTGCTGAAGCAGGACTTTGTCACCCGCAGCACTAAAATTCTCTCTGCCTTTATCGGCGATGAAATCCCGCAGGAACTGCTGGAAGAGCGCGTGCGTGCAGCGTTCGCTTTCCCGGCACCGGTTAAGCAGGTTGAGCCGGATGTCGGCTGCCTTGAGCTGTTCCACGGTCCAACCCTGGCGTTTAAAGACTTCGGTGGCCGCTTTATGGCGCAGATGCTGACCCACATCAGCGGCGACAAGCCGGTAACGATTCTGACAGCGACCTCCGGTGATACCGGTGCGGCCGTTGCCCATGCGTTCTATGGTCTGAAGAACGTTCGCGTGGTGATCCTCTACCCGAAAGGCAAAATCAGTCCGCTGCAGGAAAAACTGTTCTGTACGCTCGGGGGCAACATTGAAACCGTGGCGATTGACGGCGATTTCGATGCCTGTCAGGCGCTGGTCAAGCAGGCCTTCGATGATGAAGAGCTGAAAGTGGCGCTGGGTCTGAACTCGGCGAACTCCATTAACATCAGCCGTCTGCTGGCGCAGATCTGCTACTACTTCGAAGCGGTTGCACAGCTGCCACAGGAGGCGCGCAATCAGCTGGTCGTCTCCGTACCAAGCGGCAACTTTGGTGACCTGACGGCGGGCCTGCTGGCGAAATCGCTCGGCCTGCCGGTAAAACGCTTTATCGCCGCCACCAACGCCAACGACACCGTGCCGCGCTTCCTGAAAGACGGTAAATGGGCACCGAACGCCACGCAGGCGACGCTTTCGAATGCGATGGACGTAAGCCAGCCGAACAACTGGCCGCGTGTGGAAGAGCTGTTCCGCCGTAAGGTCTGGCGTCTGGGCGATCTGGGTTACGCCGCGGTGACGGATGAGACCACCAAAGCCACTATGCGTGAGCTGAAAGCGGCGGGGTACACCTCTGAACCGCATGCGGCGATCGCTTACCGTGCGCTGCGCGATCAGCTGAATCCGGGGGAGTATGGCCTGTTCCTGGGAACGGCTCATCCGGCGAAGTTCAAAGAGAGCGTGGAAGTGATTCTGGGTGAAACGCTGCCGCTGCCAAAAGAGCTGGCCGAGCGTGCGGACCTGCCGCTGCTTTCGCATGAACTGCCCGCGGATTTCGCCGCGCTGCGTAAGTTGATGATGACGCGCGGATAACGGTTCTGTCCTCCTATGCAGGCCGGGTAAGGTGAAACTTACCCGGCTTTTTTTATGGAGAAATTAAGGAGAAAAATAGCAGTAAAAAAGCAGAAATTCCCAATAAATGCGGTCACTTAGCGATTAGGATTGCAGAGAATAACATCCCCCGTCCTCCTCACGTATTCTCCTTACATCGGCCCACATCGGGTAAATGAATAAGGAGTCACCTATGTCTAAACTGAAACCTGCTCTGCTGGTGCTTTCAATGATGCTGGTCGCTCCGATGGCGGTTCAGGCCTCTGAAATCACCCTCGTCCCTGCGGTAAAACTGCAGATTGGCGATCAGGATAATCGTGGTCACTACTGGGATGGTGGTCGCTGGCGCGACCATGACTGGTGGAAGGCTCACTATGACTGGCGCGATAATCACTGGCGCCCACATGACGAGCATCACGATCGTCATCATGATGACCACCATCACGATCGTCACGACGACCCGCGTCCTGGCCCGGACTGGAAACACCATTAATGCAAAACCCCGCCATCTGGCGGGGTTTGTTTTACTGCTCGTGGCGCTTAAACACCAGTTCGCCTTTTCCCGACGCTTCTTCATCGAAGAAGTAGCCTTCGCTGTTGAAGCCGGTCAGTTGCTCCGGCTTCGTCAGGCGGTTCTGAATGATGTAGCGGCTCATCAGCCACGCGCTTTTTTGGCGTAGAAGCTGATGACCTTGAACTTGCCGTTTTTCTCATCGAGGAAAACGGGCTTGATAATTTCCGCATCCAGCTTTTTCGGCTTCACCGATTTGTAGTATTCATCGGAGGCCAGATTGATCACCACATTATCGCCCTGAGCACGCAGCGCAGCGTTCAGTTTGTCGGTGATGATATCGCCCCAGAAATGGTACAGATCTTTGCCTTTAGGGTTTTCCAGGCGGATACCCATCTCCAGACGATATGGCTGCATCAGGTCCAACGGGCGCAGCACGCCGTACAGACCTGACAACATGCGCAGATGCTGCTGGGCGAAGTCGAAATCGGCTTCGCTAAAATCTTCCGCCTGCAGGCCGGTATACACATCACCTTTAAACGCCAGAAGCGCCTGGCGGGCGTTGTTCGGCGTGAAGTCCGGGTGCCACTCGTGGAAACGGGTCGCGTTAAGATCCGCCAGTTTGTCGCTGATGCTCATCAGCGAGGCAATTTGTGGCGCAGAGAGCTTACGCGCGACGTGAATCAGCTGTTGCGAATAGTCCAGCAGTTCAGGCTGGGTATAGCGCTCGGTGGCGAGCGGGCTCTGGTAATCGAGCGTTTTAGCAGGTGAAATCAGAATCAGCATATCCAGTCCTTGCAGGAAATTTAGAGCGACTTTAGCAAAAAATCGCCCTCAATTGATCGATAGCTGTTATTGCCGTGGCAAATCATCCCAGGTGCCGGGCGCAATTTGCGCCTGGATGTCGGGATAGCGCGAGGCATCAAAGACCGGCGGTACGCCCAGTTTGCGCTGACGAAGATAGTCCCGTGCGATAAGCGTAACCACGGGTGAGAGCAGCAGGATCGCCGTCAGGTTAGTGATGGCCATGAGCGCCATAAAGACATCCGCCAGTTGCCAGACCAGCGGCATGCTGAGCAGCGAACCTGCTAACACCATCAGTATCACCCCGAGGCGCAGCAGCGTGATCATACGGCGGGAGTCCACTTTCAGGAAAATAAGGTTATTTTCGGCGTAGAGGTAATTCACAACAATCGAGCTGAAGGCGAATAACAGCAGGATGAGCGAGACAAACCCGGCTCCCCAGCCGCCCGTCAGATTCACCAGTGCCTGCTGAAGCAGTTGTATGCCGGCTGTTTCCGATGAGTGAGGTACCGGGCCAGCCAGCAGCAGGATCATGGCGCTGGCGGAACAGATAATAATGGTGTCCGTAAAAACGCCAATCATCTGAACAATGCCTTGTGCCGCCGGGTGGGGCGGCCAGGACGCGGCGGCGGCTGCGGCATTGGGCGTTGATCCCATACCGGCTTCATTGGAGAACATTCCGCGCTGAAAGCCCGACATCAGCGCCTGGCTGAACGTATAGCCAGTGCGCCCGATGCCGCCTCGCGCCAGCCAAATGCGCTTTTGAAGATGGTTGCAATCACTTCCGGCACCTGCTCGATATGCCGTGCGGCGACGAACAGGCTGGCGGCAACCCACAGCAGCGCCATGACAGGCACCAGCACTGCATCAGGCGGGCGACACCTTTTAGGCCGGTCGAAATGGTCAGCAGGATACAGAGGCTAAAACAAGCCCGGTGATCCACTCCGGACACGCAAAGGCATAGCGCAAGGCATGGGCAACAGAATTCGCCTGAACGGTATTGAAAATCAGACCGTACGCGAGCAGTAAAAACAGCGAAAACAGCACGCCCATCCAGCGCATTCCTAAGCCACGCGCCATGTACCAGGCCGGGCCGCCGCGAAACTGTCCGTTTTTATCTTTTTCTTTGTAGAGTTGGGCGAGGGCGCTCTCGGCAAAGG
>ENA-OQHY01000799-OQHY01000799.1-human-gut-metagenome-genome-assembly--contig:-NODE-799-length-16032-cov-1.334486_pt1 | contig 16032 bp, 28 predicted proteins | sample MGYA00242570_ERZ504733 | MGnify/ENA primary metagenome ERZ504733 (study PRJEB26092, sample SAMD00036219) | human gut metagenome | host: Homo sapiens | study: EMG produced TPA metagenomics assembly of...
TGAAATGCCCCATAAAAAATAGGGACACCCGCTTTTAACAAGTATCCCTATAATCTTATCAATGATCTGATAGCTCTCTATTCATTTTCATATTCAAGATTCTTTGTGTTCCCCGTCCCGAGGTCTAACGCAACAACAACGGTTACTTTTCTTCACAAGGCTCTTTTCTTTGTGATTTTCACCTATTTTTTTGAAACTGAAAAACTCCACAAAGTGCGTAAATTGATATGCTCCCCATATGGTAGACAATGGAAATATCCAAAAATCTATCATATGAGGAGCATATTTTATGTCTAGGAACAGTATAGTAAGGAGTTGAAACTTGAGCTCGTAAAGAAACACCTTGAGGATGGAATCTCTTATTGGAAAGTAGGTAAGTAGTATGGAATTGAGGCTAGTATCATCCGCAGGTGGGTCATAAATACGAAACATTTGGCCTTACTAATTCTGAGTGCGATTTCATTACTTATCGTCTGTTCAGTTGGATATATTATTATTAGACACCTCTCTAACCAACCTCAGGTGATTAAGCCCAATACTATCTCTACAGCTAATCACTTATCAATTGCAAGTGGAGCTAAGTCGTCTCGAAGCATTTCTGAGGTTACAGTATCGGGGGCCAATGTTACAACAAACAACTCAAGGAAATCAATTAATGGTTGATCTCTCCAATGTAAAATCTTCAGTAGTTTTAGAAGTGGAGTTATCAGAAAATAGTAACGATACATGGTTTTCTGTAGATAACTCAGATACTTCAGAGAGTTATTATCTTTCAAAAACGAATAAATCAAAATACTCTTTGGATCTTTCTGATAAAATCAAAACAACTCAAATTATTATCGCTCAACCTTCAAAAGTTACTCTCAAGATAAATGGAGAGTCACTTGATTTATCTCAACTAGATCAAAATACACCTAGCTACCTAACATTAAGAATTCAATAGAATCGAGAAGAAATGTTTAAAAAAGAAAATTTACCTAACTTATTGACACTTGCTAGAATTATCTTAATTCCCATCTTTTTATTGATGACATCACTTGCGTCGAGCAATGTGATGCATATTGCGGCAGCAGTTGTTTTTGCCATTGCTAGCATTACAGATTATTTAGATGGCTATTTGGCACGAAAATGGCATGTTGTTACTAATTTCGGGAAATTTGCAGATCCATTGGCAGATAAGATGCTAGTGATGTCAGCATTTATTATGTTAGTCGGTATTAATCAAGCGCCAGCTGGGTGGTTTCAGTTATTATCTGTCGTGAGCTTGCAGTCACAGGTCTTCGTCTTTTATTAGTGGAGAACGGTGGTACAGTTCTCGCTGCAGCTATGCCTGGTAAGATTAAAACAGTGACTCAGATGTTATCTATTATTTTGTTATTGTGTCATGTGCATTTTGTAGGGACAATCATGCTGTATGTAGCTTTATTCTTTACGATTTACTCAGGCTATGATTATTTCAAGGGTGCAGGTTTCTTGTTTAAGGACACCTTTAAGTAGTAACGATAAACCAATGATTGAAATAAAAAATTTAAAATTTAAATATAATCAAGATCAAACCTCCTATACTCTGAATGATGTATCGTTTCACGTGAAACATGGGGAATGGTTATCCATTGTAGGCCATAACGGATCTGGAAAATCCACGACAGCACGTCTAATTGGCGGACTTTTAGTGGCAGGTTCTGGGCAGATCATTGTTGATGGTCGGGAATTAACAGAAGAGACTGTCTGGGATATTCGTGATAAAATTGGTATGGTTTTTCAAAATCCAGATAATCAATTTGTTGGAGCTACTGTTGAAGATGATGTTGCTTTCGGTCTTGAAAATAAGGGACTTCCCTATAAAGAGATGGTTTCTAGAGTTCAAGAGGCATTGTCTTTTGTAGGCATGATGGATTTTAAGGACAGAGAACCAGCCAGACTATCTGGAGGTCAAAAACAACGTGTGGCTATTGCTGGAATTATTGCCATGAGACCATCTATTTTGATTTTGGATGAAGCAACAAGTATGCTTGATCCAGAAGGTCGCCAGGAATTAATTCAATATATTGAGGATATTCGTCAGCAATATGGAATGACTGTTTTATCAATTACTCATGATCTCGATGAGGTTGCGATGAGCAACCGTGTTTTAGTTTTAAAGCAAGGTAAAGTGGAGTCCATTTCAAGCCCTCGTGAACTTTTTAGCAGAGGCTCAGAGTTGGTTGACTTAGGCTTGATATCCCTTTTAGTGCGTTACTAACTCAGAAACTTAAAAATCAAGGTTTGATAGATTGTGAAGGCTATCTGACAGAAAAGGAATTGGTAGAACAATTATGGGAATATCTCTCGAAAATGTAAGTTATACCTATCAATCGGGTACTCCTTTTGAGAGGCGTGCCCTTTTTGATATGACAGTTACGATAAAAGATGGTTCGTATACAGCCTTTATTGGACATACAGGGAGTGGTAAATCAACGATTATGCAGTTGCTGAATGGACTTTATTTACCAACTAGTGGTCAGGTTAAAGTTGATGACACTATTATAAATAGTCAATCCAAGAATAAGGAAATAAAGCCAATCCGTAAAAAGGTCGGTTTAGTTTTTCAATTTCCAGAGAGTCAGTTATTTGCAGAAACTGTTTTAGAAGATATTGCTTTTGGACTCAAAATTTCGGAGTTTCTAAGGAGGAGGCCGAACAGCGTGCTCTGGAAAGTCTAAGATTAGTTGGTCTCTCAGATGAGTTACGTGATCAGAATCCTTTTGATTTATCGGGAGGGCAGATGCGACGTGTTGCTATTGCAGGTATTCTAGCTATGCAACCAGATATTTTAGTGTTGGATGAACCGACTGCTGGTCTAGATCCTCAAGGACGAAAGGAGTTAATGTCACTCTTTAAGCAGTTACACCTTTCTGGAATAACGATTGTCTTGGTTACACATTTGATGGATGACGTTGCAGATTATGCAACAGCTGTAAATGTTATGGAAAAAGGGCGCCTAGTATTGTCAGGAACTCCTAAAGATGTTTTCCAAAAAGTCGCTTTTCTCAAAGAAAAGCAGTTAGGTGTTCCTAAAATCACAGAGTTTGCGCTACAACTGCAAGAAAAAGGTTATAAGCTTTGAAAGTCTTCCTATTACAATAGAGGAATTCGTAGAGGTGTTGGTTCATGGATAAGTTAATTATTGGGCGTTATATTGTTGGTGATTCTTTTATACACCGATTAGATCCTAGAAGTAAATTATTAGCAATGCTGATTTATATTATCGTCATTTTTTGGGCTAATAATCCTGTAACTTATGCTGTGATAACTCTATTTACACTTTTCTTGGTTTTCTTGTCTAAAATCAAGCTTGGTTTCTTTTTGGGTGGTATTAAACAATGATTTGGATTATATTATTCTCTACCCTGTTTCAAGTTTTCTTCAATACAAGAGGGAATGTGCTTTGGTCCATCGGATTTTTTAAGATTACGGAAGTTGGTTTAAATCAAGGTTGGATGATATTTCTCAGGTTTATACTCATTATTAGTTTTTCCACCTTACTTACTCTAACAACTACGCCGTTAAGTTTATCTGATGCAGTAGAGTCACTTTTAAAACCGCTGACTATTTTTAAAGTACCGGCACATGAAATTGGTCTAATGTTATCTTTGAGTTTACGTTTTGTACCAACCTTGATGGACGATACAACGCGGATTATGAATGCTCAGAAGGCGCGTGGTGTTGATTTTGATGAAGGAAATATTATTCAAAAGGTTCGGTCAATTATACCAATCTTAATTCCTTTGTTTGCATCTAGCTTTAAACGAGCAGATGCTCTGGCTATAGCTATGGAAGCCAGAGGTTATCGGGGTAGTGAAGGGCGAACAAAATATCGTCGACTTTTATGGAACTGTCGAGATACCTTGTCAATTATTGCTATTTTAGCTTTAGGATTAATGCTTTTTATCTTAAGAGTTAACTCGTTGAGATAAATAAAAACTAGGTCTTAAGACTAGAAGTTATAGATGGACGCCCACGTAGGCGTTCTTTTTTCGTCTAATCCCAACCTACTTGTAATATTTTTAATATCCCTAACAAGGGGATGTTTATATTTCCAAGGTATCATAGATACATGGTTATAGTTCTTCAGCTTAATCTGGATTAAAGAATCCCTATAGTGAATAAGCCAGTTGATTAACTATTAACCTATTGGTCATAAATAAAATAATTTAATAACTTTTACTAATATGGATTGGACTATAAATAGATAAAGGAGCATTATCATGCAAACAAAGAATACATTTAACACTAAAAAACTAGGTCTTTTTTGGACTTGTTACAGTGGCAACACTTGGAGCAACAGCTTTAGCTAATGCAGAAACTTACACAGTTCAAAAAGGAGATACCCTTCAGCTATTGCTAAGAAGAATGGTACGACAGTGGACGAAATCGTCTCAAAAAATGGCATCCAAGATGCTAATAAGATTTATATTGGTCAAAAATTAACGATTAATGAAACTACTGAGGAGCCAGCAGAGATACCTGCTTTAGTAGAAACATCAACAGATTCTACCCAAAGTGAAAGTAACCAAACGACCGACACAAATCTTTCTTCTTCAGAGGCAGCTGCTAAGGAAGAAATCGCTCAACGTGAGTCAAGTGGTAGCTACACAGCCCAAAACGGACAATATTATGGACGTTATCAATTATCTTCATCATATTTGAATGGTGATTTTTCTCCTGCGAACCAAGAAAAAGTAGCAGATAATTATGTAGCAAGTCGTTATGGTTCATGGACAGCAGCTCTTGCTTTCTGGAACGCCAATGGCTGGTACTAAAATTTTGTCATTGAATTGTGAGAAAATAAAGTAGAAACTCATACAAATAAGAGAAAAAATGCCAGATTTTTGGTATTTTTATTGAAATGATAAATCATTATAACATTAGGCATAATATGAATAATCGGCAGTAATATTACTAGGTTATGATGAATATAACTAGAAGAAACTAGGAGAGATTAATGTTTAAAAAAAGTTATAAGGGACATCGTATCAAATTAGCAGTAAAAAAAATCATTGGCGGTACCAGCAGCAATTGTAACGAGTTTTATTGTCATTTTGGTAGTTTCACTCTCTCCTTTAGTTAATAAAGGATTGGTTAACGCATTCTCGGATTCAGTTATACCAACTCCTTCAACAACATCAACAACGTCAGAATCAACAGCAGATTTGGTGAAATCAACAGAGGTTAGCTCAATCAAAGAGAATAAAGAAAAGGTTGAAGAAAGTAAAGCTCAATCAGAGACAATGACCGAAACAGTAGGAGCATCAGAAAAACCTCAATCAGAGTCTGCTACAACAGCAAGCATTGACGCTACGTTTACTCAAAATAATGGAGCAGCTTCTTCGGTTGCTGCTTCGACTACTGGAAATGGTTCAGTTCTTATCTCAAATGGCAACACTGCAGGAGAAATCGGTTCTTATGCAGCAGCACAGATGGCAGCAGTAACTGGAGTCCCACAGTCAACCTGGGAGTCGATTATTGCGCGTGAATCAAATGGTGATTATACTGTAGCAAGCAGTTCAGGGGCATCAGGTTTCTTCCAAACAATGCCAGGATGGGGTTCAACTGCAACAGTTGAAGATCAAATTCAATCAGCCTTGAATGCCTATAACGCACAAGGATTGTCAGCTTGGAATTACTAAGATTTATAGAAGTTGGGAGGTATCTCTCAGCTTTTTATTTCGGATATTAGTAATCGTTTTCACGGAGCTTTTTGTTATAATGGGTAATGAAAGGTTTAGCAATGAAACAATTTTTTAAATCAAAAGAAAAGTTATGGGTTCCCCTTATTATTGTAGTTTTTGCTGTGTTATTGGTTACGCCACAATTATTTACAAGAAAAGTCATTTTAGGTTCAGATTCCGTTTTTCACTATAATAGGTTTTATGAAGCCGCTATGCAATTAAAGAATGGTAACTTTTCTTACTTTTTATCTTTGTATGGCTTCCAACAGTCAGGCCGCATTGTCAATGCTCTTTACGGTCCTTTTTTTGCTTATTTACAAGGAGGACTTGTTTTAATAAGTGGCACTTGGTTTCGTTATCAGATTGTGTCGAGGATACTACTACATATATTAGCTGAGTCCTCAATGTATGCTTTGCTCAAGCAGTGTAAAGTTAAGACTACCATTGCCTTGTCATTAGGTTTACTCTATGCTACAACATTCTCTATCCAGTACTGACGATGCGTCAGGGATTTTCTAGTTGGGGAGCAGCTTTATTACCTTTTTGTTTTATCCCAGCAATTCGCTACATTTTTTATCAAAAAGTAGAACCAATTAGACTTGCCTTATCCATGGCCTTGATTTTCAAGTTCATGTGCTTAGCGCTTTAATGTTAGTGATGATGTATATTCCTTTCTATCTTTACACCTTTGTAACGTTATCCGTCGCTAAGAAGAAGGAAACCTTCTTGCAAGTCTTTATAGCAGTCATTCTTTTCCTCTTGCTGACTGTCAATGTCTGGTTAATACTCCTATATTTGAGAGGCACGAATCATCTTTTAGATCCATTTATAAATAGGGAAATAGGTAAGAATGGAATTGATGGAACAGCAAGATACTGGCTATATACTCCAATTTCCTTAATGGTGTTACTCGTTTTACAGTTTGTTTATGCTATTTTGAATTGGAAGAAATTGGCCAAATGGAAAAAAATATTGCATTTTATCTATTTTATCTTCTTTTTCTTATCAACAGGTCTTTTTCCGTGGCAGTATCTAGTAGAAAATGGAAATACATTTGCTGAACTGATTCAATTTCCATTTAGATTCTTTGTTCCTGCTACCATTTTACTTTTAGCAATTACGGGGTTAACGGTCACGCGATTTGTAAACTGGCGAAAAAGTATTGCTGTTTTACTCTTTGCCTTTGCGGGCATTGGTCTCATTCAGAATATGATGGATACTACCGATCGTGTAAAAACTGCGGCACAAGATGGTGAACTTATTACCATTGTTAAACATACTTACGTTGAAGGAGATTACCAGACGATAAGTCTTACCATGAATGACAGTGACTTGTCACAGTTTTTAAATTTAGTTGTCAAACCCACACCAGATTACGTACCTATTTATGGGACAATAGGTAAGCAGAACACTTATGATCTTTATTACGAAAATATCGTTACTAATCAGAAGGCAGAAAAGCTACTAGAAGATGGTTATCTTGTATTAACTTGGCAGGCTGCTGAAGGGGAGAAAATGAATCTACCGATAGTTGTCTATAAAGATTCCATCTTGACACTAAATGGTAAAGAACTAGACAAGGATGACTATAACTTGTCAACGATTGGTACACCCACTGTTTCATCACAAGAAGGACATAATAAACTTGTGTTAAGTTATAATGAGCCAGGATGGCTATTTGTAGCGTTATTGACTCCAATAATAGTCTTGGCAGTAATATGTTTACAGTGTCTTTACACGAAAATAAATATCAAAAAGGTTACCACTAGGTAACCTTTTTGCATTATTCTTTAATCATGATATAATTAAGCTTGCGTGCTTTTACGCTTCAAAATCGACCTTCAAATCGATATTTGAATAACTAGACCCTTCAAGTCTATGTTAATTTTTATTTGATGGGAGGAGTTATCTATGACTGATAATTCAAAAACACGTGTTGTTGTTGGTATGAGTGGTGGCGTTGATTCATCAGTAACAGCTTACTTTTAAAAGAACAAGGTTATGATGTTAATCGGTGTTTTCATGAAACTGGGATGACACGGATGAATTTGGTGTGTGTACAGCAACCGAAGATTATAAAGATGTAGCAGCAGTGGCTGATCAGATTGATATCCCCTATTACTCTGTCAACTTTGAAAAAGAGTACTGGATCGTGTATTTGAGTATTTCTTAGCAGAGTACCGTGCAGGCCGTACCCCTAATCCAGACGTTATGTGTAATAAGGAAATCAAGTTTAAGGCTTTCTTAGATTATGCGATGACATTGGGAGCGGATTATGTGGCTACAGGGCATTACGCCCAAGTTGTTCGCGATGAAGATGGCATTGTCCATATGTTGCGTGGGGCAGATAACAATAAAGATCAACCTACTTCCTTAGTCAACTTCGCAAGAGCAGTTGCAGAAAACGATGTTTCCTTTAGGACATCTACAAAAACCAGAAGTTCGTGAGATTGCTGAACGTGCAGGTCTTGCAACAGCCAAGAAAAAAGATTCAACAGGAATATGTTTTATTGGTGAGAAAAACTTTAAAGAGTTTCTTAGTCAATACTTACCAGCTCAAAAAGGCCGTATGATGACCATCGATGGTCGTGATATGGGTGAACATAACGGACTCATGTATTACACCATTGGTCAACGTGGTGGTATGGGTATTGGTGGCCAAAAAGGTGGAGATAATGCTCCTTGGTTTGTAGTAGGAAAAGATCTTTCTAAAAATATTCTTTACGTGGGTCAAAGGTTTCCACCATGAGTCCTTGATGTCAACTTCTCTTGACGCTTCAATGATTCACTTTACTCGAGTTATGCCAGAAGAATTTGAAATGGAATGTACAGCAAAATTCCGTTATCGTCAACCTGATAGTAAAGTTACTGTAAAGGTTAAAGGTGATAAATCTGAGGTGATTTTTGCTGAACCTCAACGTGCTATTACACCTGGGCAAGCTGTTGTTTTTATGATGGACAGGAATGCTTAGGTGGTGGTATTATAGACCAAGCCTATAAAGACGGAAAAGTTTGTCAGTATATTTAACTGAAGTAAAGATCTGAGTTTCCAATTTTTAATGCATTTATGGCCTTTTTCGCTATAATGAATCCAATTTCAAATCTTCCTGCTTACATGGCTTTAGTGTGCAGACTCAAATCAAATTGTGATTGGAATTGACAAAACAATTTGATTTGATAAAATAATTTTAACAATAGTCATGATGGTCAAAGCTCATGGATGTTGCAGGTTTTTTGTCCTGCACTTCTTGCGAGTTTTGACTATTTTTGTGTTGTTTTAAGGGAGGAAAAAATGCAACATCAGGATTTTCGGATGAAAATTGATTCCACTGTTTTTGGTGTAAGAGCGACTGCTTTGATTGTAAAAGACAATCGCTTGTTAGTCGTAGAAGATGAGGACAGTTTTTATACAATTGGGGGTGCTATTCAAGTGGATGAAGCTACTGAGGATGCTGTGGTTCGAGAAGTAAGAGAAGAACTTGGTGTCGCATCTAGAGCTGTTCAGTTAGCTTTCATTGTTGAAAATCGCTTTGAACAAACTGGGGTCCATTATCATAATATTGAGTTCCATTATTTAGTGGACTTGCTAGAAGATGCTCCTTTAACCATGCAAGAAGATGCGAAGCCATTACCTTGCCGGTGGATTGCTTTAGATGACCTACATACTGTTAATCTGAAACCGGCATTTCTAAAAGCCGCCTTACCATTATGGGACGGACAATTACGACACATTCATCTTAAAGAGTAGGAGAAAAAATGACTTATAATTTTATAGAAGAGTTACGATATTATTGTAATCGGAGCTGGTCACGCCGGTGTGGAAGCTAGCTTGGCTGCAGCCCGTATGGGATGTAAAGTTTTATTAGCAACCATTAATCTAGAGATGCTGCTTTTATGCCGTGTAACCCTTCTATCGGTGGATCGGCCAAGGGATTGTTGTTCGTGAATTGATGGCTCTTGGTGGAGAGATGGGTAAAAACATCGACAAAACTACATTCAAATGAAAATGTTGAATACTGGTAAAGGACCCGCAGTTAGAGCTTTGCGTGCTCAAGCAGACAAAGCCTTGTATGCTATGACAATGAAACATACAGTTGAGCGTCAGGAAAACTTGACTCTACGTCAATCAATGGTTGATGAAATACTTGTTGAAGATAGCAAGGTAGTCGGTGTAAGGACAGCCACAAATCAAAAATACGGAGCTAAAGCAGTTGTTGTAACAACAGGAACGGCTTTACGCGGTGAAATTATCATAGGTGATCTCAAATATTCTTCTGGACCAAATAATAGTCTTGCATCGGTTACTTTGGCTGATAATTTGAAGGAGCTTGGGCTTGAAATTGGTCGATTTAAAACAGGTACTCCTCCTCGTGTCAAGGCTTCATCAATTAATTACGAAGAGACCGAGATTCAACCAGGCGACGAAAAGCCGAATCATTTTTCATTTTTGTCGAAGGATGAAGACTATCTTCAGGATCAGATTCCTTGTTGGCTAACTTATACGAATCAAGAGAGCCATGATATTATCAATAACAATTTACACCGTGCACCGATGTTTTCAGGTATTGTCAAGGGAGTAGGACCTCGTTACTGTCCATCAATCGAAGATAAAATTGTCCGCTTTGCTGATAAAAATCGTCATCAGCTTTTCCTTGAACCCGAAGGAAGAGAGACTGAAGAAGTCTATGTACAAGGTCTGTCAACAAGCTTACCCGAAGATGTTCAAAAAGAGTTGATTCAACTCAATCAAAGGTCTGGAAAAGGCAAGAGATGATAAGAACTGGCTATGCGATTGAGTATGACATTGTCCTTCCACATCAATTACGTGCAACACTTGAAACGAAGTTGATTTCAGGTCTCTTTACAGCAGGACAGGCCAATGGAACTTCTGGATACGAGGAGGCAGCAGGTCAAGGTCTAGTTGCTGGTATTAATGCAGCTCTTAAAGTCCAAGGTAAACCAGAGCTTATTCTCAAACGTAGTGATGCCTATATTGGTGTAATGATTGACGATCTTGTCACGAAAGGAACCTTGGAACCATATCGTTTATTAACTTCACGCGCAGAGTATCGACTTATATTACGTCATGATAATGCTGACATGCGCTTGACACCTATTGGTCGAGAAGTTGGCTTGGTTGATGATGAACGTTGGAATATCTTTAAAATTAAGAAAAATCAGTTTGACAGAAGAATTAGTACACGTCTTGTCAAAAAGAAAAAATTAAAAGCCTATCAAAGAAACAAATGAAAAAATTCAAGCTCTAGGATTTAAGCCTTTGACAGATGCCATGACAGCCAAAGAGTTTATGCGTCGACCTGAGATTGATTACGCTACAGCTACTCAGTTTGTCGGTCCAGCTGCAGAAGATTTGGATGCTAAGGTTATAGAGTTACTTGAAACTGAAATCAAGTACGAAGGGTATATCAATAAAGCTTTGGATCAAGTAGCTAAGATGAAGCGAATGGAAGAAAAAAAGATTCCGGAAAATATTGATTGGGATGCTATTGATTCTATTGCAACTGAGGCTCGTCAAAAATTTAAGAAAATAAATCCTGAAACCATTGGTCAAGCAAGCCGTATCTCAGGGGTTAATCCAGCAGATATCTCTATTTTGATGGTTTACCTTGAAGGCAATAATAAAGCTCGACGTAAAGTGGATTAACAGTCGTAACACTTGTAAAAGCCTTTTAATTAAGGCTTTTTTATGTTATAATTGTTAGATTAAGAGGTTTTATATGAAAAGATTTCACTTTGAAACTATTCACCTGATAATGATAGGACTAATTCTTTTTGGAATTGCTACCATTTTTGTCCGCGTATTACAAACGGAGTCTGCACTCATTTTTGCGCTTTTTATCATTATGGTAGTAGTTGTTGCACTATTGCATTACCAAAAGACAACATATGAGTCTTTGGAAATAGAACAATTAGATGAACTGAATCAGGATGTGGAAGCTTCTTTGAAGACTCTTCTTGGAAAGATGCCTGTCGGAGTCGTTACTTTTGACGAAAATGACCATATTGAATGGTTCAACCCCTATGCTAAGTTAGTGCTTTCAGATGAATATGGGAACTTCAATAAGCAGTTGATTGCAGATTTTATCTCCCAGAAACGAAAGGGGTCACCTTCGAATGTGATAACTGTTGGTGACAATAAATACGCTGCCTTTGTGGATTTTGACAATAAGCTGACATATTTTATTGACAATGTTTATGATCAAGATGAAAATGCTGATCCAAATATGACTCGTCCTGTTATCGGGATTATTTCAGTTGATAACTATGACGATGTGACGGGAAGTTTACCCGATGCCGATGTTTCAAAAATCAATACATTTGTGGCAGGTTTATTTCTGAGTTTGCTAAGGCCAAGCATATTCATTATCGACGTATTGAAGGTGATCGTTTTTACTTCTTCACCAACTACAGTGTTTTGACAGAATTCATGGATCAAAAGTTTTCTGTCTTGGATGACTTTCGTCAACAAGCACAAGAACGTGGTTTACCACTGACTTTGAGTATGGGAATATCCTTTGGTACGCTTAAGCATGATCAAATCGGGCAAGTTGCTTTGCAGAACCTTAATATTGCACTTGTTCGAGGCGGAGATCAAGCTGTTGTTAAGGAAAATGATGATCACAAGGAACTTCTTTATTTTGGAGGAGGCTCTGTCTCAACAGTTAAGCGTTCTCGTACAAGAACAAGGGCTATGATGACTGCAATTTCATATAAGTTAAAAACAGTCGAAAAAGTATTTGTTGTAGGTCACAAAAATCTTGATATGGATGCCTTAGGGGCTACTGTTGGTATGGCCCATTTTGCTAGTCAGATTGTTAGAAAGAGCTATGCTGTTTATGATGATATGGCTATGAATACGGATATTGAGCGTGCGGTAGAACGTTTGAAAGAAGATGGGCAGTCACCCCTTATTACACTCTCAGAAGCTGAAGAACTAGTCAACCAACACTCATTGCTAATTATGGTTGACACTCAAAAATCAATCTAACCCTATCTCAGGATTTTTATGATCGATTTAATGAAGTTATTGTCGTAGATCATCACCGTCGAGATGACGACTTCCCTGAAAATGCAGTTTTGACTTTTATTGAAAGTGGAGCAAGCTCTGCTTGTGAATTGGTTACGGAGTTGTTACAATTTCAAGGGGCTCCAGAACGTTTGAGTAAAATCCAAGCTTCTATCCTTATGGCAGGTATAATGCTGGATACCAAGAATTTCTCTACTCGTGTTACTAGTCGAACTTTTGATGTTGCCTCTTACCTTCGTAGTTTAGGAAGTGACAGTGGAGAAATTCAAATGATTTCTGCTACGGATTTTGACGAATATCGACGTATTAATGAGTTAATTATTGCAGGCGAACGAATTACTGATGATATATCGTTGCTACAGGAGATAACCACAAGTGCTATAATAATGTTGTGATTGCTAAGGCGGCAGATACTATGCTTGCAATGGCTGGAATCGAAGCAACCTTTGTTGTTGCTCGAACAAGTCACTCGACTGTAAACATATCTTCTCGAAGCCATAATGCGATTAATGTACAACGTATTATGGAAAAATTAGGTGGTGGTGGACATTTCAACCTAGCCGCCTGCCAATTACGAGACTGTAGTGTTTCTCAAGCGCAAAATAAATTAATTGAAACTATTATGGGAGAGTTGGCTCCCAAGGAGGATTAAAATGAAAGTTATTTTCTTACAAGACGTTAAGGGTAAAGGAAAAAAAGGTGAAATTAAAGAAGTACCATTAGGTTATGCTCAAAACTTCTTGATTAAAAAGAATCTTGCTAAAGAAGCAACAAAGCAAGCTATCGGGGAGTTGAAAGGAAAACAAAAATCAGAAGAAAAGCATGCTGCAGAGTTGTTAGCTGAAGCAAAACGCGTTAAAGAACAACTTGAGAAAGAAGAAAATCGTCTTCAATTTACTGAGAAGGTCGGACCAGACGGACGTACTTTTGGTTCAATTACAGCCAAAAAGATTGCAGAAGGACTTCAAAAACAATTTGGTATCAAAGTTGATAAACGCCATATTGAACTTGAACATCCTATTCGTGCGATTGGTCTAATTGAGGTTCCTGTAAAGCTTCATAAAGAAGTGAGTGCACAAATTAAACTTAACATCAAAAATAGTGCTGAGTAATTCGTTGACACTATAAATAAATCTTGTAAAGGAGGGAATAATTGTGGCAGAAGCTCAAGAATTACGGGTGCAACCTCATGATTTAGTAGCGGAACAGTCTGTTCTAGGGGCTATTTTCATTAACCCGGAAAAGTTGATTACAGTTCGAGAGTTTATCGAAGCAGACGACTTTTACAAGTATTCCCATCGTGTCATTTTTAAAGCAATGGTAACGCTGTCGGATCGAAATGATGCCATTGATGCCACGACAGTACGTACTATTTAGATGACCAAGATGACCTCCAAAACATAGGGGGTATTTCTTATCTTGTAGATTTGGTCAATAGTGTCCCAACATCCGCAAATGCTGAGTACTATGCTAAGATTGTGGCTGAGAAAGCCATGCTTCGGCGTATTATAAATAGGTTGACAGAAATTGTCAATCAAGCATATGAGGGCACAACTGAATCGGATGAAATTATCGCAATGCTGAGAAAGCCTTAGTTGATGTTTCAGAGCATAGCAATAGTAGTGGTTTCCGCAAAATATCTGAAGTTCTTGATGTCAATTTTAATACTTTGGAGATGCGTTCACAGCAAACATCAGATGTAACTGGATTACCGACAGGTTCCGTGACCTTGATAAGATTACAACAGGTTTACACCCGGACCAATTAATTATTTTAGCAGCTCGTCCCGCTGTTGGTAAAACAGCCTTTGTGTTGAATATCGTTCAGAATGTTGGTACCAAGCAAAATAAAGCTGTTGCAGTTTTTCCCTAGAGATGGGTGCAGAAAGCTTGGTTGATCGTATGTTGGCAGCTGAAGGTATGATTGATTCTCATGCTTTACGTACAGGTCAATTGACAGAGCAAGATTGGAATAATGTCATGATTGCTCAAGGGGCACTGGCTGAGGCACCTATTTACATAGATGATACCCCTGGTATAAAGATTACTGAGATTCGTGCACGGTCCCGTAAATTGTCACAAGAAGTAGAGGGTGGTCTCGGTCTCATTGTGATTGACTATTTGCAGTTGATTACAGGGACGCGACCGGAAAATCGCCAACAAGAGGTCTCAGATATTTCAAGACAGTTAAAAATCTTAGCCAAGGAGCTCAAAGTTCCTGTAATTGCCTTGAGTCAGTTATCTCGTGGGGTTGAACAACGTCAGGATAAACGACCGGTATTGTCTGATATCCGTGAATCAGGATCTATCGAGCAGGATGCCGACATTGTAGCTTTCTTATATCGTGATGATTACTATCGAAAAGAGAGTGAAGAATCAGAGAATGCGATTGAAGATAATACAATCGAAGTTATCTTAGAAAAAAACCGTGCTGGTGCGCGTGGAACAGTTAAGTTATTATTCCAAAAAGAATATAATAAATTTTCATCGATTGCTCAGTTTGAGGAATCGTAACTTTCAGATTTAAGGAGATATATATGAGTGACGCATTTGCAGATGTTGCTAAAATGAAAAATATTAAGGAAGCTATTAAAGCTCATGAAGGTCAGTTGGTAGAATTGACTCTAGAGAATGGACGTAAACGTGAAAAGAATAAGATTGGTCGTTTGACAGAAGTCTATCCATCATTGTTTATTGTTGAGTATCAGGACTTCGGTTCTCAAGCTGACGCTATTAATAATAGTTATGTTGAATCTTATACTTATTCAGATATTTTGACTGAAAAGACTCTCATTCGTTATTTGAGTCCCGAGGAACAAGCTGAAATCGAAAATAAATAAGAAAAAGCCTTTATAGAATACACTTCCTTTCCGTATTTTCAAGCACAAAAAGGCCGCCGTACCGCTTTTTGCCGTACAGCAGCCCTTTTTCAGTTACAGAACCACGCCGTCCTTAAAGATGGAGATCTCGCGGAAGCCGTGCTTCTCGGCCTTGGTCTGCTCGCCGCTGGCCACACGAATGACCAGATCCAGCAGATCTTTTGCAGCCTCGTCGATGGTCTTTTCACCATCGGCGATGACGCCGGTGTTGAAGTCGATCCAGCCGGACTTCTTCTCCGCCAGCGGGGTGTTGGTGGAGATCTTCAGGGTGGGAGCCGGAGCGGAGAACGGGGTGCCGCGGCCGGTGGAGAACAGGATCAGGTGTGCGCCTGCGGCGGTCATGGCCGTGGCCGACACCAGATCGGTTGCCGGGGCCGTACAGCATATTCAGGCCC